>JAEIGA010015360.1_pt1 | contig 11662 bp, 9 predicted proteins | sample 9270691 | NCBI WGS metagenome assembly JAEIGA01 (sample SAMN17057246, study PRJNA624740) | gut metagenome | biome: biome; isolation source: fecal sample | host: Bos grunniens | place: China: Xizang | collected 2019
ATCGAAGTAACGCTGTCGGGAATGGTAATGCTTGTCAGCGAGGTGCAACCAGAGAATGCACGATCTCCAATTGAAGTAACGCTATCAGGAATAGTAACACTTGTCAGCGATGTGCAATCTTCGAATGCAGAAGCTCCAATAAATGTAACGCTATCACCAATAGTAACACTTGTCAGCGAGATGCAATCCCAGAATGCATACCTTCCAATCGAAATAACTTTATCGCCAATAGTAACACTTGTCAGCGAGGTGCAATAATAGAATGCATAACTTCCAATCGAAGTAACGCTATTGCCGATGACAACCTCAGTAAACTTTGCTTTATAGAATTTGCCATAGTTAGATGAACTACCGTTATAAATTTTACAGTTAATATTAGCCTTACCACCGCAACCCTCAAAAGATGATGTGCCGATATTTTTTACACTACTTGGTATAGTGATTTCTTCTATTGCCGAGCAGCCTCTAAATGCGCTGTCGCCGATGGTAGTGATGCAATCGGGAATTTCAATCCAAGTGAGGTTTGTGCAAGCTGTAAAGGCGTTTGCTGGTATAGTAGTTACCTTGCCATTGAATTTAAGGAAGCCCTTGCCAGTAACAGCGTCGTATGAGTTCTCGGCAAGCTCGGCGCCAAAGCCCTCGGTAGTGTATGGGTCGAGCGGTTTGCCGTCGTTGGTGGTGTAGTTGAGAATTGTGATATTTGACATCTGGATGATTGTGTACTGAACAGCAAGGTTGCCCTCTACGGATTTTACGGTAACGACGGCGCTGCGGTTAGTGCCCTCATTGGCTGTGGCTTGCAGGGTGATAGTGTGCTCCTCAAGAGCTCTGGTTTCAGGGACTACAGAGAGCCAAGAGCTTGCGGAGCTTGGGATAACGACCTCGCACTCAACATTTGTGAGGAACGACAGCTCCACAGTTCCGCCCTCGACGGGGATTGTTTTGGTGTCGGAGTTATTGATTTGTACAGTCGCCTGCTCAAAGGTGATGCTGCGCATAATGACGTTTTCGCCGTTTGAGACAAAGACGATAACCTTGCTATACTCGTCAATCGTATCGCCCGTAGTGATAGAGATTTTGCCATTTAGACCGTTTGTCACGACCTTCGCCTTAATGTCGGCAGAGGAGGTAACCTCTACGGTAGCGCTATTTGTTGAACTTGTAACGCTATAGCCAATCTCAAGGGTATAGTTTGGCGCAACGATAATGTTGTTATCAACATCAAAAGCAATATCGAGCTTGCGGTTCAGAATCTCGTCAAGTTTATCCTCAAGAGCCTTGATGCGCGCCTCAAGAGCCGCAATCTTTGTGTTCATCGCATCAACCTCGCTATCAATGCGCTTATTGACCGCCTCAATTTGGCTTGCAATCTTGCCGTCAATTACTCCGTTGTTGTTTGTAATCGCCTCAGTGATAGCCTTTTGGTACGCCTCAGTGAGCTCTGTTTTGCTCTTTTCAAGTTGCTCTTTTAGCTCATTGAGCGCCTTTGCATTCTCCTCGTCGCCCGCCTTAATCTGATTATCAATAGCCTCAAGCTTGGCGTTAATCTCCGCAATGTCATAATAGCCCGTCAGCTGCTCATTGACCCAAGATTTCATGGAGGTTACTGTGCTTGCTACTGCATTTAATATAGCATTTGATAACTCATTCTTAGTGTTTTTTAATTCAGAGTCAATAATTGCAAGCTGCTGAGCTATTGAATTGTATTGAGCTAAGGTTGCAAATGTAGCATTAGCCCAATTAGTTGTATTTGACAACTGGTCATTTATATACTTTTCAAGTTTAGCAATCTGATTTTTTAATGAAGTATTAACATCTTTTAAGGCTGCAATCTCCTTGTTTGACTTATCTTCTAAGCTTGCAATATGCTCACTGAGTTGCTCGTCTATCTCTGAAAGCAGAGGGATAGTTTTCTGTATCGCCTCTATCTGTTCTGATATGGAGGCAATCTTCTGATTTTCAATGTTGTCAAGACGGTTGTTAATCTCTTGAATGTCCTTGTCGTAGCATGCTGTCAGCAGCAATACAAGGGAGACGATGGGAAATAATAATTTCTTCATAAGAATATAGTTTTATTGTTTTTTGTCTAAATAGAGGTGTTTATTGTTCAAAGATAGTAAAGTTTTTGTTAATTTGCGCTTAATTAATTTAATATTTATACCTTTGCCGCAAATTATAATTGTTAGGTTATGGGATTTATTGAAAGTATGCTCTTTGGTGGGGGCATTGCACACTCGATATTTATCTTTGCGGTGGCGATTGCGATCGGTACGGCGCTGAGCAAGGTTAAGATAGGCGGCATTTCGCTTGGCTCGACGTGGATTCTATTTGCGGGCATTGCACTCAGCTATTTTGGCATGCGTGTGAATAGCGATATGCTCAATTTTGCTCGTGATTTTGGACTTACACTCTTTGTCTTTTCAATTGGCTTGCAGATTGGCCCGGGATTCTTCTCATCTCTTCGTGCTGGAGGACTCAAGCAGATGTGGCTTGCGGTATTGGTTATGGCGCTGGGTGTGATTGTGACGCTGATAATTGGTCAGATAACCGGTACGCCGCTGCAGACGATGGTGGGTGTGATGGATGGTGCGGCTGTAAATACCCCAGCAATGGGTGCCACACAGCAGGCATATATGGATATGACTGGCGCTGAGGATAGCTCTATACCGATGAGTTTTGCTATTGCATATCCCTTTGGAGTTGTGGCGGTGATTATAGCCTTTTTGATACTAAAGCCGTTGCTTAAGATAAATCTGAATGTGGAGAATGAGGCTCTTAAAGCCTTGAGTAATGAGAATAAATTTGCAGCGAAGTATTCACTCGAGGTGTTAAATAGCCAAATTGATGGCAAGAAGGTGAGCGAGATTCGCAATATTATTGCTCGTCAGTTTGTCATCTCGCGCATCTCACACGATGGTAATAATGCATTTATCGCAGACTCAGAGAGCCGAGTTTATCGCGGGGATAAGCTCTTTATTGTCAGTGCAATGGAGGATAAGGAGGCTATTCTTGCATTCTTGGGAAATGAGGTTGATATGCTGGAGCAAGAGTGGGGTGAATTTGAGGGTAAACTTGTATCTCGACGAATTGTTGTAACTCGCCCAGAGATTAACGGTAAGAAGTTCTCCGATTTGCGACTTAGAACTAAATATGGCATAAATATCACTCGTGTAAATCGTGCAGGTGTGGACCTTATTCCGTACCAAGGTATGGAACTTCAGTTGGGAGATAAGGTGATGGTTGTAGGCTCTGAAAGCGCTATTGATAAGGTGGCAGATCTGCTTGGAAATTCGCTCAAAAAGCTACATCAGCCACATATCTTTACAATCTTCCTCGGTATAGCTCTGGGAGTTTTTGTGGGCTCTATTCCGCTTGTAGAATCACCTCAGATTAAGCTCGGTCTTGCTGCTGGTCCAATGCTTATGGCAATACTTATTGGTCGATTTGGAACTCACTGGCACTTAATTACTTATACAACTATCAGTGCAAATCTTATGCTGCGAGAAGTGGGTCTTGCTATGTTCCTTGCTTCGGTCGGTTTGGCATCGGGTGAGGGATTTATCGATGCACTTATCTCTGGCGGATACATCTGGATGCTCTACGCGCTCATTATCGCCATTGTACCACTGCTCCTTGTCGGTATTTTTGCTCGTAAGGTCTATAATATGGATTACTATACGCTTATGGGAACACTTGCAGGTAGTATGACAAATCCTATCGCTCTAACCTATGCAAATAACGTGGCCGGCTCTGATATGCCGGCGATTAGTTATGCAACGGTTTATCCACTTGTTATGTTCCTGCGTGTGGTAATCGCGCAGAGTATGATACTCTTCTTGTTGTAAGTGCAGGTCACAAAAAATATAGCAGTAGAAAATTTCTACTGCTATATTATTTTTGTTTAGTAATTATTTCTTGCGACGACGATAGCGACGTTTCATTGAGCGACGATATTGAAGCACTTTGCGACGAATACCGAGCACTAACATTGTAAGTAGGGTGATGCCGATAACGATAAGCACCCAAGGCTTTACGACCTCGCCCTTAACGCGTGCCCACATCTCAAGCATCTGCTCGGTACGAGCACCAGAGTCGTGCATCATTGCGCAACGTTCAATAACTTTTCGGTCTGGATACTGTACAGCGTCAATCTTTACACTTTCAGCCCCTTCGCCAAAGAAATAACTTGCATCTACTGCGGTCTCTAGCGTGTCATCTATTTTTGCCTCAAGTACCTCTGGAGTAGCTACGGCACTCACATATCCGATAGCATCCATATTTCTGAGGGCTATATCAGAACGACACATAAAGTTTATAAAGTAACGTGCAGCTTTGATATTCTTGGCATACTTAGGAATTACCCAGCCATCAAACCATACATTGCTACCCTCATCGGGAACGTAGTAGTCAAGCGAAACACCAACATCGGCAGCCTCTTCGATTGCCCATACTGCGTCGCCACTCCAAGTGAGGTTGATATACGCCTTCTCTTTGGTCATCATCTCCTTGCCAAAGTCTGCCTCCCATCCAGCTACAAGACGCTTGGCCTTCTTTAGAAATGTCTCAACCAAGGCGATAGATTCATCAGAGGCGTCATACATAACCTCGTCCATTGTTACCTCGCCTCGGTCAATAGCATCGCGCTTGAGATATACCAAAATTGGACCATATACATCTCGGAAGGCATCTTTGATGAATATCTTCTTGCGGAACTGCTCATCGTGAAGAATTGACCACGAGCGAGCTTGTTCAGCGGTGACATATTTAGTGTTGTAGAGCAATCCTGTTGTACCCCACATATATCCCACAGCATAGTCGTTTGCATTTTTGCCCGAGCCGTCAATCATGTTGAAACGGTCAATGATATAAGGCGATATATTGCTGTCAATATAGTTTGGAGTGTCACCGAAATCCTTATCTATAGGCAATAGAAGGTTATTGCGGAGCATTCGCTCGATGATATATTCAGAGGGGCATACAACATCAAAATCCTCCTTGCCTCGTTCAATTTTGGCAAGCATAATCTCGTTAATGTCAAAGAGTTGGTAGATGATCTCCACCTCCTCGCCTGTCTGCTCTTTATACCACTCTTCAAACTCGGCGAGTACCTCCTCATCGATATAGTCAGCCCAGTTGTAGACCTTGAGTGTATGTTCGCGGTCGGCTGCTGAGAGAGTTCCAACGGCAAAACAAAATGTTAGTACAAGTGTAAAAAGCTTTCTCATTAGATATTTCCTTGTTTACGGGCAGCACGGCGTGCGCGGACATTAATGATGATAAGTAGCAGTAGTACTGTTACAAAGATAATAGTTGAGAGAGGTCTGAGTTCTGGTGTTAGACCGCCCTTACGTGCATCGGCGTAGATGAATGTAGAGAGCGTCTCAAGACCTTCATTTCCCTTTGTAAATATTGTAACAGCAAAGTCGTCGATAGAGAGTGTAAAGGCAAGAATGAAACCAGAAATCATACCAGGGCGTATCTCTGGAATAATAATCTTACGGAGTGCCTGAAAAGGTGTCGCTCCCAGGTCTAGTGCGGCCTCGTAGATGTTCGGATTCATCTGCTGTAAGCGTGGCATAACGCTTAATACAACGTACGGAGTACAGAAGGCGATGTGTGCAAGCACAACAGTAGTGTACCCCTGTGAAATACCCAAACTTACAAAGAGCAAAAAGAGTGAAATACCTGTGATAATGTCCGGGTTGAGCATCGGAATGTTATTCAACAAGGTGATAACCTGACGCTTTCTGCCACGCATGTTGTGGATGCCTATAGCAGCAATACTGCCGAGTACAGTCGATACTGCTGCTGCAATAATGGCTATGGTAAAGGTGTTCTCTATTGCCGATAGCAAGCCATTACTTACTCCACCGCTAAAGAGTGATGTGTAGAGCTTTGTAGAAAAACCAGTCCAGTTGCCAAGAACTTTTGCCTCGGTAAATGAGAATACACCGATGATGATTATTGGCGCGTAAAGGAGTGAAAGCAGCAGCCAAAGGTATGATTGAGCAAAAAACTTCTTCATTAGATGATTCCTCCCTCATTTTGACTCTGCGCATCGTCATCTGAGAAGAGCGAGGTAATACCAATGATTACCAGCATGATGAGCGACAACGCTGCGCCATAGTTCCACATTCCGTTATTGATATTCTCCTGGATTGTTGTTCCAAAGAGCTTGATGTTGTTCATTGTTAGCAACTCCGCAATCGCGAATGTCGATATGGTAGGCATAAAGACCATCATAATACCACTTGTAATGCCCGGCATTGAGAGCGGAACGGTGACTTTCCAAAATACTGTACTTGGTTTTGCGCCCAAATCCTCTGCAGCCTCAATAAGCGAGTGGTCCATCTTCTGAAGGGTGTTGTAGATAGGGTATATCATAAACGGCAGGAAGTTATACACCATACCGAATATGAGGGCACCCTCACCAAGTGGAATATGCATAAAGTCAAATAGAGCTACAGTAGCTAGTGTACGAACAAGGATGTTAATCCACATCGGCAGAATAAAGAGCAGAACAGTTGTCTGAGAACGGTTAAGGTTCTTGTTGCTCAATATATAAGCGGCAGGGTAGCCCAATAGTATGCACAGAAATGTTGTAACGAGGGCAATACCAATTGAGTATATGAAGGTATTTACCGCCTCGGGTTGGATAACGAATTTCTTGAAATTATCAAGCGAGAACTCTCCAGCACCATTTGTAAAGGCGTAAATTACAATCAGCAACAATGGCAACGCCACAAAGATGGCGAGGAATATTGCGTATGGAAGCGCCCAACTAGAACGACGTGAAAAGATGTTTACTTTCATCGGCTAAACTCTCTTTGTAATGTGTAAATCTGATGGTGCAATAGATATTCCGACAATATCACCTTTGTCCCAAATATCATTTGTATCTACATAAATCTTCTCTCCGTCATCTGTGAGTACTGTGAGGTGATAGTGATTTCCTTTGTATAGGATAAAGACAACCTCACCCATAACAATACCGTCCTCCTTGTTGTCAAGAAGCTCTACGCGGTCAAAGTTGATAGTCGCATAGATGTTCTCTCCCTCGTTAAGTGTGCAATTTTCGCACTCAAACTCAGCACCGAGAATCTCTACCTTATTGTCAGCAAGCATCTTTCCCTCAAAGGTGTTGCATGTACGCTCTTTCTGCATTACATGTATGTCATTAGGCTTGATAAACATGCCCACGGTACTATCGACATCAAAGGCGTTATAGTCCTGAATAATAAGTTCATAACCCTTGTCTGTCTCTACAAACATCTCATAGTGCACACCCTTAAAGATGCAAGACTTAACTACGCCAGTAAATTTAGCATTCTCGGCATTAGCGATAATATATATATCCTCTGGACGTACTACAACATCCACAGGAATATTTGTTCCAAAGCCCTCGTCAACACACTCAAAGCTATGGCCGATAAACTCAACCTCGCGGTCATGAACCATAGTTCCATTAAGGATGTTACTCTCGCCAATAAAGTCTGCGACAAACGAGTTTACAGGCTCGTTGTAGATGTCAATTGGTGAGCCGATTTGTTGAATCTTTCCGTCACTCATTACTACAACGGTATCTGACAAGGTAAGCGCCTCCTCCTGGTCGTGGGTGACATAGATAAAGGTGATACCTAGTTCGCTATGCATCTGCTTAAGCTCCATCTGCATATCCTTACGCATCTTGAGGTCCAGAGCGGCAAGTGGCTCGTCAAGCAGAAGTACCTTTGGTCGGTTTACAATTGCGCGAGCAATAGCGACACGCTGCTGCTGACCACCAGAGAGTGAGTTTACATCTCGGTCCTCATAATCGGTCATGCTAACCATCTTTAGCGCCTTGCGTACACGGCTCTCAATCTCCGCAGATGGAACTTTGTTAAGCTTGAGTCCAAAGGCGATATTGTCGTAGACGTTTAGATGTGGAAAGAGTGCATAACGCTGGAAGACGGTGTTGAGCGGACGGCGATGAGGAGGAACCTCGGAGATGTCATTACCCTCCATAAGTATTACACCCGAATCTGGCTGCAAAAAGCCGGCAATCATACGCAGTAGAGTTGTCTTTCCACAGCCTGAAGGACCAAGTAAAGTAATAAACTCACCGCGACGGATGTCAAGGTTAATATCGTCAAGCACCACCTTCTCGCCAAAAGCCTTTGACAGATGCTCAATTTTGATGATTGTATCGCTGTTGTTAGCCATTTTATTTATTTTTGCGTATTACCTCTGTTAAATTAAAGTGATATGTAGCACCGATGCTCAGAGCTAAGCTCTTTGCGTGGGTGTTTGCTGCAATAACTGCGTGGAGTCTAAGATCTTTATTGTTGCGAAGTGGATAGTAATTTACACCGCCACCATAGAAGAAATAGCTATTTGAAGAGCTATCTGTGGGAATAAAGCCAAACTCATCCTCATAACCAAAAATATCAAGACCGGTGCGATGTTCATAACCGCCCTTGACAAATAGTTCTACCTTATCTTTAAGGGTATATCCAAACTTGCCAATTGCAGAAAATTCGTGGTTAGACTCTTTGCCATAACCGTCTCGCCATCCATAGTTAAGATGCTTGTACATCAAATCTATCTCTGCGCCGAAATCACCGAAGTAAAATCCATTACCAAGTGAAGCTATTTTGACAAAGGTGCCTGGCTCAAATTCAATAAGGTTTGCCGACCAAATTGGAGCAAAGCATCCAAAATCTCCATACCAAATCAGTGAGTAGGTAAATAACTTGCTCTTGAATGGTCGCTCTCCGAATGGAGAGGTTCCAAATTGGAATGCAATAGACGAACTCTCATCGTTTGTTGTGTACTCAACCTTACCACCCCATTGATAAATAGCGCAGTTATGCCAAAATGTAGAGCATAGTGTAGGGTGTTGGTCGACATCCATAGGATCAAGTTCATATCCGCCAATGGCGAGCATGTCCTTACCTAAGGTAAATGTGAAATTGCCAAGGCTATAGCTCAGCGTAAGCCAATCTATAAAATCAACGTCGTCAGAACGAAAGGCGTTCTGATATAGGGGCTTAGTGTCTGTGCTAAGCCAATGGTTGCTCATTGAATAGGAGAAGTGTTCTCCTATAGAGCCTTCAAAAAGAGTGTAAAGGGAAGAAGTGCCGAAATCCACACCGGAGTAACCCCCACCGCCTGTTTGGATGTAAGGGTTTACTTCAAATCGAGGCGAGAAAATCAGCGTTGGAACATTGCCTGATGCCTCAGCCTCTTGCGAGTAGGTACAAAAGTAGCATAGTGCAGCTACTGTCAGAACAAATATTTTTCTCATTTCCCATAAAAAATAATAGATGGTTTCGGGTGCAAATATAACAAAAAAAACGAGATTTCATATTTTGTCGCAGCAAATATCTACAATTTTACCCACCTAATGGGGCAAAAATTGTGATAAATGATATTTTTGACTACCTTTGTACATCAAATTGTTGAAGATATGAATCAGAATCTTTTTTTGAACAGAGTGATGAGCTACGGAGCTATTCTGGGCTTTGTGATGCTTATCTCGCACATTTTTGAGCAGTGTGCAGTTGTCTATGGCGGAACATTGTCTTGGTATTCTATTATGGGTTTTGAGTATTTGGTGGCTTCAATTCTCTATATATGGATGCTCTATCGTTTTGCAAAGAGCTATTCACTTGAGGTTATGGCTCAGCAGTCTGATGTGAAGATGTTCAGCTTTAGTCGTGGCTATGGCTTTGTTGTCTCTGTATCCACGCTCTCTGGTGTTATTGTGGGATTAGGTCGCTACATTTTGCATAACCTAATCATTGGACATAGTGAGTATACTAAGAGTATGATTTCATCACTGCAGTCTGTCCTTAAGGCAAATCCGGAGACTGCCTCAATGATGGGTACTTACAACCAGTTGTTCTCACAAATGGCTGCCCAACCAGAGCCTACAATCTTACAGACTCTATTTTCGTCTGTTTGGAGCTATTTCTTTGCAGCATCAATAGTAGCTCTAATTATTGCTGCTGTGGTTAAGAAAGAGCCAAATATTTTTGAGAAAAATAATAGCGAGGAGTAATGGCGTTGGATATTTCGGTTGTCGTTCCGTTATATAACGAGCGGGAGTCTCTTCCTGAGCTTGCGCAGTGGATTGATCGTGTCTGCAAGGGTGAGGGTTTGTCCTATGAGATAATCATGGTAGACGACGGCTCCGATGATGGTTCTTGGCAGGTAGTTGAGCAGCTGAAAGCTCAATATGGTGATAGTCTGAAGGCTATTCACTTTATGCGCAATTATGGTAAGAGCGCAGCACTCTATTGTGGTTTTGAGGCGGCAGAGGGTGAGGTTGTCTTTACTATGGATGCAGATCTTCAGGACTCTCCTGATGAGATACCTGCTATGCGCAAAATGATTTTGGAGCAGGGTTATGACCTTGTTTCAGGTTGGAAACGCAAGCGTTACGACCCTATTGGTAAGAGACTGCCAAGTAAGTTCTTCAACTGGACTGCTCGTACGGTGTCAGGCATAAAGCTCAATGACTTTAATTGTGGACTTAAGTGTTATCGCAAGAGTGTTATCAAATCTATAGAGGTCTATGGTGAGATGCACCGCTATATCCCAATTCTTGCAAAAAATGCGGGATTTAAGCGCATAGGTGAGAAGGAGGTGCACCATCAGGCTCGCAAATATGGGGTCTCTAAATTTGGTATGGAACGAATGGTTAAGGGGTACCTTGACCTTATATCGGTAACCTTCATGTCTCGTTTTGGCCGCTCGCCAATGTACTTCTTTGGTAGCCTCGGCACACTGATGTTCCTTGTCGGAGGTTTTACCACTTGCTGGGTTATTGGTAGCAAAATTTATAAGCAGATTATGGATTTACCACTTCGAGCAGTTACCGACCAGCCTCTCTTTTACTTAGCTATATTGGCAATAGTGCTCGGTGTGCAACTCTTCCTTGCAGGCTTCTTGGGAGAGCTGATAAATAGAAATTCAAGTGATAGAAACAAATATTTAATTGATAAAAAGTTATGATACAGAGAATACAGACACTCTATCTTATGGTAGTTACACTTCTTATGGTTGTAACACTAATCTTCCCACTCGTATTTATTGGCGTTGATGGTCATCAGGTGACACTTTCGGCATTTACAATTTCAGATGCCGAGGGCGTGCTCTCCTATGCATCTTCTTGGCTTGGTGCGGTGCTTGTTGTGGCAACATTGCTGCCATTTGTTACAATCTTCCTCTATAAGAATCGCCAGTTGCAAATCCGCCTTTGTGGCGTTGAGTGCGTGCTTCTGCTGGGCGCTGTGCTCCTTGTAGGTGCATTTACCTACTCTGTTTGCAACAACATCTTTAACGACTTTGACATCACTTGGGCAAATATCGCCATCCGCTTCCCAGTTATTCTGCCGCTTGTTGCGCTTGTGCTTACTCCACTTGCTATGCGTGCAATCTTACGCGATGAGCTTCTTGTCCGTTCACTTGACAGAATTCGATAGGGAAGTTGAAAAATAGATAATGCAGACTGAAACCAGTCTGCATTATTTGTATCCAATAAAAAAGGGTAAGCTACTCATATCGCACCGCTACAACCGCATACCCTTGCTCAATTCCTTGCCTGGGGGAGTTCTGCAGGAGCTGGTCGTATAAGACTTACCCGACTGCAAAAGTAGAACTTTTTTTGTATCTTTGC
>JAEIGA010015361.1_pt1 | contig 11661 bp, 10 predicted proteins | sample 9270691 | NCBI WGS metagenome assembly JAEIGA01 (sample SAMN17057246, study PRJNA624740) | gut metagenome | biome: biome; isolation source: fecal sample | host: Bos grunniens | place: China: Xizang | collected 2019
ATTTAACAAGACTCGAAAGGATAAGTTAAAAAAATGCTCACGTTTCGTATATAGTGGCGTGAGCTTAACTTATTCGTAGAGTCGAGGTCACGCCAAATACCCACAATTAGCGAGAAAGTTAAGTTCTCGCTTTTTTTGTATCCATTTAGAAACAAAATTAAAATAACCAATATGGGGCGAATTATTAATTTTATAGAACAATGTGGTAGTTATAAGTGTTATAATACAAAGAAAATATCGTTAGATTCTAATGATAATGATTCTATTGCTTATAATTATGACGATAAAACTCCATCTACATCAAATAAAAATGAATTTGCTGAAACAAACAAAAGTAGAGTTCATACTGTATCTTTAATTGATATGGTTAGTGGTAAAAACTTTTCTTCTATTTTTCATTTTTTTCTTGATGGTTCTCGCCATACATACAAAGTTGATGATATTGGAATAGCAAAAAAGATATATCCTATTGTTGCAGGACAAATAATTGTTGGGTGCTGTGAAAGGGTAGATAGAGATATTTTTAGAAAAGAAAGGTTGTTGAGTAAGATAGTTATTTCTATGCCAGATGATTTTGATGAACATGATGGAGGTGATAATTTTTGTCGTTCTTTTTGTGAAAAAATTAATTTAGAATTAGCGAAAAATACATTTTTTAAGGACCGAAATATTAATATTTCAAATCTATTATTGTATCGTACATATCAAGCATCAGATTCAGATAAAGATAATTATAAAAATAGAGCTGTAGCTAAAATTCAAAATGAAATGACAGATGAGGAACAGAGAATGGTTGCTCTTTTATGTAAGGACAATAAATTGGATGATAGCAATTGGTTGATTAAAGATGGTTCTTTGGAATATAGTCCAAGTTTTACAAATATGAATTCTGTTACTTGGAATAATTATAGAGATAATTATAGACACGTTGTTGGTGTTTCAAAAATGTTTGATCCAGAGTTGATGACTGATTTTGAAGGAAATCGTTTAGCTAAAACAATTGCTGGGCTAAAACCTTTTGAGAGAACAAAAGTGTATCGATATAAAAAAGAATATGGAGCAGGAGAAACTGCTTATTATGCAATATGGTATTTGAGATTACGAAATAAGGATTTTAGAGATACCTGTTTTTCTGATATAGTGAAATGTGAAATGGTATTGATGAAAGAAAATGATTGTATTGATAGCGATTTAGTTGATACCATTAGTGCCAGTTTGATTAAAGAGGCTTATCCTGTATGTTATGGCTCTGATGTTAGATGGGCAAACCATTTATATCCAGTATATTTGACTGAATCTTTTTGTAAGTCAAACTATCTTAATAGTGAAATATTTAAAAATTTATTTTAATTCATATGAAAGTAATAGGTAAAATTTCGGCAACAGAAAAAATGCCATCAACTATTGATGAATTTTATTTCTGGACAGACAAAAAGAGGATTTTAAGTCCTTTTGATATTATTAAAGTTGAGCATGAAAGGAATTCAATTACATATGGCGTTATTGAAGAGATTTCGCATGTTACTGATGCAACAAGTCCGTTTTCTAGTTATATATCAAGTGATTTTGGATGTGTAGATGAAGGTATTGGAGCAATGAATCGTATGGGAATGAATTATGTTAAAGCTAGAGTTGTATGTAATACTGAGGATGTTTATACTCCAGTATTGGATGGCAAACAGGTTATGTTGTGCGATGCAAATGATATTCGTACAGCTTTAGGTTTAGATAAAATTAAGAACCCTTTGGTTTGTGGTTATCTTCAAATGTATAAAGGAGATGAAGCATGTAAAGTAAAAGTAGAATTGAATTCTCACTTTTTAATAGGACCAGAGGGAGCGCATATGAATGTTTCTGGTATTTCTGGTTTAGCAGCAAAAACTTCATATTCAATGTTTTTGTTGAATGTTTTGCAACAAAAATTCAAATTAGAAAATGGAGGTTCAGTTGCTTTTGTTTTCTTTAATGTTAAAGGTCGCGACCTTATGGCTATAGATGAGCGAAATATAGATTTATCGCAAAAAGATAAAGAGATATATGCTGATTTAGGTGTTAGTGCAGAACCTTTTAATAATGTAAAATATTATTATCCTTATAGTGAGACAGATAGAGAGAATATCCAAAGTTATGCGCATCACGATGATGTAAATCGACAAAAGAAAAATAAAAATGCATTTATTTATAAATTTACTTATGAAGATTCTGTTGATAAATTAGATTTATTAATGGCTAACGAAGATGATACTACAGGAACGATGGAAAGTTGTATCTTGCATATAATGAATGGAGCTGGTAATTTTGCAGGAGTTAATACTTGGAAAGAATTAAATAATAGATTAGATGATTGCACAAAAACTGCTGCAAATGGAGGAAAGGCTGATGCTGGAATAACAGTTGCTAGTTGGCGTAAATTTAAACGTTGTGTTAGTAAAGCGATAAAAAATGATGTGTTTGCCAAAGTGTTAACTAATGCAGTTGATTTAACTAAAGAAATTGAAAACAATTTAGTTGCAAATCAAGTTATGGTAATTGATATTGCTAAATTAGATGAAAATACGCAGAGTTTTGTTTTTGGTAGTGTAGCTCGTGCTATTTATGATATGAAATTAGGTTCTGATAGAGATAATATTCCAGAAAAAGTTATATTATTTGTTGATGAGTTGAATAAATATGCATCAAGTGAAGTCCCTAAAAATTCACCTATTTTACGTCAGTTATTAGAAATTACTGAGCGTGGTCGTTCTTTGGGAATTATATTGTTTTCTGTAGAACAATTTAGAAGTGCTATTCATGACCGAGTAAAAGGTAACTGTGCCACACACGCTTATGGTAGAACAAATGCTATAGAAGTATCAAAATCAGATTATAGATATATACCAAAAGTCTATCAAAATATGATGACACGTTTATCTCCTGGTGAATATATCATATCAAATCCAGCGTTTCGTTCGTTAGTAAATATTAAATTTCCTCGTCCAACATATAAACAATTTCCAAACGGTTAATAATTATGTCAGAAAAATATAAATCTAGAATAGGAAAGAATCTCATTAAAATGGTAATGTTCCAAATGTATGGAGATTCAAAATTGATTTATCGTGAATATATTCAAAATTCTCGTGATGCTATCAATGAAGCTGTTAAATTAGGTATTTTAGATAAGGTGACAGCTGGAAGAATCGTTGTAACTATTGATAGGGAGAATAGAAAAATTGAAATACGCGATAATGGTACAGGTATTTCCGTTAATCGTGCAGAATCGTTGTTGTTGAATATTGCAGACTCAGAAAAAGATGGTGAAAACTCAGCGGGTCAATTTGGTATCGGTCGATTGGTTGGAGGTTACTTTTGTAAAAAATTAACTTTTAAAACGTCTTATAAAGGGGAAGATTGTGCGTCTGAAATTATTTTTGATATTGACAAAATAAAATATATTTTAGATGATGATGATGATAGACGCGAGGCAACTGAAATTATTGATGATACTACATTTAAAAATATTTATGATGAGGACATTCAAGATCATTATTTTGTTGTAACATTGGAGGATGTTAATGTTGATGAGTATCCAGAATTGTTGGATGAAGATGTTATAAAAGACTATTTGAGGGAGGTTGCGCCAATAGATTTTTCAGTTCCATTTAAAAATCAGATAGTAGAGCCATCGATTACTGATGAGTATAAGTCTTTATTAAGTAAAATAGGGTGGTTTCAGATTTCAGTAAATGGAGATTCTTTACATAAAAAGTATGGATTGTCGATTGATGGTACGGGAGATAAAATTTTGAGATTAGAATATTTTAAATTTACTGATTTAAGATATGGGATGTTGGCATGGGGGTGGTATGCTGTTACAAATTTAACTAAAGCTATTCCTGTTGCGGATGATAAAAGTGGTTTTAGAGTTAGAAAGCATAATATTCAAGTTGGAGAGAAAGATTTTCTAACTTCTTTTTTTCCAAAAGGAGAATCTAGGGGAAATAAATATTTCTATGGAGAAATACATGTCGTGAATAATAAGATTAAATTAAATAGTGCACGAGATGGTTTTGCTCCTACTCCAGAAGGTGAAACTTTAAAGGCAAATTTACGAAATTTTTGTGCTGAATTAGTTAAAATATATCATTTAGCTAATACTGTTAAAAATTCTATTTCTAAAGTTCTAGATGACAAAACAATTACCGATCAAAAAGTAAAAGAAGAAAAAATTAATGATGTTGTTCAATCTTTTGAAGATAAGAAGAATTCACAATCTAATGTTGCAAAAACAATTATTAAATCATATCAAGATAAAGCAAAAGAAAAGATTAATTGTTCAGTTGTAAAAGAACCAGAAGTAAATAGTAAACCTACAATTAAATCTGAAGAAAAAGAAACTATAGAACCAAAAACACAACCTAATCCAGTTGATATATACGATGGTTTAGAAAAACTTTATACAGAAAAAGAAATAAATTTAATAAAAAGAATATTTAAAATTTTATTTGAGGGTACTTCTAGCGTTAAGAAATTTAAAGAATTAATAGAAGCATTGCAGACATTTGTCATTAATAAATTAAAAAATGAAAAATTCTAATAAAAAAGTTCTATTGTTAGAACCTAATTATTCAAATAAATATCCGCCAATAGGTTTAATGAAAATCTCTACCTATCATAAAATGTTAGGTTATGATGTGGTCTTTTATAAGGGAGATTTGAAAAAATTTGTAATAGAAAGAATAGCAGATAAATGTATAACCGATTTACAAGAAATTGATGATTCAAGAAATTGGTTTTTATCAAGGGATATAATTATTGAATATATTGCTAAGCGTAAAAAAGATACTTATTTTCAATTAAATTTGGAATCGTCTAAATTATTTCTATTATTAGATGCTAGGGTTAATAGAGCAAAAGATTATTATTGGAATGGTTTATGGAAACAAAATCCAGAGTGGGATAGAGTATTTGTAACAACGTTATTTACTTTTTATTGGGATATTACAGTTGAAACTATAGAATTTGCTAAATTACTTGTTAAACCTGATGGCTTATTAATGGTTGGTGGTGTTTTAGCTTCGATTCAGCCCAAAGAATTATATCAAGCAACAGGAATAAAACCATATGTGGGTGTTTTGAATATTCCTGGTCAGTTGGATGAAGGCGATACTAATATAATTGATAATTTGCCGTTGGATTATTCTATTCTTGATGAAATAGAATATAAATATCCAATGAATAATGCATATTATGGATATACAACTAGAGGATGTATTAGGAAGTGTCCATTTTGTGCTGTTCCAACACTAGAACCAGAGTATAATGCATATATTCCATTAAAAGATAGAATAGACTTAGTAAGAGATATTTATGGAGAGCAAAAAGACTTGTTGTTAATGGATAACAATGTTTTAGCATCGGACCAATTTAATCTTATTGTTGATGAAATCATAGAGTGTGGTTTTGGAAAAAATGGTAAATATAAAGAGCCAGATAGATTGGCAATTGCTATTAGAAATCTAGAAACTGGTCTTAATGATAGAGCGTTTATTCGTAAATCGCAAGAACTTATAATGGATTTCTATAAAAAACTTAAAGGAGATGATTCATTTGAAGTTTATAAGGTTGTTTATGAGAAATATCATATAAATAAACTAGAAACAACTACAAAAGAGAATCTATTATTAGCTTATGAAGAAATAAAAGAGTTATATAAAAAACATTTTAAACCTTCACAAAAACTTCGTTTTATAGACTTTAATCAAGGTGTTGATGCTCGTTTATTTAATCAAAAAATTGTTGATTTGTTGAGTAAGATTAATATTCGACCATTGCGTATTGCGTTTGATGATTTGACTATCAGACCTAAATATGAAGAGGCAATTAGAATGAGTGCTAAAGCTGGTATTAAAGATTTCTCAAATTATTTGTTATATAACTTTAGGGATAAACCAGTAGATTTGTATAAGCGATTGCAAATTAATATAGACCTTTGTGAAGAGTTGAATGTTAATGTTTATTCTTTTCCTATGAAATACCATCCAATTAGAGGGGAATTTAGTCATAATCGTGACTACATAGGAGAGCATTGGAATAGAAAGTATATTCGTGCAATTCAAGCAATTTTGAATAGTACAAAAGGTAAAATTGGGCGAGGAGCATCGTTTTTTTATAAAGCATTTGGTGATGATGAAGAACAATTCTTGGAATTGTTAGAGATGCCTGAAACTTTTATTTTGTATAGATTCTTTTTTGAATGGCTTGATGGAAAACATCCCGCTTCAACTAGTGCTTGGCGTGAATCTTGGGATGAATGTATGTTAAATCTGTCATTTGAAGAAAAAGAAAAAGTATTAGATGTTATTCATAGAAATGAATTTAAACAAGAAGAAATAGAGATGTTTAACAATTCTATGGTTTGTGAATTATTGAATTTTTATACTAATTATAGAAAAGATATTATCACCCCTGGTACTGAATTGTATAAATTAAAACAAGAATATGATAAGAGTCCTACAATAGCATTGAAAAGGAAAAGATAAATTTTTTCTTAAAATGTATATGAAAGATTTAAATTATTATGTTGAATGTTTTTCTTCGTTGCATACGATGAAGAAATGTGGCAAGCCTGCGCCTCATAAGGCGTTGTTGCTTTTGTCGGTGATTGACTTGGTGGAACGTGGTTTTATTGTTGATAATAGGATTTATTTGTCGGATGAGTTGATATACCAATTTAACAAAAATGTGGTGACTTATCTTGGCGATAGTATACTTTTTCAACCTAAAATTGTATATCCGTTCTATCATATGGGTTCGGAAGGGTTTTGGAAAATCGTTTATAATCCAAATGTACCAGTTGAGAAGATAACTAATTATTCGTTGGTAAATATGCGTCAAAAGATAGCTTATGCTTCTATTGACGAAGAGTTGTTTGTGTTATTGCAAAACTCAAATATAAGAGCTAAATTGCGAGTTGTGTTGATTATGAATTATTTGGATAATCAACCAACTGTAGTAGATATTTTGCCTAATTTGTTATTGGCGTTTAGTTGTGGTGTTTCGTTGATTGCATAATTGGTAATATTGTATTTTAAATCTATTTATTATGAAAGAAGAACGTTTATTATTTTGGACTAATTTTAAGGAATACTTAAAAAAATAGTCTTGTCCAATTGAGTTTGAATCGCCATCGCATCAACCTCATCAAATTACTAAGTTAACGGGTTATGATTTAGAATTTGATTTATGTGCAAATACAAAAACGCGTGATAATAAATGGAATACTCGAGTTGAATTATATGGAATAAAAGGTAAAAAACAAGTTGAACGTTGTAAGTATTTTGAAGCTAATTTAGAAAAAATGAGAAAGGCTTTGTCTGATTATGATATTGACTTTAGAGTTGTCTCTGCAGATAAAGAAAGTTGGAAATTATATGTAGGAACAAATGACCTGATATATAAGCAATGTGAGGATATCGAAATATATAAATATTATGTAAAAGCTCTTAATCGTATGGCTGAGGCTTGGAAATCTTTTTTTGAACCTTATAAGAAATGATGTATATGGAAACGCCCCTCAATCTCGTGTGTGTGGATTGTGGGGCGTTTCTATATCTAAAAGGAAAAAATGTGCATTGTCTGAAGTTGTCAAAATGAGGTTGTAGCTTTGCATGCAAATTTGGAAGTTAAAAAAAAGATTTATTAGTATGAAAACTATTGTAGTGAAAACTGATTTTTGTGGTGAGAATTGGGCGGCTTCGGCTGAGTTGGAGTGTGGTGTAGTGGTGGCTACTGCTACGTCGCTCGAAGAGTTGAAATTGGAAATGAATAAGTCGATTTTGTTGCATATTGCTTCATGCGACGAGGATGGCGATGAAATGGAGGAGGAGTTGAGGCGGGGCGAATATGAATTGGTATTTGAATATTGCAGACCTAATGAGTTGGTGGTGGTAATTGAACGTAGCAAGGATTCGTATGGTGCGTATGCTGAGAATGTGTCGGGCATATGTGGAGCAGGGACAACTATTGATGAATGTAAACGAAGTGTGATGGAGGTGATAGAAATTTATCGCAAATCGGATATGGTGGCTTCGGCACCAAGGACAGTGCTTGATGAGAATTGTTCGGTGGTGTGGAGATATGAAACAGAGGAAGTTTAATATTCACTTTTTTCGTCTTGTTTATTTGCTTATTTTAGATTGTTTTAGTAACTTTGTAGTCGTAATATTGGATGAAAATATGTTTTACTTTATGTTTGCGTTTCATGAGGCGATAGTTGAGATAGATTGGAATGATAAAGTGTTTGATAAATGATATTAGATAAAAAGTTATGGATTGGAAAGAAAAAGCATTAAAGATATTAAAGGATAGTCTTTTCCCTATTCCTGCAGAATTGAATGAGTTAGATTGGAAAAGTGGTTTGTCTGATAAATCAGAACGACTAGCACAACATATTTCTGCTTTTGCAAATATGAAAGGTGGAGGTATACTTGTATATGGTGTAAATAATGACGGAACGTGCTTTAGTTTGACAAAGGATGAGGTTGATAAAATAGTGCAAATGTTAGGAAATATAGCTTATAATAATTTGGCATATTCTATTCCTATTGAACACTCTGTATTGGAGTTTGCAGGTCATTCATTACTCTTTGTTTATATTCCTGAACAAAGTGATAAACCAGTGTATTTACGTGGTAAGGATATTTATTCTTCTTATTATCGTTCTGCAGGCCAAACTGTTAAGATGTCAAGAAATCAAGTGAAAGCGTTGATTGCTACTTCTCAAGGAATAACTTTTGAGGAGCAAATTGCAAAGAGTGGGTTAAAAAGAGATGATGTTTTGAATATTTTAGATTATAAGGCGTTGTATCGAATTTTAGATAAAAATATACCACAATCAATTGATTCTATAATAGAACGTCTTGCTGATTATAAATTGTGCAAACAGATTGGTGAAGAGTGGGCAGTTACAAACTTAGGAGCAATTTTGTTTGCAAACAAACTGCAAGATTTTCCAAATATGGTTGGACATGAGGTGGTTGTGCGTAAGTATGTAGGGACGAATAATAGGCAACAAGAATTTGAACAGCACGGAGCATATGGATATGCTGTAGGTTTTGAAAGATTGGTGGATTTTATAATGAGTAACACTAGTGTTGAACAAATTGATGTAAGGCGTGAAGCAGTGCCAACATATCCAAGAGTTGCAATTAGAGAATTCGTAGCGAATGCATTAGTTCATCAAGATTTTGGTATAACTGGAATGCCAGTGACAATTGAAATATTTTCTAATCGACTTTCAATTACGAATGCTGGAGCACCATTAAATGATATAAATAGGTTAATAGATTTGCCTCCTCAATCAAGAAATGAACAATTGGCTCAAATGATGTTTACATTAGGCATTTGTGAGCGTCGGGGTAGTGGTATTGATCGTGCTATTGCAGCTGTTGAAGAAATGTTTCTACCTCCTGTGAAATTTACTAAGAGCGAACAACATACAAGAATTTTTTTATATCCGCAGAAAAGCCTTAAGGAAATGACTAAACAAGAAAAAATTTCGGCATGTTATCAACATGCATGTCTTGTGTATGAAGATGGGGAAAGAATAAATAATCAGTCTGTGAGAGAAAGATTTGAATTGACGAAGAATGATTCTTCAATTGCATCACGTATTATATCAGATACAATGGAAGCAGGATTGATAAAACCTGCAGATATAGAGACAGCTTCTAAAAAGTATATGACTTATATTCCGTATTATGGATAGTTTTTATTTGCGTTTTAAATCATATTTCTTTTTAAGTGTTTAATAATCAATGTTTTTTTATTTGCATAGTAAATCCTAAAAAGTGATTTGATCTATTTTGTGTGTTATTTTGTAATGAGATGAAAATAAAAATATTTCTAAAATCAATTATTTTGTTGTTGTGGGGATTTGATATTTAGGCAATGTAATAATGTTGAAATATATAATAATTATGTAAAGGCTCTTAATCGTATGGCTGAGGCTTGGAAACCTTTTTTTGAACCTTATGAGAAATAATGTATATGGGAATGCCCCTCAATCTTGTGTGTGGATTGAGGGGCGTTTTTGTGCGACCTCGTTGAGGTTGGGGGGGGCGGACGCTCGAACCGAGCGTCCCTACAAGTGTGTGATTTTGCTTTTGCGATGTTTTTTTCGTTTATTCAAAAAAAAAGTGGTATCTTTGTGGTGCGATTGTGAGTGATACTAAATATTAATAACTAAAAATTATATGACTATGGAAAATAAACCATTAGGCATACCTAATCAAAATTACGAAGTATGGAAAAAGATTGTAGAGCTACGCAAGACTTACTTGCAGGGGCAAGAGCCGTCATCGCGAGAGGATATGTTGGCGGAAATCAAATCGGCGGAGAAGGAATACTGCGACCAAAAGTTGCAACCTCTGATGAAGACCGAGAAAGACAAGAAGCTGCTGTTGAGACTTGGGCGAGAGAGTTAGGCGTGTGGCACGATGAGGCTACGGAGGAGCTGGAGGCGATGTGTGGCGAACGAATTGCTAATGGGTCGGAGGCTTTTGTGTTTTTCGGAGATGAGCAAACGGTGATAAAGGCTAGGGATATTTGTGGCTACGACTGCTTGGACGAGGCGTTGGTGTCGATGGAGCTGCACAATGCGCTGTTCCCTTATACGGCAATGAGAATCACTGGTTTTGGTCGCAGTGAAGGGGATTTTACGGTTATATTTGAGCAGAAGTATATCAAGGGGGCAAAGTTTGCGTCTTCGGATTTGATTGCTCGGTTTATGAAAACGGTGTTTGATGCAGAGAAAGATGATAGCGTTTTGGGTGGTAATTCGTATGAGAATGATGAGTTGCTATTGCAAGATTTGAAACCGGCTAATGTGTTGCTGGGCCGTGATGGTGGGTTGTATGTGATTGATGGTGATTTTTATATTAAATGATTTGTTGGTTGTTTGGGGATAAAAAAATGCTGAGTCATATGATGGACTCAGCATTTTTGTGTTATTGTGTTTGGGCCTTTACTCCTCGCTTTTGAGGTCGGCGATGTCTTGGAGCATGGCGTCGATGTTGCGATAGATTTTGTTGCGTTGGCGCATGCCATATATGCCACCTATTATCAGACCTATAACGCCGCCGACGATTATGCCAAGTAGCATCTCGCGATTATCGATTTTGGTGTAGACCTCCCACCCATTCCAGCAGAGCCACACGACAAGCCATGGGTAACTGAAATAACACCATTGTTTGTAGCGACGGCGGGTGCGCATAATAGTGGTGCTGGCGGTGATTAAATCGCCATTGAGTAGGTTGTTATTCAATCCCCAATGCGACCAAATGGTGTAGACGAGGGCTATTGCCATAAAGGCGCAAGTGGAGATGTTGAGCGCAAGCGAAAAGTTGAGCAAAAGGGCGTAGTTGACTGCAATGATGGGTGTGGCAATGATGACCAATGCGCACAATGTAATCCCTGTGCGATTGACGTTGGAAATGCGCTCTTTGATTGAGTTGCGTATCAGTTGGTGGTTGATGATGCTCTGTTTTTCGAGTTTTCGGTTCAATAGTGTGAGTTGTTCTTTCAACTCGTTCAATTCTTCTAATCTAATATCTCGTTCCATAATATCGATAGTTTTATTGGTTTGACATCTGTTTTAATTCTTCTTTGATGCGGACAAGG
>JAEIGA010015362.1_pt1 | contig 11660 bp, 9 predicted proteins | sample 9270691 | NCBI WGS metagenome assembly JAEIGA01 (sample SAMN17057246, study PRJNA624740) | gut metagenome | biome: biome; isolation source: fecal sample | host: Bos grunniens | place: China: Xizang | collected 2019
GACCAATCAATTTTAGACAAAATATCAGAAACATTCAAACTAGAAGTATCCAATTTAGACCAATCAATTTTAGACAAAATATCAGGAATATTCAAACTAGAAGTATCCAATTTAGACCAATCAATTTTAGACAAAATATCAGGAATATTCAAACTAGAAGAATCAGAACTGGAAGTATCCAATTTAGACCAATCAATTTTAGACAAAATATCAGAAATATTCAAACTAGAAGGATCAAAACTGGAAGTATCCAATTTAGACCAATCAATTTTAGATAAAATATCAGAAATATTTGAACTAGAAGAATCAGAACTAGAAGAATTCAAACCATAACTATCGTCATCATCAATATATGATTGCATATTCATGTCAGACATATTAGGCGAATTATTTTCACTCAAAACATTTTCATTATCATTAGTCAAAGCTAATGAGTCCCCAGTTTCATCATCAATTGTTTGGTTCACATCAGCACTTGCAGATACTGATGAAACAGAAACAATTAATAATAACAGACAAATAATAAATAAAAAATTCTTTCTCATAATCTTACCTTCATTTATTTGACTTAATATATAATCTATAAATTCTTTATATAAATAATTTAAAAAATCACACTTCACTAAATAATAAATACTTGGATAAAAATAATTCATATTATGTTTTCAAAAGCTACCATGAAGGAAAGGCGCCAATATTATCGTGAGGAATGGAGTGAAAAAGACCTTCCTGAATTCATTAGAGATGGAATCAAAAAACGTGAATTTGGTTTTGACCATAATGGAAGAGGTCCTAATGACAGATATAAAACTTTCAGAGGAACAGAGTCTTTAAGAAAATTCCTTAGATATAAAGCACCTTTTGCAGCATATATTTCAGTAGCTTTTTATAATAATCCTAGAAGACGTGAAGACTGGCAAAAGGCCGAATATATCTTTGATGTTGATGCTAAAGATATTCCAATTAGGTCATGTAACTGCGACAGTGTTTGTGAAGTTTGCTTAGGTGAAGCCCTGGATATTGTTAATTCTTTAATAGACACTTTGGACGGAGATTTGGGTCTAAATAACATTCATTTAATCTATTCTGGCAGAGGATACCACATCAGGATTTTAGATGAAGAAATGATGCTTGCCAACAGTGAGCTTAGGTCTGAAGTATTGAAGTATGTTGCAGGGGCAGAAGTTCCTAAATCCCAATTCATTAATACGGATATATCAAACAAAGCTTTTAACTTTGAGCATTTTTCAATTCCAATCGGCTATTCTAAGATTTTTACAGACAAAATGAAATACAATCTCCAGCATTTAACCGGCCAGGAGGAAATCGATGGAATTAATCCTAAATTAATGAAAGATATACTTAAAGCCAGACATCATTTAGATAACGATGAATGGGGCTATTTCAAAAGAGATATTGGTCCCAGACGATATAAAAATCTAGTCGAAGCTATGGCTCATGTCAATCTGGCAACCATTGATGCTAAAGTTTCCATTGACTTGAAAAGGATTTTAAGGCTTCCATCTTCCCTTCACTCAAAGGTAAGTATGAAATGTATGGAAGTCAAAAACAGAGAAACTTTCGATCCTTTTAGAGAAGCGGTCCCGAAATTTGTATATGAAAGAAGTGATTAGTATGGATAATGTTTTAAGACAGATTTTACGTGAAAATCAGTTTTTTGAAGAAATGAATGAAAATAGATTTGTTCCTGAATATTTAGGATTAATTGTTAATGGAGTTGTTATTTATAATGTTAACTGGGTTGATATTGTAGATAAAGAACTAGTTTTAATGAATAAGGACATTCAAACTCATCCCATCGCTTCATTAATGCTGGAAAACCTTAATTCACTAATGATTATCACAGACAGTGGCATTAAAGAAATATTGTAGAATTGAAATAGGAAGACCACTTCTCTATTCCAATTCATTTTAAAAGGAGAGATGAAAAAACAAACAGGGTAGAATTGGGAATTGAACCCAACAAAGAATTTCTACCATTATTTTAATTTTTCTATCATTAACAGTAATTCAGGATTTAAATTGAATGCCTCACTGAAGCATTCCTGTGCATGTTCAAACATTTTTAACTTATTGTACAGCATACCTTTCATCAAGTATGGGAATGGGTCATATGGATTTAATTTGATAGCTTTATTGACAAATTCAAAAGCTTCTTCTTTTCGCCCCAATTCCAATAATGCCTGTGCCTTTAAAAGTATAATCTGTAATGTTCCATCATCTTTTAAATTAATGATTCTTTCACAAACTTCCTTTAATTTTTCTTTATCTTCCAAATCTTCATAAACAATGGTTAATGTTGCGAAAACATCCAGATTTGTTGGATCCAATTCTATTACTTTTTCAGCATATTCCAAAGCTTCATCTATTAAGTCCAATTGAATGCAGCAAAATATTAAATTGGTATAATCTTCAATATCCGCCTTTTCAATTTTAATCAGTTGCTGTATATATTCATAGCATTTTTCATGTTCCTGATTAATATATGACGTGTAAGACAAATGTTTTAGGATTATATCATTTTCAGGATCTAATTCCAGAGTTTTCAACAGATAATCATCTGCCTTTTCTTCATTATCCAAATGCATATAGCATGTTGCAATAACAGTATAAGCTTTGATTTTTTCATTTTTTGAACAGTCTTTAACATATACTTTTAGGGTTGTAATTGCTTGAGAGTATTTTCCAAGTTCAATTAATGCATTTGCTTTTCTAAAAAGTAGTGATGAGGCTTTTTCAGGATTTTGTAAAATTATTTCATCAATTAATTTTATTGCCTCTTCATAATTTTTTTCTTCTTCGTAATGGTCTAGTAATTCTTCGCACATATATTAATATTATATTTTTATTACATATATAAGTTGTGTTTAAAGTATTAAAAAAATAATAATAATTAGTCACATTGATTGCATTTATTTATAATCTGCTGACTGATTTCCTCAACAGATTGATTACCATCAATAACATTCCAGTTATATGTAAATTTTTTAGAGTTTTCCCTATTTTTAGTAAGTGATTCAATATTTTCAAACATTTCTAAATCCTCATCCCTTGAACCTATTCTTTTCAGGGATTCTTCAGGAGTAACATCTAAAAAGAACATTGTATCTGAAGTCGGAAGTACAGTACTAACAATTTTGTAGGTAATGGTATTAACAACACGAGGAAGATACATTACAGCCAGAATGTATCTTGAAAAAATTAAAACATCTATCCTATCATCATGAGAGTATTTGCGAACAGACCTGATTGCATCCAAGCCAAAATAAATAGTAGCTTTTATATGATTGAATTTGCCTGTTTTGTGAAGTGCTTGTCGGGATTTACGGCCATATTTATTGTCATCACATGGATGAGAACGAACAACAACATTTTTCCCTTTATTTCTGTAATACTGTGCAAGTAAATCTATTTGTGTATCCTTTCCAGACCCATCAAGTCCGTCAATTACGATAAATTTCATGATATGTCACTGTAAATTAAATTATTGGTTATGTAAATTAGTACATTGCAAGATAAACTACTTTTATTTTTGAGATTTATTGATTTATTTGATAGGATAAAATTCAGTATATTTTGAGTTTCGCTCTATTGGATTTCTTCCAAGATTTCTAACCATATTGCCCAAAGTTTCGATTGAAGCATCAACACCATCAGGAGCACCTGATGCTTCAGATAATTCATCTCCACCTAAAGTACCGCCCAAATCATTGGCACCTGCTGTGAGAACAACTTGAGCAAATCTGAAACCCATTTTGACCCAGGAAACCTGAAGGTTGGGAATTAAATCTCTCAACATTAATCTGGAAACTGCATATAACTTCAAATCTTCAGTACCTGTAGCACCTAAGTTTTTCTGACCTTCCAGAAATATCGGAGAGTATTCATGCATAAATGTCATTGGAATAAACTCAGTGAAACCATGTGTTTCTTCCTGCAATTTACGGATGATGTCTATATGCTCAACACGCTCTTCCAAGGTTTCAACATGTCCGTACATAATGGTTGCAGAACCCGGAATGCCCGCTTCATGAGCAGTTCTAACGGCATCAACCCATTCGCTTACGCTAACTTTTTCAGGACATATTATCTCTCTGGAACGGTCCGTTAAAATTTCAGCCGCAGTTCCAGGCAAGGTATCAAGCCCTGCAGATTTCAATCTCTCACAGGCTTCAGCCATATCCATACCTGATGCAATGGCCGCATCATTAATCATTGTTGGTGAAAAACCATGAATCATTACATCCGGAAATTCTCCCTTGAGCAAATGCAATAAATGCTCATAATATTCAATGTCCGCATCAGGATGTACGCCACCCATCAGGGTAAACTCACGGGCACCATTATCAACTGCCCCCTGAGCTTTGGCTAAAATAGCTTCATCATCCAAAGTATATGCGTCAGGGTCATCTGCATCCTTTCCAAAAGCGCAAAATCCACATCTAACAGTACAAATGTTTGTGAAGTTAATATTACAGTTGTTAATGAATGTAACATCATCTCCAACAATTTCGCTACGCAAATAATCTGCAGTAGCCATCAAAGGGTAAAAATCAGCTCCCCTAATATTCATCAAATGATTGGCCTCTTCAACAGAAATCATTTCATCCAAAGATTTAGTCAAAATCTTTTCTGTTTTTGAAGAAACCGGTAGTTTATCAAACATAAATATAAATAAGTAAATAATTTAATATATATGTTACTATCTAACATTAATTAGGAAAATAAAGTAAATAAAATATGTAAAAATTAAAATTAAAAGATGATAACATGGATAGTACTGAAGCTGTATATAATGGGCTAAAAGATGCGGGAATTAACTTTATTGTAAGTGTTCCTTGCGTTAACTTATCTAGATTATTGGAAATGATTGATGAAGATGAAGACATAATTCATGTGCCTGTAACAAGAGAGGAAGAAGGAATTGGATTATGTGCCGGAGCTTATCTGGGAGGCAAAAAAACTGCAATATTGATGCAGAATTCAGGTCTTGGAAACTCCATAAATGCATTGAAATCTTTGACAGAATTGTATAAATTCCCTCTTTTAATGATAATGAGCCATAGGGGAACTGAAGGGGAAAACATATGTGGACAAGTTCCTATGGGTGAATCAACACCATTAATTCTGGAAGCAATGGGCTATAACTTCTTTAAACCGGCCACCCCTGAAGGAGCATATGAGGCCATAAGAGAATCATGGGAATTAAGCTTGGAACAGGGAAAACCTGTTTCAACATTATTGGAAATCAAATATTGGTGATAAAATGAAAAGAAGAGATGCTTTAGAAAAAATAATCGGATTAATAGATGATGAACTGATTGTCTGCAATATCGGATTTCCTTCAAGAGAATTATATGACATTTATGATAGGGATGAAACATTCTATATGATTGGATCAATGGGGCTTGCCTCTTCAATCGGTCTTGGATTAGCTTTATCAAAACCAAATAGGGATGTTGTCGTTATTGATGGAGATGGAGCTCTGCTAATGAATATGGGTTCACTCGTAACTGTCAATGCATGGAATCCAAGAAATTTAACATGGATTGTGATTAATAATGGAGCATACGGTTCAACAGGTAATCAGGAAACCTATGCCAAAGATTTGAATCTATCAGAAATTGCTTCAAGTGTTGGCCTGAAAAGCTATAAATTCGAAGATATTGATTTGGAAAAAATAATAAAAGATGATGAATGCAATTTTGTAGAATTTAACTGTGAACCAGGCAATTCTAAAGCACCAATCATTGAAATGACTCCAGAATTTATAAAAGAAAGATTTATGCGAATCATTTAAAAATTAAAAAGAAAACTAGTTAAATTAACTAGTTTCAACATTACTTTTTTCTATATTTTTATCAAAATTTCTAATAAATAATCTAGCCCAAACATAACCTAATAACACACCAACAAGATTACCGAACACTTCCCCTGCAAGAATTCCATTAAAACCCCATCCGAATACGAAACCGAATAGATATGCAAATAGTATAGCAAGGATGAAGCATCTAATAACTGCAAATATAAATGAATATAATCCTTTTCCAGCACCTTTAAACAACATAGTAGTCATTGTTCCCATAGGATATGTGATGAGGAAGAAACAATCAATAGCCAAAGCGTTTGCAATATTTGGAGCTAAAGAAGAATCATTATAAGCAAATAATGATGAAATTTGTGGAGCAAATGCATACAACAGAATCAAAAATACAATTGCTATTACAAAACTGATTTTTATTGAATATAAATAGGTTGTTTTTAAATTTTTTGCATTATTTGCCCCATATGCTACTCCCGAAATCGTTAAAACAGCAACCCCTATGGCAGATAATGGAAGATTAGCAAATTGCACAATATTCATTGCTGTAGAATAATACCCTACCGCTACAGATTTTGAAACTGATACAATCATATTATTAATAATAATTATCCCCACGGAATATAACATTGATTCAAATGTTGAGGGCACTGCAACTTTCAAGATATCATTTATTAAAGGAAATTGAAAATTAAAGTTTTTAATGGACATGTCAAGATAAACACCCCTTTTTGACCACATGAAAAAGCCCAATATAAACGCACCTAATGCTGATGATAATACTGTTGCCCATGCAGCACCACTTATTCCCCAATTTAAAACATAAATAAGTAACGGGTCCAAAATCATATTAACTACATAAGACAATATCAAAACAAGTGTTAAGGTTTTCATATTTCCTTCAGCTTTGAATAAAGACATTAAAAGTAATTCCAATTCTATGAAAAATAATAAACCGAACATCACATAACCGTAATCCAATGCATATTGCATTGAATGTCCAACACCCAACATTTTAAAGATAGGCACCATAAATACCAGCATTACTATAGTAAATATGGCTGAAATAATAATACAAAGCAAAAGAGAATGTAATGCACCATTATTAGCCTGTTTATGATTCTTAGACCCAATTTTTCTTGAAATTAGTGAATTTGCACCAGCTGCAATACTATCACCCACACCTGTTAATATAACATATAATGGCATGATAAACCCTATTGCAGCTAAAGCGTCACCTCCCAATCCTGCTACCCAAATACTATCTGTAAGTTTATACAACATTACAACAAACATTGAAAAAACCATTGGAGTAGCTAGTTTAATAATTGCTTTTTTAGGGTCGCCGCTAATTAAATCAATGTTATTATTCTCATCTTTAAACATTATTTTACTCCAAATTATCGGATTATACTTTTTGTAAATAAAATATGTTAATCTTCTTTTATATCGAATATTTTTTCAACTTCAAATTTTTCAGTTTTGCTTATTGTTTCAATATCTTCAAACAGTTTGGTTTTATCTTCATTTACAAGATAAATAAGACCTCCACAAGTACTTAAATCAACAGTTTTTGGATAAACAGTATCATCTTGGAATGGAATACCACAAATAAATGAGTCTAAATCTTCAAATGCATCTTTCACCTTAGATTTTATGACATAAATTTCCTCCGATAATATTATGTACTTTGTAGCATAAGATGAATAGGTTTTATAAGGCTTATTATATTTTTTAATTGCTTCATCAGGATTTAAATATGAAAGAAGTGATGCATCAGTTAAATGATGCTTCCAAGCACAATCCATCCCATATATATTATGTAGAGGACCTATAACTCTACAATTGATTTCAATAAGAACCGGGCCCTTTTCATCAATTTTATATTCCACATGCAGAATACCATATTTAATTCCCAATGCAGAAACTACCTTATAATTATATTCTTCAATTTCTGCAAAAATAGGGCTTGTATCATCTAAGGAAATGCTATAATCATATACTGGTCCTTTACCGGGTATTTGAATCTTTTCAAAATAAAAACCCCCTATAGCTTTATAAAAGCCATTACAACAAAGTGTTTCCAAACTATATTCTTTACCATCAATATATTCCTGTACAAGTGTTTCAAAATCATTTTTAGAAGAATACTTCCAATTAAGTTCTAAAGCATCCCTCAATTCATCATCATTTTCGCATACACAAACTCCAACAGTAGCACCACCAACAGATGGTTTAACAACAACTTTGGAACCGTCCAATTGAGACATGAATTCTTTTGCTTCTTCAAAAGAGTATACTGGTTTACTTCTTATATAGCGTAAATTAGAATCCTTAAGAGCTTCATGCATGTATTGTTTGTCAGTCATTTTTTTAAGATTTTCCGGATCATTTCCAGGCAAACCCAAATCGTGTGCCAATCTAGTAGCCCAATCAATTCCTTCATCTGAAGCAGGGATTATCACTACAGGATTTAGTTTTTTTACCATTTCCAATGTTTTTTCATAGGATTTATCGGCGAAAACTATATCAGGAGGTTCTTCATCAATTAATGCATAATGTTCATCATGAATCCTACGCAATATTTTCCTTAATTCTTCATCATCATAATATAATTCTACACAAACAGGATTGTAACCCAATTCCCTTATATCACGAATATAATTCGCTCCAGTTGATTTAGCTTCGATTAATACAATATTTTCTTTCAATTTACTCACACCTATTTTCCGATAAATCTATTAATTTCAGGTACTATTATCTTCAATGCATCATTAGAAAACATGTTTTCATGTTCTGTAGGAAGGTCTATAACCTCCAATTTTTCATCATTATAATATTCATCAAAACCCCCTGCTTTAGTAGAAAACAAATAATCATACATTTTAGAAGCAATAGGATTAAGATTGTCCGGTATTTCAGCACCTCTAAAGTAGATAACATCACCATCATAATAACCCGGAGTATAATCCAACCAGATTTTTACAGATAATCTTTCATGAAACATCATAAATTCTGTATCTTCACCTTTTGGATTTAAAATTCCATCTTTGAAATGATTAAAAGCACTTAAAATTTCATCATCAATTATTAATTTTTGTAAAGTTTTATCTTTAATATAATGAGCATCAAAAATGATTAATTTTTCTACTTCATCTCCTTGTTTTTTAAGTTGTATCGCCATTTCATGAGCAATTTCACCTCCAAAACAAAGACCACCCAAATAATATGGGCCTTCAGGTTGCATTGATTTAATAATTTTTATATATTCCCCCGCAAATTCTTCAACTGTTGTAAATATATTTTCTTTATGCTTTATATTATGCGGTTCAATTACTGAAAATGAATAATATTCTTTTAATTCCTGTCCAATATAATAAAAGAATTCGCTTCCATAATTAGCAGAATGAATAAAGAATAAATTCTTCTTATCAGGAGCATTAGAGAAAATTTTAATATCTTCTGAATAATCATTTTCACCGCAAGATTCTGCAATTTCTTCTAGAGCAATTATAAGCTCATTTGAAAATGTTTCCATAGTTTTCTCATCAAAGGCATCACTGTTATATTCTAATAAAAACCAAAATTTATGATCCAGGGCCAAACCATTAAGATTTATATCAGTACCAAAATCATTCAGAGGAGATAATGATGATGCTAATTGGGAATCATTTCTACCAACAAACATTTCTCCAGTATCAATATTATTATTCATTTCTCCCAAATAATTAAAAGTTAACAGTGGGGCATCATCAGTTTCAATACCCTTGAGAACTGAATATCCAAATCCTTTTTGAGGAATATTATTCAAATCATCATCTATATTATGAATTATTTCCTCATTATTTAGACCTTTACATCTAAGAATGAATGGATAAATTGAAGTAAACCAACCTACAGTCCTATCAATAATTAGATTTTCATCAAATTCTTCACGTCCATGTCCTTCCATTCTCACAGAAATTTCATTTTCACCCATTACTTTTTTCCAAGATTTTGAAATTGCTGATAATAATATTGAGTTGATTGAAGAATTATAATACTTAGGAGCATTTGTTAATAATTTTAAACTTTTCTCTTTTGGAAGAATCAATGGCACAGACTCCATTTTTCTAATCTTATCATGATTAAAAGTAGTGTGCCTCATATTTTTCATTGAATTAATTATACTATCCCAATACTCTTCCTGTTTTATCAGCTCTTCACTATTTCTGTATTTATCAATAGCCAATACATAATCTTGATAAGAGCTTGTTTTATAAGGTAATTTTATTGGATTGTCATTTAATATCTGAGTATATACTAAATTAAGGTCTTCAGCAATTATTCTCCATGAAACTCCATCAATAATTAAATGATGTATTACTATTGCTAAATAATCCCTATCTTCTTTTGAGAAAATAGCTAATTTAATCAATGGCCCCTTGGAAATATCTATTTCTTTATTAAGTCTTAATGTTTCATTATAAATGTCTGAAGGATCACATTTTTCTATCGTGAAATATTCTCCATCATCAATTTCACCAACAAAAAGTTTTCCATCTTTTACTTTAGCCCTTAACAAATCATGGTGATTTACAACAGCCTGCATTGCTCTTTTAAGAATATTCTCATCAATTCTAAATGATGCTCCATAAAAGCCTTGCTGATTGAAATAAGAAGGTACCCTCAATTTTAAATCCCAGAAATATTGAACTATTGGCGCCATATCAACAAATCCTTTAAATGGTTCTTGACTAATAGGAATCGTTGACTTTTTATATACAGCTTTTTCAGCAATTTTTTTCACAGTTTGACTATCCAAAACATCTTTAACACTAATATGGACATTATGTTCTCTTAATTTAACAATTAACATCATTACACTAATTGAATCTCCACCTAATGCAGTAAATTCATCATAAAGTCCAATTGGTCTTGAAATATTTAATACGTGTGAGAATCCGTCAGCAATTACTATTTCCATAGGGTTTTGAGGAGCCTCATATTCAATATTACTTTCAACTGAAACTTCAGGTAATGCCCTTTTATCTACCTTACCATTAATATTTAGCGGAATTTCATCTAATTCAACAATATATGAAGGTACCATAAATTCAGGTTTATTATTTGAAACATAATCGCGAATAGAATCTTTTAAATTACTTATTTCACGAGATGCAACAACATAAGCTACTAATTCATTATTGCTACCATGTTTAATAGTTTGTACAGTTGCATCTTCTATATAATCGATTTCACGTATTATATTTTCAACTTCAGGCAGTTCTAAACGGTTTCCTCTAACTTTAACCTGTTTGTCCTGACGACCAACAATACCTAGTGACCCATCAGGCAGCAAACGCACTATATCGCCAGTACGATATAATCTATCATAACCTTCAGCAGTGTCAAACGGATTATTTAAGAATGATTTTTTGTTTTCTTCTTCCCTGTTTAGATATCCTTCAGCTACTTGGTAACCTGCAATATATAGTTCTCCTACAGCACCTACCGGTACACGTCTGCATTCATTATCTAAAATATATATTTTTACATTATAATTTAGGAATCCTACTGACGAATAATCAATTTTTTGGGAAGTGTTTACGGTATTTGTGAACATGAATGATTCTGTTGGTCCATAGACATCAATTAAAGTATAATCTTCAGGCCCTTCATATTCCCCAAGTTTTTCACCACCAGTAAGTAGACATTTCAATGAAGTTTTCTCTGTATGATTTATAAAGAGTTTTGCTACTTGTGTAGTCATAACTGTATGGGTAATTCCCTGTTCGATATAATACTTGTTTAACTCGTCCATTTCTAATCGGATATC
>JAEIGA010015363.1_pt1 | contig 11660 bp, 8 predicted proteins | sample 9270691 | NCBI WGS metagenome assembly JAEIGA01 (sample SAMN17057246, study PRJNA624740) | gut metagenome | biome: biome; isolation source: fecal sample | host: Bos grunniens | place: China: Xizang | collected 2019
AAAGAGCTGATTGAATTGCCATTTTATTGTTCAAGTTTCACATTTGAGGACAAGAAGTTTGGTTGGTCACACCATAAAAAGTATGGCCATTTCCCAATGCTTTGGGTTATAGAACAAACATTTGATGTTGATCAAGATGTATACTGCCTATTTTCTACAACCCCAGTTATTGAAGGACGCAAAATACTAAGTTTTGTTGAACAGGCTAAAGCGGAGGGGGTATCACATACTTGCATAAAACAACGTTTTGAAAGAGCCGTTGACAAACTTTTCAGTTCAAAGAAAAAAACGGTCAATGGTAAGGTTAAGTATTGGGTAAAAATTTTAACCAGAGAAAACTTCAAATACCTGATTGATAGCGTAGAAGGAGCAGATTTTATCTCCACATTAGATTATGACAATATACTTAGGAAATTTAATCAAGAAGAAGGTACGTCTTTTACAAGTGCATTCATTCTACAATTGATAGCAAGTTTATCAGGGTCGTATTATGTAGATGGGGGTTATACGTTTAATAATTACTACAACTACATATATCTCATCCATAATGACATTTGCAATGTCTTTGATTTCCACGCATTCTCGTTAGCATTTGATGAAATGCTTCAGGATTGTGACATACATACTGAACTGAATATTAGAAATTATATAGAAGATTCATTACATTGGAGAACTTATGATTTCAATATGGTAGATAGAGTGGTTAATGCTTGTAAATCATACATTCTCCACAAATATGGCCTTTATGAAGCTTATGAGGAAGACGTTATAGAAATCGTTCCAAGTAAAATAAATTGGTCGGAAGTTGTTTTTAAACTTCTTGAAAAGGAAGTATCTGGCTTGACAATGGATGAAATATTTTCCTATATACAAAGTCAATATCCAGATCATAGGTTAAGCGATTCAACAATAAGAAGAGCTATTAACCAGGACTCTAGGATTCAATTTCAGAGGGATGGAAACGGCCGTACAAAATTCCTGCTCGCACTTCATGATGTACCAAGCAGTATTAGAGATGCGATTATTAGAAAACTAGAGAGTTCAGATTCACCTATTTCTTTAGAGGATGTCACATCGTTTGTACAGACATATTTCCCATCTAGCTCAAATCGTAGTATTCGAACAACCATGAGTAATGATTCTCGTGCTCGCTTTGTTCAGTACAAAGGTAGTTTATGGGGATTAGCAGGTAAATCATATTCAGATGAATATAAACTCGAAGAAGTTGTAGCTCATCAGGGACTAGAAGATCGATTGATTTCTCTCAAAGCATTTATAGCTGAAAAACATCGCTATCCAGATACAGATTCATTGGATCATGAGGAAGTGTCATTGGCTAAATGGATGGAGAGACATTCAGAAAAGAAGGCTGTTATCGAACTTCTCCGAGAGTTTGAAGATGTAGTCTGGAAGGCTTGTTGGACTAGTTGTGAGGAATATGTTCGAGGTCATTATAAGAAACTTCCTACAAGAGAATCAAATCCAGTCCTTTACAAGTGGTATGTAAAGGCTATGGATGATTATGGTAATGATAATCTAACTCAAGAACAGCGCAAGATGATGCTGCACCTTGCAATGCAAATTCGTTAGTATGCTCAAGAACATAGATTTTAATTACTCATACACTTCAGGAGAGCGTAATAATTCTCCAGTCGATTTTTGCAAGCTGGCACTTTCAAATAGTGTCCAGTTTGATCTTGGTTTGGGATATTTCAGTAGTACAAGCATACATGTTCTCGCAGAAGGATTTGCTCGTTTTGTCGTTAATGGCGGTAACATGAGGCTATATATTAACGAGCATATCAGTGAAGAGGATTATGAGTTAATTAAAAATGGAGATCCTCAAGATATCGAGGTGCGCCTTTTACAAGAATTTGACTCCTTAAAGAAAGTATTATCAAAACGAGATGAGCATTTCTTCAAGTGTATTTCTTTGCTAATACAAGAAAAGCGTATTGAAATACGTATCGTAGTGATGCGTAATGGAGGATTAGCCCATCAGAAGGTTGGCGTATTCACAGATTTGGAGGGCAATAAGGTTAGTTTTACAGGTTCACTTAACATGACGGCAAGTGCATTGGTTTCTAATCTAGAAACTATTGAATGTACCTGTTCCTGGAAAGGTGATGATAGTAGGGGAAGAGTCGAAGACAGTGTTCTCCGATACGAGAAAATGTGGAATGGCGGTAACTCTGACACCATAATTTACGATGCAAAACATTTCTGCCAAAAGATAGTCTCTGAATATCCCAATATAACAAAATCAGATGTTTTAGAGGCTGAAGAAAAGCTATCGCAAGAGTACATAAAGAGTCGCATAGAGACGAGTGTACTTAACGATGGCCCTCATTTCCCTAATGGATGTTCTCCATTTGATTATCAGGAAGAGGCATATGATGCTTGGGTAAAGAATGGCCATAGAGGAATTTTTGCGATGGCTACAGGTACCGGTAAAACTATTACTTCGTTAAATTGTGCATTGCATGAATACGAAAAAACCGGAATGTATCAGATGCTGATTCTTGTACCAACAATTGCCCTTGTTGACCAATGGAAAGATGAGGTTAAGTCTTTTGGCTTTTCTAATGTGATCGAGGTCTCATCTGCAAATCCTGAATGGAGAAAAAAACTGACTCAACTAAAGAATAACATAAAATTCACTAAGGCTAAGGTAAATTTTGTCATAGTCTCGACATATGACTCGTATAAGGACAGCGATTTTCAACAAATCGTCAGTCAGTTGCCTAGTGACTTAATTGTAATTGCTGACGAAGCACACAACATCGGATCCAAATCTGTACGAGAAGCGTTCAAAACAATTAAAGCACAAAGGATGATAGCTCTTTCTGCTACTCCTTCTAGAATATATGACGAAGAAGGTACTGCAGAAATTGAATCTTTTTTTAACGATTCATATCCATATATTGTAAACTTTTCCATGGCAAAGGCCATGGAAAAGGGCCGTCTGATGAACTATGACTATTATCCTATTCTTGTTGCTTTAGATGACGACGAGATGGAAGAGTATGCTAAAATTACTCGTCAGTTAATGTGGCTATACGATTCGTCAGGAAGCTGTAAAGATAAGTCTAAGGCAGAGAGGCTACTTCAAGATAGAAAACGTATCCTTCATAAAGCTTCCGGAAAATTAGGGGCATTAAAGAGAATTGTAAGCAAGATTGGTGAAGACAAACTGAAATATTGCTTTGTGTATGTTCCAGAAGGTATAAGTGACACTGGATATAATAGTTCATATACAGATGAGCATGAAAAGATTATAGATCAAATGCTCATGGCGATTAAAGACGTTTGCCCTGCAGCTCGTTGTAATACATATATAGGAGAAAAATCTAAGAAAGAACGAAAAGCTATATTAGACGGTTTTAGAGATGGAAGAATAGACGTGCTGTTGGCTATGAAGTGTTTGGATGAAGGTGTCGATGTGCCAAGAACACAGTATGGTATATTTGCTTCTAGTACTGGAAATCCAAGACAGTATATTCAGCGACGAGGAAGATTGTTGAGAAAGCACGAGGATAAAGATCACGCATATATTTATGATATGATTGTTATTCCGAACTCTATTTTGCTTGATGAAAAACCGGATTATTACGAAATAGAGAAAAAGTTGGTGAAATCAGAATTAGCCAGAGTAGCTTATTTCGCCCAACTAGCATCCAATTATTACTCCGAAGTTCAGCCGGCACTAAAGGATGTAATAAACTTTTACGAACTAGATATAGCAGAAATGATATTATCAATAACACAATAATGAACTATGAGAGCAGATGACGTATTGAAAGAGGTTCTACAAGACCCAAACGCTGCAACCTTATTAGGAATTACACCTGAGATGACAGAAAAGGCAAGTATGGGGAAACCATCATCTAATGAGGATATAGAAGTTATAAAGGCTGTAATAAATGGCAGCTTTTATGGCAAAAACTCTTCTCAGATATTCAATGAAGTAAAAAAGATCAAAGGTATTTAGAGATGGCGACTATTATTAAATCAATATCTTTTAAAAACTTCTATAATTATTTTGGAGAGTTCCAGGATAATACATTTGAGTTTACAACTGGTATAAACATTATATCAGCTGATAATAATATGGGTAAGTCAAAATTCTATAATGGAATTTTATGGCTGCTTAAGGATCAAGTATACGACTCCGATGATAAGAAATTCAAGCCAGTTGGCAGTTCGTTTGTGAGAATGGCATCTTCAAAAGCAAAGTCTATTGGAGACCCATTTACTATGGCTATCCGGATTATTTACAATAATGGAAAGGAGGAATATGAGGTCACCAAGTCTGTTAAGCTAAAAAAAGAAGGTACTTCTTGGAATCCGAGTGGCCAAATTGTAGAGGTTAGTGAAACATCTCACGGAGCAACAACACCCATCTATGACACAACGAAACAGAATAAGGTCATAGAAAATATCATTCCTGTACAGCTTAGAGATTACGCGTTGCTTCAGGGTGAGTCCATGGAGGAAATCGTTGATTTATCTAGTAAAGCCGGCTTGCAGAGTACTATTGAAACTCTTGCTGATATTGGCGATATCGTTAACATTAAAGCAACTAGTACTCAACTCACTAAGTTGGCCCACGCACTGTATACAGAACAGCAATCTAAGAATACAAAACAAGATGCAGAAACCCAGAGACTGATTTCAGAAAAGGATACGCTTGAGAAGAGGATTGCTGGTACAAGAGATGATATATACCGCACGCAGAATGAACTTTCTGTAGCGAAAGAAACTAAAGAGAAATTTGAAGCCTTGATTGAGAATGCTTCAAGTCGACAAAACTTTAGATCAGAAATTAAGTCCAAAGAAGACGAGATAAAGAGGCTGAAAGATGCTAAGAAAGCGAAAGAGTTCGGTATTACCTCTATGATCTTCTCTGAGAGACCTTGGCTCCTCCTAGGTCAAGACGACGCACTTGTACAATTTGTTCAAAAGAGGGATGATTTAGTTAAGGAAAGAGCCTTTAAACATATACAGAAGGAGATGAAAAAGGATCCTTCTACAATCCTCCTTCCAGAAGGCTCGCCGGATGTTCCCTCTCTTCAAAGAATGCTTAAGAATGAGATTTGCGAGGTCTGTGGAAGGCCTGCATTAAAAGGATCTCAGGAATGGCTAAACATTAAGAAGTTGATTGATCGTCCAAAAGAAGTTGTTCTTGAAACAAAGAATGACTTCACGAAGTTCTTTAGTGATATACAAATTAGCGTTGGCGGTATTGGTACATCTGACCATATCATGATGGCTATCGCTAGATATAGACAAGAGCTAGATGAGTTATGCGCTAAAATAGAAGCTAAAGAAGTTGAGCTTGACGAGATTCGTACTAGATTTTATAATGTTGGTGGTACTGCTAATAATGAAGATAAAGACAAGGCAAATCTTAACGAATACAATTTAGCCACTAAGAATATTGGAAAATTCACAGAAGACCTAGAACGTTACAAAGAGAATATTAGGAGATGGGAAATTCGTGTTCAGCAAATTGACGATCTCCTACAACAGAGGACTATAGGCGGATCTGTTCAGAAGTATAAAGACCTAAAAGAATTGATGGCATGTGTGGAACAGCTGTTTGAATCAACCAAAGAACGTATCTTTGACCGCATTCTTAATGACCTTAGGATTGTGGCTAATGAAAAGTATAAAGACCTACTTAAGGGCAACCCTGTTAAAGGAGGAACACTTACATTCAATAAGCAGAGTGATGGAACAGTTCGAGTTTCAATCAAAAATGATGAGGATGGTGAGTTAACTGGATTAGGAACAGGATTCCAAAGAATGAAGCAGTTGTCTATTATTATGGCTATTATCTCAACCAAAATTGGCGACCAGACATTTGATTATCCGTTCATTTCAGATGCTCCATTCTCGGAATTTGGTGACAACTTCATTAAGAACTTTTTCCGAATCGCTCCAGGCGTATTCACCCAGAGTATTATTATGGTTAAGGATTTATATGACGTAAATGATGATTCACATATGAATCCACTAGGACATGATATTTACAATAAGATGAAGAAGGGTGAAATACCAGGATCTTTCTATGCAAATTATATTGAAGAGCGCTCTGACGTAACTTCACTTGTAACAAAAACTAAGAGATATATTTAATATGACTAGTCAAGAATTATCTGAACTCATTGCAATTCGTCGTCCGAAGTGTAAGGAGATATATAGAGATCTGCTCGATGGTATAGCAACAGAAGGTGATAAGAGTGGCAAAGGAGGTATCAGTACTCTCGGATCATTTGCTCCCTCTTATATGTATGCATTTATGATTGGTCATAAATTGAAGAAAAACGCTCTTACTGATGATTGCTTTATATCAAAAAGCGATAAGACATTTGATATTGTTCCTATCAGTAACTGGAAGCCAAGTCCAATTAGAGATTTTATAATAATGATGCTTTTGAACGAAAGCGAAGAGTATGGCGTGAGATGGAGTGATTTGGATGATGCTGACGAGGAGGCTATTCGAGTTTTTGCCTTAGAGTTGGTAAAACGTCTAGAAGCTTATGCTAATGTGGGATTTGCTTACCTCAAAGAAAAATGGGATAATGAAAGGTATGAATTTAATGACCCATTCGTCTTTGTTAATTTCTTACAAGAACTTACAGTCTGATAATAAAATAAGCTAGGGAGAATACTCTTCCTAGCTTATTTTTTCTGTTATGTCTGTCGTGTCAAGTTCTAGATTAAGATTTATCAACTTGCATAATAATATACAATTGCCGCGGCGTCTCTCTATAGTAGACTTTGACAAAAATGCTATTTCGTCTGTGATATAAACAAATTGGTTGTTAAGGATTTTGTGGATTACTCTAAAAACCAGTTTGTGACGGAGAACTAATCGTGAAAGTAATCTATGCTTGCTATCTTCGGATAGATCGGCGTAAATGAAACCCAATGCTGAAAGGTAAAACTTACTGCCTTCCTTTCGACAAAGGCCTAAATCAACTGCTATCTTCACATGGTTTTCTCCATATTTCTTTAAAGCATATTCGCTTCTAGTCTTCTCATCTAAAAGGAGCTTACCGATTTCAGTAAAAGAACATCCATGATCACTCCTTTGGGACTTGAGTAATGTGCATATCTTTGAAGTTGCAGAATCAATACTAGAGAATTGCGGAACGTCCGATGATAATAAGCAGATATCGTAATCATTAGCCCTAATATAATCTAGAAAAGACTTATATGGAACTTTTAATATTGCATTAACATATTCCTGTAATGAAGTCGTATCATATGAGGCATTAGCACTAGCAAACTTTATATTTTCTTCTAGTTCTTTGCTCCGTTTGAAGAATATTTCGATTTCATTCATAAGGCTATTACTTGAATCGGTTAAGATCTTCCATTCTAAGATCAAAGTATTTTTCTGCTATTTCCGGGAACTCCTTCTCAAAGTCTAGCATTGTCTGAAAGCATGAACAGTTCTTTGCTGAATTAGGATTATTCCTCATATGATACTCTTCGTTTGCTTCACAATACTGTCGGAAACTTTTCTTCTTGAAAAAGCTAGGTTGATTGCACCATCTTGCCAGCTGTATATACATTCCCTTAAATCTAGAATTGTGATATTCCTCGAATCGCATGATATAAGGAAGGCAGCCGTATTCCATTAAGGTTTTAATTCTAAAGAAAACTCCTTCAATGTCTTTTTCATCCTGACTATCATATGCTGCAAGAACATACAATTTGGTAGATTTGGAACAATGTCTTCGCCAGATTTCTAAGCCTCGAATTGTCTGTTCAACTTGCTTCCTTTCAACAGGATCATCCATTCTATAATGATCAAAAGCAAAAATATAGTCACCGTGGTACTTTACTTTTGAGAGTAATTCTGCCTTTTCATCAGTCATAAGTCTAATATCCATTCCCTGTCTAAATTGGAATGGCTTATTTGTAGCTTGTAGACTATCCATGACCTCCTTAAATACTTTTGAAGGAGCCGCCATAATGTTGTCATCCCAAAGATAAATTGCAGGGCGCTGTTCATCTACAAATTCACTTACAGGAGACCATTGGACTACTTTGTTCAATAAACGATTAACGCAAAATCCACATTGGCGAATACATCCTCTTGTCGTAAATCCAATAGAATAATTTAAGTAGTCATTCCAGTTTCGTTTTTTCTTTACCGGATCTCCCTCTGTCTGTATTTCTATGTATTCTGAATAAAGCGAATAATCCGGTTTATGATGTTCAACCTCATCTGGCAATGTTGGGCCGTTGACTTCAAAAAATCCAGTGCCGCCATAGTAGACGAGATGGTCTTCTATAAGTTGATTGAGGATGTCTGGAATTTTGGTAAATTTAAATACGCGAGACACCGCCATTATATCATAGTCATTGACAGTCTGACGAAAATTTGATATCTCATCATAAGAACATATAAGTCTAACATCGTGATTTCGGCCATCTGTCAGTGTCACTGATTTGCAGAATCCTGAAATTTTTAGTAAAGCCAAGTTAGGATGTTTTGTTCCATGATCTAACAAATCTGCATCAATGACACCTATCTTCAAAGGTCTATCAGCATATATTATATCACTAATTTTAAATCCTTTATTGTCTTCAATATATTGTAGCATATAACAATCACTATTTATTAAATTTCAAATATAGAGAATTTATTTTTAAATATTCTTGGCAACATCGTCTTTGAGTTAAAATAGGCAAAAACATATCATAGTATTTATTCTGGTTCATTGTTTGGGAACCACTTTGGCACATGCAACCGCTTTATTTGTCCCTCAAATACGAAGATCAACAACGATAAGATTCTTATGCTTTCTCCAGAAGAAGTATTCTTTTTTTTAAAGTATTAGAAACTAAGACGATAGCATATTCGATTCAAACATATTCTACTACAACGGCTGGGTAACTATGCGGACTGAGAAGTTATGGACACAGATATCAATTCATTTTTATAACTTTGTGAAATAAAACACCAATACCATGAATTGCTACTACAGAAATACAATAGAGGGCTTTTTAAGTGCAGATAAAGGCGATATTCTTCGTCATCTAACTTTTGCCGGTAGCAATGAACCCTCACAAGTGCAAGCCTGGGAAGAAGAGATCGATATTCTAATGGACATTTTAGAAGAATGGAAAAAATGTCCTTCACAAATTCTCTTCGAATACACAATTCCACGTCTAAATAAAAGAGTTGATGTAGTTCTGCTTCTACATAATATCGTGTTCTGCATTGAATTCAAAGTTGGCAAGAGTTCGTATATTCAGCAGGACATGGAACAGGTCATGGATTATGCACTAGACTTGAAGAACTTTCACAAAGAAAGCTTTAACTTGACCATTGTACCTATCCTTGTAGCAACCGAGGCTATAGATTACACAGATGTCTTAAAATCATCTGTTTACCACGACCAAATCTATAACCCGGTTCTCTCCAATAGAGATAGCTTATTATCAATAATCAAGAATGTCATTCAGAGAGAATCGTCGAACTGTCATGTCTTGTTGGATATTGACAGATGGTGTATCAGTCGCTACGAACCTACTCCTACTATTATCGAGGCTGCGACATCTCTATATTTAAATCATTCAGTTGAGGATATTACAAGAAAAGAGGCATCAGGAGAGACATTAAAAAGAACCACAGACTATATTCTTGACGTAATTCGCAAAAGCAGGGATAATAAAGAAAAAAGCATTTGTTTTGTCACAGGTGTGCCAGGAGCAGGTAAAACTCTTGTTGGTCTCAATGTTGCCATTGAACAATCTAAAAAGAACACAGAAGACGATAAAGAAAGCTTGGCAGTCTATCTTTCTGGTAATGGTCCTCTGGTAAAAGTATTAACTGAGGCACTGGCGCGAGACAAGAAAGAACGTGACGGAGGTAAGCTGACTGACGCACGACGCGAAGTAAAGCGCTTCATCCAGGAAATATACAATTATCGTGAACAGATGTTGGGTAAAATCAAAACTCCTATTGTCGGTGGACAGTTAGAGATAGATGAAACGATTACCCTCGCTGAAGAAAATTCCGGTTTCGCGGAGATTGAGCACGTAGCAATTTTCGATGAGGCACAGCGATCTTGGAACTTAGACAAATTGGCTGATTGGCTAGCACGAGGAGGTAGTTATGGAAACAAACGAAAAGTTCCAAACTTCCCACTTTCTGAGGCTGAATTCTTAATCTGGTCACTTAATCTACGAAAAGACTGGGCTGTTATCGTATGCCTTGTTGGTGGCGGTCAAGAAATTCACAATGGTGAAGCTGGTATAGCAGAATGGATAAAGGCTTGTAACGATATGTTCCCTGATTGGAAGGTATATATATCAAGCCACTTGACTGACAAAGAGTATGCAGAGGGAGATATAAGTGGATTGCTTGCAAATAACCCCAATGTAACAAACGCACCAGATCTGCATCTTAGCGTTTCCATGCGATCATTCCGCGCCGAAAAACTTTCATTATTCGTTCACCATCTACTCAATCTGGATAGGACAGCAGCAAAAGCTGTTTATGAAGAGATTAAAGACAAGTATCCAATTGCATTGACTCGCGATATTGAGAAGGCTAAATCATGGCTAAAGGAACGTGCACGAGGTTCTGAGAGATATGGTATCATAGTATCATCAAAAGCCGAACGTCTTAGGCCACTGGCAATTGATGTGAAACGCGAATGTGATGTTGTACATTGGTTCCTCGATGATAAAAAAGACCTTCGTTCATCAATGTTTTTAGAAGATGTGGCAACAGAATTCGACGTGCAGGGTCTTGAACTTGACTGGGCTTGCCTTGCATGGGATGGAGACCTTAGATATACGCCAAATGGCTGGGATTTCTATAGATTCAGTAGCAATCAATGGAGTAAAAACAGAAAAGAAGTCAATCAATTATATCAGCTCAATGCCTATCGAGTGTTATTGACTCGTGCGCGTCAGGGTATGATAATTTGCGTGCCAACTGGAAATCCATCTGACGAGACTCGTTTACCAACCTACTATGACGATACTTACGAGTATTTGAAATCTCTTGGATTAGAGGAAAATTAATCTTAAAACTGTCCACATAAGAATCCACTAAGATATACGGATAAAAAACCTAATATGAAAACAATCCAAGTCGTCGCCGCGATAATAATCAAGGACCAGCAAGTCTTCGCCACCCAGCGCGGGTATGGCGAGTGGAAGGGTTGGTGGGAGTTTCCCGGCGGGAAGATTGAGGCGGGAGAGTGCGCGCAGGAGGCTCTCAGGAGGGAGATTAAGGAGGAACTGGATGCAGAGATTTCTGTCGGGGAGTTGTTGGAGACTGTGGAGTGGGACTACCCTGCTTTTCATCTGACAATGCATTGCTTTATCTGCAGGCTGGAGTCCGAATCGCTGCATCTGAATGAGCACGAGGATGCGGCTTGGCTTACCAGGGAGACGCTGGACTCGGTGAAGTGGCTTCCGGCAGATCTGGCTCTGCTGGAAGGAATCAAACATATTCTTTGAATATGCTGATTACAAATAAGGATATGCCTTACAATGGAGATTGGGTATCCACCAAGTACTTTTTGTCGCCGACCTCGAAATATACCCTCTCCCCCTTCCCATTGAGGTAGAATATATATTTATTCTTGGTCTTGACGTTCTTGAAGTGGCCTGAATGGAAC
>JAEIGA010015364.1_pt1 | contig 11659 bp, 5 predicted proteins | sample 9270691 | NCBI WGS metagenome assembly JAEIGA01 (sample SAMN17057246, study PRJNA624740) | gut metagenome | biome: biome; isolation source: fecal sample | host: Bos grunniens | place: China: Xizang | collected 2019
ACCAACATGCTGCTGAACGAAAATATGGAGCAGGCTCTGACCGCTGTCAAGAAGTTCTATGACGCTGGTCTGATCGACCCCGAAACCTTCAACGGCGGCAACGGTGGTAAGAACATGCGTTCCGGCTATGTTGCGATCGGCTCCAACCAGTGGGTTCCCATCTGGAAGCAGACCTATCTGAACACTCTGTACGCAGTCAACCCCAACGCATCCTGGACCCTGGTTGAGCCTCTGAAGAGCAACATCGGCACTGGCTCCGAGCCCTTCGGTATGATCGACTACAACAGCAATGGCGGCTCCAAGTTTGTTGTCAATGCTAATACCTCCGATGAGAAGATCGCTGCATTCGTCCGTGTTATGAAGTGGCTGGCCACCGAGGAAGGCAAGATGACTTCTTGGCTGGGTATTAAGGGTACTCACTGGGACTATGTTGACGGCAAGGCTACCGTTCTGGAAGGCATGGCCGACTCCATTAACTACATCTCCACCTATCAGATGATCGGTAGAAATGACCAGGAATACATGGACATGAAGTTCCCCGAGGCTTCTGCTGCAATCGCACACGGCCAGAACATGAACCGTGTTACCAAGTACAACAAGATGCTGGATGTGCCGGATACCATCTATCTGGATGACATGAACACCTACGTGAACGACCAGCTGCTGGCCTTCATTAAGGGCGAGCGTCCCATCAGCGAGTACCGCACTTTCATCCAGGAACTGTATAACGTTTATGGTCTGCAGGCTTACATGGATGTTGCTACTGAGCAGCTGACCGCTGCGGGCCTGGTCAAGTAAATATTGATTAAATTTTAACCGGCTTTTTTGAGGGGCAGGGTAGCTGCGTCGCAGCTACCCTGCCTGTTCTATTCAAAATGGGAGGATGCATGCTTATGAAAAAGTCTTTAGTTGCCATTTTCCTGTGCATCACTATGCTGGTAAATATGGTGCCGGCAGTTTTCGCGGAGGCAACCGTTATTGCTGAGGGATCTATTGGGGACGTATCGTATTCACTAACATCTGACGGCATATTTACCCTTAGCGGAATCGGTGCAACGGCTGATTACGCAAGTAAAACCGGTCAGCCATTCCACGAATATAAAAGCAGCATTAAAAAGGTTGTTGTGGAAGAGGGCGTAACTCACTTGGGCATGCGCTTGTTTTATGATGGCTTGACTAATTTAGAGGAAATCGAGATCGCTAGTACCGTTACTTCTATTGGCGAAGCTTGCTTCCGTGGATGCACCTCGCTGAAATCGGTTACGCTGCCGGCCGGACTGGAAACCCTAAGTAGGGTGGCTTTTTTTGGCTGTACAGCTTTGGAAGAGGTAGTGTTGGCGGGCACCTATACACAATTGCAAGACAAAATATTTGTTGGTTGTTCTAAACTGTCAAAAATTACAATTCCAGCAACGCTCAATACTTTAGAGGATACTACTGGCTTAGATGCCTTTGCCGGTGTTTGCCCGTCTGTTGATACACCCGTAACCATTACCTATGGTGGCACATCTGCGCAATGGGAAATGCTACTTGCAACCTATCCAGATAGTGTTTTAGCGGATGAGTATGTAAATGTCATTTGTACGGGTGACATAATTGAAGACGATGATACCAACGATAGTGAAGTCTATATTATAGACAGCGGAGTTACTGGCGATGTTTTTTATACACTGACTTCCGATGGCGTGTTTACCTTGAGTGGCACTGGTGGAACTGAGGATTATGAAAGCAAAACTGGTCAGCCATTCCATGAATATAAAAGTAGCATTCAAAAGGTTGTTGTGGAAGAGGGCGTAACTCACTTGGGTATGCGCTTATTTTACGATGGTGTAACCAATCTGGAAGAGGTGGTAATCGCTGATACTGTAACTTCAATCGGCGAGGCTTGTTTCCGGGGTTGTACCGCGCTGAAGTCAGTTGCTTTGCCTGCTGGATTGGAGCTGTTAAGCAGGGTGGCTTTCTTTGGGTGCACGGGACTGCAAGAGGTGGAATTGACTGGCACATATACCCAGCTTCCAGATAAGATTTTTATTGGATGCACCAATCTAACAAAGCTTACTATTCCCGCAACGCTTTCCAGTTTGGCGGATACTAAGGGGACCGATGTGTTTGCGGGGATTGCGACTGCGGATGTTTCTGTCGTCTACGGTGGCACCGTGGATCAATGGAAGGTGTTGCTGGAAACTTATCCTGAAAGTGTTCTAGCTCAGAGCTATGTGACCGTCACCTGCACCAACGGTGTCTATAATAGCGTAACCGGCGAGGTCACGATTTTGAACGAAGGAACCACCGGCGAGGTTAATTATGTTTTAACATCTGATGGGGCGCTGACGATTAGCGGCATCGGTGCGACGGCGGACTACGTTAGTGCTACAGGCCAACCTTTCAACGATTACAAGACATTGATCACTAAGGTCATAGTGGAGGAAGGCGTTACCCACTTGGGTGTACGGCTGTTCTACGGCGCAACGAAAATGGAATCTATTTCTATTCCAGATTCTGTCGCCTCCATTGGTGAGGCCTGCTTCCGCGGCTGTTCTTCTCTAAAGGAGGTTGTTCTGCCCGATAGTTTAGTTGACTTGAGTAGAGTGGCCTTTTACAGCTGTAGTTCGTTGGAAGAGGTTGATCTGGGCCAGAGCTGCATCGCATTGGGCGACAAGATATTTAACGGCTGCTCCAAGGTGACCAAACTGACAATACCCGTTACCCTAACTACCCTGGAGGCAGATAATAACGACACCAAGAGCGATGCTTTCAACGGTATTTGTGATACTGAGGTGTTCGTCACTTACGGTGGCACGATAGCCCAGTGGAAAGCCCTATTAGCCACCTATGACAGCGTCCTGGGCAAGGAGTATGTTACTGTTACTTGCACCGATGGCATTTACAACAGCGCTGATGACACTGGCGACTTGGGTGATGTTACCGTTTTGTGTGAGGGTACCATCGGTGATGTGACCTATACCCTGACATCTGATGGCGTCTTTACCCTTAGCGGCACCGGCGCTACGGCCAACCATAGTAATGCTACTGGCTCCGATCCCTCTCCCTGGGCTGCTTACTTGAACCAGATCACGACTCTGGTGGTTGAGGAAGGTGTAACTACCGTTGGCAACAATTTGTTCCGAGATGCTGTAAACCTAAAGACAGTATTCTTGTCCAATACTGTGACCATCATTGGAGAGGCATGTTTCCGTGACTGCACTTCCCTGAGGTCCGTGACATTGCCTGACAGCCTAACCACCCTGAAGAGAGTGGCTTTCTTTGGTTGCACGGCTCTGGAAGAGGTTGTTATTGCCGGCACCTATACGCAGCTTGCGGATAAGCTCTTTACTAAGTGTACCAGTCTACAGAAGATTATCATTCCGTCCTCTGTTACATATCTATATGCTATCAACGGAAATACGGTCAGCGATGCATTTGCCGGCGTTTCTCCTTCCTGGAAAAATCCGGTGACCATCATCTACGGAGGCACCGTCGAACAGTGGCAGGCAATGCTCGAAGAATATCCTGCCAGCATCCTAGGCCAGGAATATGTCAAGGTTCTGTGCGCAGATGGCGAATATATCCATGACCCTGTCGACTCTTCCATTTCCTACGGCACTACTGGCCAGGTCTACTGGAAGTATGTCAGCAACGAAAAGACGCTGTATATCGGCGGTAATGGCGAGACTTTAGCTGATTATACCAATATTTCTGGATCTAATGCTGTTCCCTGGGCACCGTTCCTCCCTGAAATTGTGACACTTGTAGTGGAAGAAGGGATTACTGCCCTGGGTCAGAATCTATTGCGGGATGCTAAAAGCCTGTTGAATATTTCGTTGCCCAGTACGCTGAAATACATTGGACAAGCGACGTTTCGGGATTGCGACGCGCTGCTGTCTGTTACGGTGCCTGATAGTGTGGAGGTGTTGACCCGCACTGCGTTCTACGATTGTGATATGCTTCGTGAGGTCACGCTGGGTGGTACATATACCTATCTGACCGATAAGCTTTTTCAAAAGTGTATTAATTTGCGCCAGATCGCTATTCCGAACACGATAGAATATATTGATGCCAATGCTTTCGGTAGTTGTGCTCAGATTAATACCATCTATTTTGGCGGAACCAGAGCTCAATGGTATTCTGTATTGACCAATAGTAAGTCGCTGGGTGCAACAGCTATCAAGAAGGACTATATTAAGGTCTATTGCACTGATGGATTGTATATTGACGGATTTATAAGTATCGAAAACGGCCTGGTTTATAAAATCGCTGACGGTATCCTGATAATTATGGGAGATGGCACAATTGCGGATTACGTAGTTGGCGGAGCGCCTTGGAGTGGCATGAGCGATGTGATTAACATGGTTATTCTCTATAATGGTGTTACGGGTGTTGGAAAAAATGCTTTTGCGCAATGCTCCAATATTACTACCGCAGTTTATCAAGGCGCGGCCGAGGAACTTGAAGCGCTGAAGGCTGCCATCGACGAGGGCAATGATTCATTACTTTCGGCATTTGAAAATCCGGATATTTCTGGCATCTGCGGAGAAAATGTGGCGTGGTCGCTAGATGTGGCTACTGGCAGAATGGTTATTAGTGGAAATGGCGCAATCTACGATTTTGAATCCCGTAAGACTACGCCGTGGACACATTTTTCAAACTTGGTCACAGAGCTAGTTGTTGAAGAAGGGATTACCCGTATAGGTGAGTATGCCTTCAACAGCCTGCGTAATTTGGAAACATTGACGTTGCCCTCTACTGTGGAGATTTTGGACACCTACTGCTTCGGCATTTGTCCCACCCTAACCACGCTGACTATTCCTGAGGGTGTGCGGATCATTGCCTCCAAGGTGTTCAACACTTGCTCCGGCATTACCACAATTTATCTGCCTTCCACTCTGGAATTTGTGGATATGAAGGCCTTTGAGGGAGCCACGTCTATCACCGATGTGTACTATAACGGCTCCCAGATGGATTGGAACGCTATCACTATCAGTTCTAACTGCCTGGGTAATGAATATTTGACAGGTGCCAAGCTGCACACTACTTTCGACATACCTGTATATACCGATGTTGTGGCTGACGCATGGTATGCAGACGATGTGCAGTATCTGCTGGATAACATTTTGACGGAAATCAATGCGACCACCTTTGGCGTGGAGGATACCGACAATCTGGAACTGGTGCTGATTGCTCTTTACAGCAGAGCCGGGATTCGGCGCAGCTATGACGATTCAGTGTCCTGGGCTGTTGATTGCGGTATTGTTAACAGCAATTCTTCTGATGAACTGACGCTGCAGACCCTATCGCAGCTGTTGTTCCGTATGGCTTGCTACAATGTTTATTCCGATGCTCTACTGCAGGGTGCGGCAGATGCTCAGGCAGCATTGGACTGGTGCAAGGACAGCGGCTTTGCCGATGAGTTGCTTCAAAACGCTTATGGCCTGACAGACGACGCTGTGCTGACCCGCAGCCAGGTCTGTTCTGTGCTGGTATCCTTTCTGCAGGACACCAATGGTATAGTAAACCGCTATGAAAAGCTAATTGGCACAGTTCGAAATGCACTGGCTGTCGGCGGCGATGGCAAACTGTATATTCTGCCTTTGGACATTACTGACCACACATCTTCTGCCGAAAGCGGTGATGGCACCTTCGTGCTGTTCCCTAACGGCGATACAATGCTCATCGACGCCTTTAGCTCCTGGGGCTCTGCCAGACTATTGTCCCTGCTGGAGGCTATCGGTCTGGAGAAGCTGGATCATTTGGTCCTGTCCCATGCCCACGCTGACCATATCGGCAGTACCCAGGATGTAGTCAATTGGCTCTATGATAACGGTGGTACCATCGGCGAATACTGGTCTGCGGCATATATCTACCCCGCCTCCACAGAGGATGATCTCATCGCCCTGCTGGTACAGAAAGGCGTTACCATGCATACCAATGTGCGTCAGGGCGACCAGATTCTCGTTGGCGATGTGGTCATCGACATTTACCACCCTACTCAAGCTGCCCTGGATGAGGTTACGGCCGGTGGCTCCTATGCCAATGAGTATATCAACAATATATCTATGGTGATGAAGTTTACCTACGGCGACTCAACCTTTTTGTCCGGTGGTGATCTGCATTCCAATCAGGAAAACAAACTCGTATCGACATTTGGTTCTGTATTGCAGGCTGATGTGATGAAGAGCAATCACCATGGTACGTATACGTCCAATGGAGCCGCGTGGATGAATGCCGTAGCTCCGAAAATTGTCTTTACCCATGCAAGCGACCTGGGTGAGGCAACCTTCTATGAAAGCTGCCTGTCTAATGGCTGTGAATACTACACGGTTGGAAGGGATGGATTGCTGCTAATTATTATGGACAATGCAGCAAACTATGATGTTCTAAGTCAGTACGGCGCTAAAACTGTTGGCTATATTTGAGAACAACAAAAGGTTGATGGTGTTGATACCAACGGCGCAATCCTTAGATAAGGACCGCACTGGAGATTGAATTTGTGACTAAAACGAAGATGGATACCTGAGCGTTTACAGGAAGAATTGGTAAAATACCATTAGACAAGGGCTCTAGACAATAACTACTATGGGGCAGAATGACTGCCTTGCAGATATTCTGCCCCATAAAAGTCAAAAGGAAATTTTAGATGAGCAGATTATATCCCAGAGCAAGGCGTTCTGGGTGTGGCGGAAAAACGCTCAAGTATCATGCGAACGCTTTTTGAATGCTTTGCCATCTGTTGAGAATTTTCGAAAAATAACAGTTAGCTTGTGCCCAAATCGACCAGATTTCTATATGATAAAGATTGATGCTATGCAGTTAATAAACGATATTCCCCGTCCGGAGCATCCCCGCCCGGATTTTATGCGGGAAACATTTTATAATTTGAACGGGGAATGGGAATTTTCCTTTGATGATGAGGAGATTGGCCTGCGTGAAGGCTGGCAGAAGCCCGGGCATCACTTGAACCGAAAAATCGTGGTGCCGTTTTGTTATCAATGCGCGGCCAGCGGAATCGGTCCGACGGATGAAATCCATCCGGTGATCTGGTATCGGCGACGCTTTACGGTGCCGGAGGAAATGAAGGGACGCAGAGTCCTTGTATGCTTTGAAGCAGTCGACTATGAGGCGACTGTCTATGTCAATGGCTATGCTATCGGTAACCATCGGGGTGGTTATACTCCCTTTGCATTGGATGCAACGGAGTATCTCTTGGACGGCGAGAATGATCTATGTGTTCGGGTGGTCGATCGTCCGGATCCAACCCAGCCGCGGGGAAAACAATTTTGGAAGCGGGGTTTGGCATCTTGCTGGTATACCCCGGTTAGCGGCATTTGGCAGACGGTATATTTGGAGGCGGTTGGTGAACTGGCTATCGAATATATCCATATTACACCGGATATCGATCATGGCCTTGCAAATGTTGAGCTGATGCTAAATAAAGCGCCAGCGGAACATACAACAATGCAATTACGGGTCGAACTGAAGCAAGAGCAGATTTGCGATATGACAGTTTCTGTTTGCAACAGACTTGTAAAGACAGTTCTTGACCTTAATACATATCCGCAGGATGATGAGGTGGTTTTATGGAGCCCTCAAAATCCCGCATTATATGATCTGCGGGCAACGATCCTATGCGATGGTGAGCTGCAGGACAGAGTTGACACCTATTTTGGCATGCGCAAGATTGAAGTGAGAAACGGTGTGATTTACCTCAACAATCGGCGCATTTATCAGCGTTTGGTTTTGGACCAGGGTTATTGGCCAGACACGCTGCTCACACCCCCTAGCGATGAGGCAATTCGGGAAGATCTTCGGTGGATCTTGAAATTTGGCTTTAATGGCGCAAGAAAACATCAGAAGATAGAAGACCCTCGTTATTACTATTGGGCGGATAAGATGGGCGTGCTGATTTGGGGCGAACTGCCCAGCCCATTCGCATTTTCTGATCAAACAGTTGAAAATATGACACAGACGATGCAGGAGTTTATTCGCAGAGATTTTAATCACCCCAGCATTATCACATGGGTTCCGTTGAATGAAAGCTGGGGCGTTAGAACGATTGCAACAAACCGGCGCCAACAGATGACCGCTTCAATGCTGTATTATTTGACAAAGGCAGCAGATGGTACACGTCTGTGTTCGGGCAACGATGGTTGGGAGCAGCTGCAGACGGATATTTGCGCTCTTCATGACTACAATGCAGATCCTAGGATCCTTCGTGCACATTTTGCCGACCGGCAATCGGTGGAAAGTGTCGGAAATGATGAGCATCGCAGTTACGTAGACGGCTATGCGCCAACTGGGAAAGAGGCTGTTATGGTGACGGAGTATGGCGGCATTGCGTTCTCGAATATTGGAATCCAAGGGGAGCTCGGTGGTATGGAAACTTGGGGCTATCACGGCAAGGTACAAAATGAGGAAGCTTTTTTGGAGAGATACCGCGGTAGCACGGATGCAATCAGAGAGATCCCCTATAACCAAGGTTACTGCTACACCCAATTGACGGATGTGATGCAGGAGATCAACGGTTTGCTGACACCTGAGCGTCAGCCCAAGATACCAGTCGAGCGAATTCGAGAGGTTAACTGTGATCCGAGTTTCTAATGCCTATGCGGTGATCAAAAAAGAACTGCGCTGTGTCCGTAAAGCATAACATTGTAAGTATTTATCGTTAGGGGAGAACTTATGAATCTGATCATCGCCGGCATCAATTTGTCGGAATTGAATGAATGGTCCATCCTGCTAAGGTTGGTGCTATCTGCTGTACTGGGCGCAATCCTGGGCTTGGAGAGAACAAGAAAATTACGACCTGCTGGACTGCGTACCTATATGCTCGTATGCATCGGATCCTGTGTGGTGATGCTGTCTGGGCTTTATGTGTTTGAGGAATATGGCCCCGGATTTGATCCTGCGAGAATGGCTGCACAGGTGATTTCGGGAATCGGTTTTTTGGGTGCAGGAACCATTATCGTAACCTCCAAGCATCAGGTCAAAGGCCTTACCACAGCGGCGGGACTATGGGCAGCAGCGTGTATGGGTATTGCAATCGGTTTGGGCTTCTATATCGTGATCCTAGGCGGTTTTTTGCTTTTGGTGCTTACCATGTCTGTAGCAGATCGGCTGGAGAGCCTGTACTACCACAGATTGAAACGAATCAGTATTTATATGGTGATACCATCTTTGGATGTTCTGCGCGATATTGTTGTGTCTGCAAAAGAAGATGGAATTGGTTTTTCTTCCATTGAATTTTCGGATGCAATTGAGCATCAGGGTGTTGCGGTATCTGCAGTAATGCGTATGAAGAAATTTATTCCACATGATGTGGTTCTGGATAAACTCATGCAAAATGAGAATGTTATTTTTGCAGAGTATCTTAACACATAAAGTGGCTGTGATAAAAAGGTGAGGACATTATGGATTTTCTAGAAAAAAGGCGATTGAGCAAAACGGCGTGGCAAGTAAGAATGGGAATCATTGATGGTGTCTATAGTGCGAAAGCGGGACACCCGGGCGGCAGCCTTTCAGCCGCTGATTTGTTTACATACTTGTATTTTAAAGAGATGAATATTGATCCCCAAAACCCGCAATGGGAGGATCGTGATCGTTTTGTTCTTAGTAAGGGACATACTGCCCCGGGACTCTATGCAACGCTGGCACATCGAGGCTTCTTCCCGGTGGAGGAATTGACGACGCTTCGCAAAATGGGTTCCCGGTTGCAAGGTCATCCCAATATGAATACCGTACCCGGCGTGGATATGTCTACGGGGTCTTTAGGACAGGGTATTTCTTGCGCCTGTGGCATGGCGTTGGCAGCAAAGCAGTTGGGCAAGAAGAATAATGTCTATACCCTGTTGGGTGATGGTGAGATCCAGGAGGGCCAGGTTTGGGAAGCGCTGATGTTCGCAGCGCATTATAAGCTGGACAACCTGTGTGTAATCATTGACAATAATGGCCTTCAGATTGATGGCGAAATTGAGAAGGTGATGAATCCTCGTCCTATTGTTGATAAACTCGTGGCCTTTGGCTTCGTTGTTGTGGAAATTGATGGTAATAATTTTGAGGAATTGGAGTATGCGTTTACGCAGTTCCACTCTATGGGAGGGGTGCCGTTTGCGATTGTGATGAAGACGGTGAAGGGCAAAGGCGTTAGTTTCATGGAAAACCAGGCGGCGTGGCATGGCAAAGCGCCGAATGATCAGGAATATCAGCAGGCGATGGCGGAGCTGAAGGAATACCTGGCGGCAGTGGAGGCAAAGGAAAAATGACAGATGTGAAGAAAATTGCAACCCGAGATTCCTATGGAAATGCATTGGTTGAGTTGGGCAAAGAGCACGATAATGTGATCGTTTTTGATGCTGACCTGGCAGCTGCGACCAAAACTGGCGTGTTCAAAAAGGTGTTTCCGGATCGCCACTTTGATTGCGGCATTGCGGAAGGCAATATGATGGCAGTGGCGGCAGGTGCATCCACTGCGGGTTTAGTTCCTTTCGTGTCTAGTTTTGCTATGTTTGCAGCAGGCCGCGCATTTGAACAGGTGCGCAATTCAATCGGCTATCCTCACCTGAATGTGAAGATCGGTGCAACCCATGGCGGTATTTCTGTGGGTGAGGACGGTGCTTCCCATCAGTGCTGCGAGGATTTTGCGCTCATGCGGTCGATTCCCGGTATGGTGGTGCTGAATCCCTCTGACGATGTGGAAGCACGTGCGGCGGTTAAGGCTGCTTATGAGCATGTGGGACCGGTCTATTTGCGCTTTGGCAGATTGGCTCTGCCTGTGTTCCATGATGAGGAGACTTTCGAATTCCAAATCGGAAAGGGTGAGGTCTTGTGCGAAGGAACGGATGTGGCGATTATTGCGACCGGACTGATGGTTCAGGAGGCGATGGAGGCCGCAAGGACGCTGGCGGATCATAGCATCCGGGCAATGGTTATCAATATGGCTACGATCAAGCCGCTGGACGAGGAATTGGTGCTGGAGGCTGCAAAGACCTGCGGAAAGATTATTACCTGCGAAGAGCATAGTGTCATTGGTGGTTTGGGAGAGGCTGTGGCAGCAGTCCTTAGTGAAAAAATGCCTACCCCAATGCGACGCATTGGAGTAAATGACGAATTCGGCCATTCTGGTGCGGCGGTGTTGCTGCTGAAGGAGTTTGGTCTAAGTGCAGAACATATTGTTGAAACTGCCCGGAATTTCTGCGGGAAATAAAAATGTAATTAATACGGATGCTGACTACTCCACAATATAGACTTCATCTGTATAAAAAAGGAGGATATTAACCCCGTCGGACTCACGGTGCGGCAGTGTGGAGACCTGTCGTAATGCCTGCATGGTTTTACTCTGTGCAGTGCGAGAACATGCGCGAAATTTAGGCGTGTTCGGAGTCGTAAACTATGGCAAGCTTAACCCTGAAGAACATCAAGAAGATCTACCCCCACAACGGCGATGATGCCAAGAAGAGCAAGAAAAAGAAGAAGGCTGACGAGCCTGAGAAGGAAAAGGTAAACCTGCAGATCACGGAAGAAGGTGTCGTTGCTGTTCAGGAGTTCAACCTGGAGATCAAGGATAAGGAATTCATCGTTCTGGTTGGTCCTTCCGGCTGTGGTAAGTCCACCACTCTGCGTATGATCGCCGGCCTGGAAGAAATTTCCGATGGCGAGCTGTGGATCG
>JAEIGA010015365.1_pt1 | contig 11659 bp, 5 predicted proteins | sample 9270691 | NCBI WGS metagenome assembly JAEIGA01 (sample SAMN17057246, study PRJNA624740) | gut metagenome | biome: biome; isolation source: fecal sample | host: Bos grunniens | place: China: Xizang | collected 2019
TAGGCAAGATTGAAGAGACGATTATAGCGCAATGGGAAGAAAATAGCCATCCAAGAGGTGCAGTAAAGAACCTTGAAAGAATAAAGAAAAATAGGGAAGCACAACTCAAAAAGTTAATGGACGATAACAAAAAAGATGATGTATTAACTTTTGAAAGTTTAGGTGTTGACTTCTTATTTATTGACGAAGCACATAATTACAAAAATCTATTCTTGTTTACGAAAATGAATAACGTAGCAGGAATATCAACTGCGGCAAGTCAAAGAGCAACCGACCTTAAACTCAAATGTGAGTATATTAACGAACTACACGGTGGGGATAGAGGTGTTGTTTTTGCGACGGGTACGCCTATCTCGAACTCAATGACGGAAATGTATACAATGCAGACGTATTTGGGTTCTGAGACATTAAAAAATATTGGTATTAACTACTTTGATGCTTGGGCTGCTGACTTTGGTGAAACAGTAACATCGCTTGAAATGGCACCGTCAGGTCAAGGATATAAGGCTAAAACAAGATTTGCAAAATTCACGAATTTACCTGAACTTTTAACGCTTTATCGTTCATTTGCAGACGTGCAAACGGCTGATATGGTAAAGCTTGATGTTCCCGAAGTGGATAGAGAAATTATAACGCTTAAACCATCTGATACAGTAATAGACCTTGCTGAAGAAATAGCTGATAGAGCAGAAGCAATTAGTCGTGGTGGAGTACCACCCGAAGTGGACAATATGCTCAAAATTACGAGCGATGGCAAAAAGTTAGCGTTAGACCCAAGATGTTTTGAACCTACTTCTACTGATGAAGCAATGAGCAAACTTAACGAGTGTGCTGAAAGAGTTTTTGAAGTATGGAACTCAACGCACGACATCAAAGGAACACAGTTAATCTTTTGTGATTTGTCCACACCAAAGAAAGCATTTGAAGATTACGAATACGGTGTAGATTTTGATGCGTATAACGACTTGAAATACAAACTTGTGCAAAAGGGTATTCCTGCACACGAGATAGCGTATATTCACGAAGCAAACACGGATAATCAAAAACAAACCTTGTTTGATAACGTCAATGACGGAAAAGTCAGAATTTTGCTCGGCAGCACGGAAAAGTGCGGGGCAGGAACAAACGTACAAACAAGACTTGTTGCTTTACATCACTTAGATACGCCGTATCGTCCATCTGATATGCAACAACGTGAAGGACGAATTGTAAGACAAGGCAACACTAATGATAGGGTTAAAATCTTTACTTATGTAACGGAGCGAACGTTTGATAGTTATTCTTATCAAATCCTTGAAAACAAACAACGCTTTATAGCGCAAATTGATAGGGGAGATTTGACGGTAAGAGAAGCTGAAGATATTGACGAAACAACGCTTACGTATGCAGAAATTAAAGCAATTACAGCCGCAAATCCTAAGATAAAGCGAAAAATGGAAGTAGATACCGAAGTGGCAAGGTTGCGTGTTTTGGAGGGACAATACAAGAAGAATTTGTATGGTTTACAAGACAAATTACGTAAAACTTTTCCTGAGGATATTCGCAGACAAGAACTCTTTATCAAGAATACACGTGCGGATATGGAAATTGTTGAAAAGAACTTCAATCCTGACAATTTTACAATTAACGTAAATGGTGTTGTTTATACGGATAAGAAAGAGGGCGCAAGAGCATTGACGGAAGCGTTATATGCAAGTAAACCTGATACGGTTGTAGCCGAATATGCAGGGTTTAAGATAAGTATGAATCCGCTTGTATTACTTACGGCAGAACGTACTATTTGTTTATCAGCAAACGGTCAGTACAACTTAGACATAGGTCAAAGTTCAAGTGGTAATTTAACGAGAATAGACAACTTTTTAACTGAACTTCCTAACCGTGAAAAACGATTGGTCGCAAGGCTTGAACAGTTAAAAATGGATATGAAAGTAGCGGAAGAAGAAGTCAATAAACCGTTTGAACACGCAGAACATTTGGCTGAATTACTTAAAGAGCAAACCGAACTTAATGCAGAACTTGACCTTAATAGAAGAGAAGAAGTCATTATTGATGATGATAAAGATGAAGGAGATACAACATTTATGGCATTGCCTGAAAATAACAAAACCGAAGTGGAAATAAAGCCTACCACAAAAAGCAAATCACGTAAGCAAATTAAATCAAGTGATTGGGCGTTCTATCAAAAAGTTAGAGACAACGAGAATGACACTCTTGTATTGTTGAAAAACGGTGATGGTTATGACCTTGTTGGGGTGGAAGCAAAATACCTTAGCAGTAAGTTTAACAAAGAAATGATAACCGAAGAAATCGACGGGGAAAAACAGGATATTCTTCACATTAAGGAAGATGAACTTGATAGTGTTGTGAGAACGCTTGTTGAGTCTGATGGTTATAGAGTAAAAATCGTTGAAAACACAACTCAAAACACAAAGGCGGACGAAAGTTTCATTGATACCGTAGATAAGGTTGAAGAAATGAAAGTGGCTGTATTACCCGATTATTCAGTAGACCAAGACTTTGTGTCAGATAAATACGGTTATTCGTGGAAAGGTATGCTCCCGATGTGGAAGAGAAGTGCCAAGCGATTATACGATTTAGGTTTACCTATTTACCGATTAAATCAAGATGATACGGAAACAAAGATAGAAAACCTTGAAATGATTGATGGGGACGGCATCCTTTATGGTATTGAAAAGCCTGATTGGGTAGAGTTTATTGAAAGTGAAAAGGGTAAAAGCTATCTTGCAACAAGGTATGAAATGTGTAAGTCTGCAAGCACAGTGGTCAATGAAGAATTATCTTATTTTGACGAAAGTATCACCATAGATTTTAATGAAGATAACTTCTTAGAAAAGGAAGCATTAAAAAATTATACATTAGGATTTATGCCTGATAAACAGTACGTAAACACAATGCTTGATGAATTTACACACCGTATTTATAACGACTCTTTCACTTATTACGGTTGGTATGAAACAGACGTAACAAAAGCACTTGCCCATAAACTTGAAAACAAGGAAATGCAAGACCAAGCAATGAAAATTGCAAAGAGAATAGAACTTAATGATTTTATTCAAGCAGGACTTAGAGAACACAATTCTTACAAGTATCTACACGTTGGAGAAATCAAGGATGAAGATGAAGCATACGAAATTGCAACGGAACTCAAATCGTGGTTTGAAGATAGTCATTTAGACGGCAGCGTGAGTAAAGATGATTTTGATGATTGGTATGACAATTTTATGGAAGATACGGTTATTCCTATCTTAATGGGCAAGCCGTACATAGACGTTGACGAACTGTTTGAACAAGAAACAAAAGATATGACCGTAGACGAGTTCCGAGAATTTATTGGACTTGATAAGAAGATGCAATTCACTATGTTTCATCAAGGCTCAGATAGGGTGTTAGAACCCGAACTTGACCTTAGCATAGGTGAGACGAAAAATGGTAAAACGATATATGGGTTATCCCTTTCCTTAAACGAAAACACATCAAGTGGAATACAACCTTATGTAGATTTATCGCAACCGTCGCACGAATTTATAAAGCCAAAAAATTCGACGTATATAAGTAATGACGAAAGAGAATTTATAGACGAGTTGATTAGACAAGGCTATGCAAAAGACACGGGATTTAGGAAACGTATGTATCGTGAAATGTGTTCTTTGATAGAGTTTGATGCAGAGTATTTGCGTAGTGCAGACAAAGAGAAATACGAGCAGTATTCAAAGGCTTATGACGAGTATTACGAGGCGAACAAAGAAGAAATTGATAATGCTCCGATTAACTATGTTGAGGAAGTTCAAAGAATCGTAGATGTTGAGTATTACGATTTAGAAGAAGAGTTGATTGATTTACCGCCAAGAGAAATACTTGCAAGAAATTATGAAACTCACGTTAAGACTGAACTTTGGGATACCTTAGTAAGTGTAGACCTTGAAGAAGAGTATGCAGAAGCTTTGTATGCCGACAAAGATAAAGGCATCTTAAACGAACTTTATGAGGATTTTCTTGGCAGGGAACATTCAAGCGTGAACAACGGTTCTGACGTAATGGATTTCATTACCGATTATTGTGAAGAATACCATAAGGACATTATCGAGAAAGTTCGATACAAAGTAACAGACGATAACGTTATTTATTTCGGTCAGGACTACAATCACAATGCTTACTACTATTTTAAGGATAAATTGTCTTTGGATAATGCAGAGCCGAGAATCGGGGTAGAAGCCGACGAGTATATCATCGCAGCTCCTGTATGTTATCTCTCTCAGGAATATATGGAAGAACATAACATTACTTTCCTTAAAACGGGAAGAGATATAGACGAAAGTATGCTTGAAAAGGAAGCAGACTATTCAGCAAGGCAAGCAATGAAACGTGCATATAATCGTAAATTCCCGATGGAAGCAACAATGATAAACACCGAGTGCCGAGATGATATTCAAGACTATATCCGAAGAAACTTTGACGGTATGAGCTTGAACGTAAACTATATGTCTAATCTTATTGAAACGTATGGCATTGAACGTATGACCTATGTTCTTGCAAACACCGTGCAAATCAATAGCGAGGACGGTAGGTACAGTCCGTCTAACAAAGAGTGGGCTAAGCAAGTGAATGTCAATAATGAAAACAAGGATAGACGTATGTTCATAATCAATTCGCACCCTGCGATTGTAGATGGTTTTATTACTGCTTATAGGAAATTGGAAAAGGAACATCAAGCAATGGAAGAAATGAAAGGCTTTGAAATTCTTGACCTTTATAGCGGTAAGACAAAAGTCAAGCCAACGGTAGAACTGTATTCGGTGAAAGACCAACTTTATGAAAAGGATATGAACGGTTTGGCTATTCAGTTATGGACGGTAAATGAAAATAATGAAATGCACGAACCGTATGGACTAATTACCAAGAACTTTAGCGAGTTTATCGGCATTAAAAACGCCGCATATATCGACCTTAATAACTGTCCTTATGCAGTAGAACTACTTAAAAAGGGCTATGCAAAAGACACAGGGCTTACGAAAGTAAGTGGTAGGGACATTGTTTATCCGCTTTGGCAATTTGATGAAGAGTTCTTAAAGACTGTTGGTGGAGAGAACTACAAAATCTATTCAGATGAATGGGATGAATATATGGCAGAAAACACAATAGAAGAAAATGAAGAAAAAGGAGAAGAAATAATGCCTGAAAACGAAAAGAAAAATAATTGGGTATCCGTCAAAGTTTCGCATAATGCTTGTATTTCAGAACAAGAAAAACACTTGTTTATGAAGATGCCGAGCGACGGGGAATATAGCGGATACACCTACAATGTATTTAAGAGCAGAGTAAAAGAAAGTAGACAACTTGTAGATATGCAATCTGACGGTCACGAACTTTGTTATGAGTTGCTTTTACTTGAAAATGAAACTGTAATGCTTCATAAAGGGGATGATGAAGTTTCTTTAACGGCGCAAGAGTTCAAAAATCTTGTAGATAATACGTCAGATAAAGATTATATACGAGAAGAACCGAAAGATAGAATTGCATTTAGTGTTTCGGGGGAAACGGTAAAGGGAACGTATGAAAAATCATCTCTTCTTACTATGCCTGAAGATTCTCAGTATAAAGGGTATGGCTTTTATGTCCCTAATGCTTTTATCGAAGAAGATAAATCAAGAGAAGATGGCTATGTGAAAGTTACTATGCCCGAAGATTTTTCTGTCACGGCGAGAAATCGTGAAAGGACGGAAGAGGTTTCCTTGCAAGCAAGAGAACTTGCAGCAATTATGGATAAAAATTTTACAGTAATTAAAGCAAATAAAGAAGCCGTAGAAAGCAAGGATGATGGTTGGAAGCAAGTTTTTGTACCGCCTGAAATGTTTATTCAGGAATACGAAAAATCTAACTTAATGCGTATGCCTGAGGGGAAATATGACGGATATGTATTCTATTTTCCAAGAAATCTTATGGAAGATGCAAAGGACGATAAACTTAAACTCAGTCTACCGCCTGACTTCACCATTAGGCTTAAAAATAATAAGACGAACTCTGAACAGGAACTTAGTGTAGATGAGTTTATTGAAGAAATCAAGGGTAAGAAAGTAGGCTCTTTTCAAAAACCAAGCGAAACGAAAGTTGACCGTTTTGCAGAGAGAAAACAGGTGCTTGATAAAGCAATTCCGCAAGAAATGAAAGACAAGCCTAATTGGGTAATTGTAAGAATTAAAGACAATCCTGAAAAGGGCAGACCTGATAAGTTCTTGATTGATTGCAATACGGGCAAGTTTGCAAAGAGTGATGACCCCGCAACGTGGACTGACTATGAAACGGCTTGTAAGTATGCAAGCGAGAATGGTGGTGTTACGCTTGCGTATGCCCTTGACGGCAAAGACGGTGTATGTTGTATTGACCTTGATGGCTGCATCAATGAAAAAGGTGAGTATTCCGAACTTGCAAAAGAAGTGATGAGTAAATGCGGAAAAACGTATTTGGAAACGTCGCTAAGTGGAAAAGGTTTACATTTCTTTGGCACGACTAATGGTATGGATGTAAGAACTTTTGCTAAAGACGGAGATATGGAATTTTATCAAAAATCTCATTTTATTGCAATGACCGGCGACGGTGCAGGTTATCAACGTTTTGAAAGTTTTGATAAACCTGATATGAAATCTCTTATTGAACGAAAGTGTGAAAAGCGTACCGCTTGGAATGGTGTAGGTGCAGGTGTAGAGGGACTTTCTATGATGTCGGATAGAGATGTTGTAGAAAAGGCTTGTAAAGCAAAACACGGAGACACTTTTAAGGCTTTGTATCACGGACAAGATTTGCAGAATAATCACTCGAATAGTGATATGTCGCTTATGAACCGTCTTGCCTTTTGGTGCAACGGAGACAAAGAACAAATGCTTAGAATCTTTGCAACGAGTGGTTTATATAGACCTGATAAATCTCCCGACTATTATGAAGGAACTGCAATTAAAGCAATTAAGGATACCGCAAACCGATTTCAGCAAAATGCGCAAAACACGTATAAGCCGAAACCACCCGTAAATAACAGTTCGGGAAACGGTAAACGATAAGGAGAGATTATGAAAAAAAGACATATTAGAGATACCCCTGCGGAACTTCACGTTCCGTATGGGTATGAGTTTGACGATTTATATGATACCGAAACGCCCGAAGAGTTAGGGGAGCCGATTAAGGAAGAGGAGGTGCAGATTAGCTTTGGAAGAAAAGACGACAAATAATGCTTATGATAAGCTAACACCGCAACGAAAACAAATAGTTGACGAAGTTTTGAAAAATCTTGAAGAAGGTACAGGCTTGTGGAAAGCAGGTTGGAATTTGCCCAAAGTTCCCGAATCCGCTATTACAAAAAAGCAATATCACGGTGTAAACAATTTCTTTTTATCGCTCGTTGCCATGGCACGTGGTTATGGAGACCATCGTTGGGCAACGTTTAAGCAGATAGAAGAAAAAGGGTGGTCGTTCAAGACAGACGAAGAGGGGAATAGCTTAGGTAAAGGCGCAGGCGTATCTATCGAATACTTTGACCTTATTGATAAAACGACGGGAAAGAAATTGGATAGAAGTGTGCTTGATGGAATGACCGTAGAAGAAAAGGATGAATACTTTTCTAAAAATGTAAAACCTATAAGAAAGTATTATCGAGTATTCAACGGCGATGTAATTGAGGGTATTCCTGCAATAGAAAAAATGGAAATCAATCCTATGGAAAAAGTTGATAAGGTTGAAGAACTTTTGGACTATTGGAACGATAATGAAGCCAAGATTGTATATGGTGGAACGCAAGCATTTTATAGACCGAAAACGGACGAAATCCATCTTCCTAATAGAGATAAGTTCTTCTCTATGCAAGAGTTTTATTCTACGGCATTACACGAGTTAGGTCACTCTACGGGACACGCAAATCGCTTAAATAGAAATATAGAAAATCTATTTGGCAGTCCTGAATATGCGTTGGAAGAACTTAGGGCTGAAATTGCTTCAATGTTTATTGAGCAAGATTTAGAAATACAAGTAGATGATGAGCATAAACGTAATAATTCTGCTTACATATCTGCTTGGAAACAAGAAATTAAAGATAATCCTAATGCTCTTTTTACTGCTATTACCGATGCAGACAAGATTGCAAAGTATGTAGCGCAAAAGGCAAGCGTTAAGAAAAACGAGCAAAAAGCTGAAGATAACAAAGAAGTTGAAAAGTATGCGATTGTAGTAGATAAAAACGCACACGATGAGACAGTTTATAAGGTTTATATGGCGAGCGCCTATGGTCAAACGGCTCTTGGAATAAACTATGCTTTTGCAAGTAGAGATGCACTTATGGAAGAGTTTGAGAAATTACAAACTTTACCGTTTTGGCAAGACAAGGAATTTCAAGAGTGTTCGTATGAAGAACTGCAAGCGTTCAGTATAGAACGAGCAGAACGTGAAGAAATCAACGAACAAGAATCTAAGGTGTTTGTTAAGCCGAGTTCGATAGCAGCAAAAGCTATGCCTACACCGGAAATTCGCAAGGTGGATATGAGCGAACGAGGTGTCGAAAGTTTGACAAGAATGGGGGATAGAGATGTAGTTGAACGAGCAGGAAAAACTAAAAATGGAGAAAAGTTTATACAACTGTATAACGGTGTTTCCATACTTGGCGAAGAAGAGAAAGATGAGCGTTCTTTGATGAGTAGAATTGCTATGTTTTGCAATGGTGACAAAGAACAATTATTGAGAATTTTCAAATCGTCAGGACAGTTTAGAGACGAAAAACCAAACTCTTTTTATGAGCAAATGGCAGACCAATCATTAAAGTTTGTTGCTCGAATTAAGAGTGAAAACACAACTCCTATGCGCCCTACTTGGGGCAAGGGAAAAGCAGGGGTAAACGCTAAAACGTAATGAAAAAAAGGCGTTCCCTAATAGTCTTTACGGTGGTAAATATAATGCTATTTTTAATGAGTTTATACTGCCTAATAAAGACAACACAAAATAATAAGATATTTAATTCAATAGATACCGAATTTGATTATGAAGAGTGTGGATATAGCAAGGTGATTTTGTCCTTAGAGAAAGGGAAAAAGGTAACATTAGTATTCGGAAACAATAGTGTGAAAGTGGTTGATAGTTACCAAGCAACAAGCAAAAGAGATAGTATTTCCGTGATGATGTTTATTCGTTATTATGCAGAGAAGAGGGGCTATGTAGTGCTTAGAAGTAACACTCAAATTATGGGAGAATATCGTCTACATAACATTTTATATACGTTTGGATACAAGAAAGAGCAAACGTCAGATGCAGACATTGAGTTTGTTAAAGATAGGCGATGGTATGTGAATATGGTCAGTTCGGTATGTGGTTGGATTGGAATATAAAAAACAAAAATTAAGGAGAAAAATAATGAAAGTAAAGAGTTTCAAAGTAAGAGAAATTGATGGTGAAGTTGCAAAGGTTTTGACTGATAAACAGGCAGGTGAGTTGTACAAAGCTATCTGCGCATACAACTTCAACAATGAAGATTATAAGGGCAAAGACAGTCTTGTGAAGTCGGTATTTGCTCTTATGAAAGATGAGTTTGAAAAGGATAAATTCTTCCGTGAAACGGGGAAGCAAGGTGGTGTGAAAAGTGCAAGTATGAGACGAGAAAGTGACCTTCTCGGCCCTTGCGTTGCAAGAGCTGTAATCGGTGGCGAACTTGTCAACGATATGTTAAAAGGTATCTTTGGAGACCTTGAAAAAACCGAAAACCCCAATAAAGCGGACGTGGCAGAAAGTGTTGTAAATCGAAAAAAAACCTAAGCAGGTAAAGGAAAATGCAACAAAACCGCATTTTCGACATTTTCGCAACGGCGAAAAGAAGCAATCGGGAAACCCGATTCTTGGGGGAAAGCAATGAGAGGAACAAGAAATACTGATAGAAGTGTTCGCAAATTTATCACCATAAAAGATGAGTTGAAGTGGGAATATATAGACAGAATTATGCAACTTGACAGGTATAAAAAAAGTTTTAATAAGGTTGTCAACGATGCTCTTGACTATGGACTTCCACAACTACTTAAAGCCGAATATGGGGAAATTGAAGAAGAGAAAATCACACCTGATTTAACTCCATCAACAAGCCCAAGAATAGTTGTAGAGACAATAGACGATAGAAAGATTGATGAGATTATTGATTTGCTTGAAGAGTTGGTTTTATATACGACCATTACAAAGTCAATGATGGCATCTCTTTTTAATGAACGGTTGAAAAATCTTTATGGTTATTTAGTGCGTCCTGAATTATTCGAGGATGGTGGATTAAAAGATACACCTTGCTATCTTAGTGAACACGAGAAATTAGTGCTTAATAAAATCAAAGCATCGAGGAGGAAAAGATTATAAATAATCAACCAATCATTTTTGATTTGAAGTATACAGCGTATCAACCGCCAAAATATGCGAGTGAAAGCGAAGTTGCCGCACATCGAGCAGAACGTTCTTATTTCGATATGAGTGGAGATAAAAATATCTTTGGCTACATAACGACTGAGGGGAAGAGAGCAGGCAAGAGAACTTTAATTCAATACTTGGAAAAGAATACGGGTGTGTTTAACCATAATGGGATGCTCAGTAGAGAACAGGTCAAAGAGATGAAGGAAAGAGCAGAAGCAAATAAAGGTTTTATATGGCACGGATTTATTTCGTTGAGTGAACACGATTCTCCAAAAATAAATACACCTGAAAAAAGCATAGACCTTGTAAAAAAAACCTTTCCTATGTTTTTCAAGGAGGCACATATTCCTGAAAAAAATATAGACCTTATGTGTGCATTACATTTGGATAAAGAACATCACTATCATATTCATTTTGTGTTTTGGGAGAAAGAACCAAAGTACAAAGGTAAAACAGGAGAAAAAGAGTATTGCCGCAAAGGGAAAATATCTAAACAAGCGATTGATAATATGTTCATTCGGTTGGGTATGTTTGTTGGTGAGGAGAAGGGAACTTTGCCTAAGGCTCGTGACAATGCCTTACAAAGACTTAGGGAAATGACTTCATTCAAGACAGCTGTGGCACAGGAAAAAGCGATACAAAAAGAAGTAATTGCACTTTCAAAAGAATTGCCCGTGAAAGGGCGAGTGTCCTACGGTAGTAAAGAAATGGAGCCTTTTAGAGGGCGGGTAGATAAAATTGTCAAAATGATACTTGACTATGATGAGAAAGCACGTAAGTCCAATATAAAGTTTTATTTAGAGCTTGATAAGAAAAAAAATGTAATAAAAAAAATGTGTGGAAAACCGTATGCGTTTACAGAGGGTAATAGACCTGACGATATACCCGTTTATCATCATAAGATAGACGAAAGTAATATAAAAATCATCGAGACAATCGAAGAAGATTATAAACGCAGACAGGGCAATTTAATTATCAATCTTGCAAAAGCTATCAAGCCTGAGTATTACGAAAGGAACAAAAAGGTCAAGTATAAGACAAACGATAACAATCTTAAAAGGAAGTTATCAATGTCAAAAAAAATTATTTCTGAGATGTTCCGTAAATTTTTTGTTGGGATAGGAAGAGACCATCAATTATTGGAGCGAGACTTTTCCCGACGTTTGCAGGAGATTGAAGAAGAGATGAAAGCCGAAAAGAAGCAACAAGAGCAAGAAGCGGCAAA
>JAEIGA010015366.1_pt1 | contig 11659 bp, 5 predicted proteins | sample 9270691 | NCBI WGS metagenome assembly JAEIGA01 (sample SAMN17057246, study PRJNA624740) | gut metagenome | biome: biome; isolation source: fecal sample | host: Bos grunniens | place: China: Xizang | collected 2019
CAATCGGAGCAAGGTTCATACGGGCTCTAATATTGTTCAACGAATCCTTGACCCAACCCGGTGCATCGTTCATAGGACCGGGAACATATGTCCAGTTGACCAGATCCTTAGAACGTTTTCCAGGGAAATGACGGCCTGTAGAAGCTTTGAGATGCTCATTTCCATACGAAGCATCTGTTCCATACATATAGTAATAGCCGTCATAATAAGCTATGGAAGGATCATGAACGTTAGCCAGATTCCATTTATTGTGATCGCCCCAGCCGGCTATTGCCGAATAATCATCCTCATAGTCAGGAATCTTCACTTCCGTTTCAGTTCCGGTTTCACCGCCACCGCCAGTCTGTATACCGGTTCCCAAAGAAGGATCATCACAAGCGGCAACAGCAAATGCCATTACAAACAAGAGCAGCTTGGACTGATGTACTTTAAATCTCATGATTTCAAATTGTCAAAAATGGAGACGAAGCATCATTGCCGCTTCGTCTCCACATACACATAACACAATATTAAAGTGCTACCACAGGACGGATCTTCCAGCCGTTAGCCTCAAATACCGCCTTATTGTCTGTATTTGTATTAGCAGAGTTACCTGAACCGAGGTTAGGGTTTGCATTGAGGGTTCCCTGATAGATAGGAAAATACTCATGACCTGCCTGATAGTACTGGAATGTGTTTCCTGTCGGGTTCACTACCGGATAAGTAGTATTTGGAGTACCATCAAGAACATATGAGCCATGATCCTTGAGCTGTGCCATACGGCCGGCATCGTGGAAGAAGCCCCAACGGATAAGATCGATACCACGACCGTTCTCACAACCGAACTCCTTCGGACGCTCAACGTTCGCAATCTGCTCGAAAAGCTTGTCAGCAGATGTAAAGTCAGCAAGTTCAAGGTTTGCAAGACCGGCACGGTTACGCACCTGGTTGATATAACCTATAGCTTCAGCTGTAGGGCCCTCGATCTCATTGATACACTCTGCCGCACGAAGGAGCACATCCGAGTAACGCATCATTCGGAGGTTTATACCGCAATGGAGACCTGTCACGATAGTAGAGCATACATCCTGACGGGCATAAGTCCATTTTGCAGAAGAGAATCCGCCGTTTGTAGCATTGGTTACAGGAGTAGCAGTCACAGGAGCCTGATAGATGACATTGCAGCGAGGGTCGTTACCTGCTGGGTAACCTGCATTCTTACCACCTGTATATGTATCATACTCAGGCTCATATGAAGAAACTGTCCAATAAAGTCTTGGATCGAGTGTGCCGTCTGTACATTTCTCTGCCTTGAAAAGATTGTAAAGCCAAGGAGAAACTGAAAGGTCGGCCCAGCTGCCATATGCAGCAGGAGCGAAGTTAGACTCTACAGCGTGACCCTGAGTAGCGTTTGAACTGATGTTCACAGGTGTCCATTCCTCATCTACTCCACCCATTCCATAGTCAAGATACTGAACCTCGAAAAGGCTTTCTGCATTATTCTCATAAGCAGCACCCTCACGGAAGTTGTCACCATAGTCTGCCATGAGCTTGTAAGCTCCGTACTTGCCGGCGATGATGTCCTTGAGAACCACGAGAGCCTCGTCAAACTTATGACGGAACATGAGCGAACGCGCATAGTATCCGGCAGCTGAACCGCATGTCGCACGTCCTGCAGCCCATTCGCCACCATCATTACGTGATGGGAGGATCTGCATTGCCTCAGCAAGGTCAGCATCAATCTGGTTGAAGAGCTCGTCCTGAGACACGCAAGGAGCATACATGGTCTCCATTGACGAATACTGAGCGTAATCATTGAACAGAGGAGCTGTCTGATAGTAAGTTGCGATGGTGTAATAAGCAAGAGCTCTGAGGAAGAGGGCCTGACCCTTGATCTCCTTATAAGACTTCTCGCTGAGTTCGCATGTCTCAACTTTCTGAAGGACGAAGTTACAACGGTTCACCACATGGTAGCAGTCACGCCAGATCCACTGTGTTCCAATATCGTCACCAGCTGCTGAAATGTTAAGGTTGTCATATGGAAGGTACCATATCTGAGATGCGTTCCAGATTTCATCACCACGTACAGCATCCATTGTATATCCTACACGGGCAAAGGTACCCTCGAGGCGGATTCTGTTGTAGCATGCAATCACAGCCTCCTGAAGTTCCGATTCTGAATCACCGAAATCATAGGTGGTCTGGTTGTTCGGATTCCTGAGTTCAAGCTCGTCGTTGCATGAAGCCATTCCGAAAACCACAGCCAAAGCTGACAGAATTATATATACTTTTTTCATTTTCATTACGTATTACAAGTTTGACCTCTTAGAATGAAAGGTTTACACCCACCATCATCGTCATTGGAGTAGGATATGAACAGTAGTTGTATCCAGGAGTGAATGTACCGCCTGCAAAGTCAATGTTATATCCTCTGTACTTTGAGATTGTAGCAAGGTTCTGTCCGGAAACATAGAGACGTGCACCGCTGATGACGCCCTTGAACCACTTGTCAGGGAAGTTGTAACCGATCTCCACATTTGCAATCTTCCAATAAGCACCGTTCTGGAGATAACGTGAACTGAACATATCGTTGGTTACGGAACCTGTACTTGCCCAGTATACTCTTGGAATTGTAGTACTAGGATTCTCAGGTGTCCATGCATTGATGAGATCCACGCTCTTGTTGGTAGCTCCATATGAGCTGCGGAGAGCCATATCCACATAGTCAAGAACCTGATATCCGGCAGCACCATATGTAGATACATTAAGGTCAAAGCCCTTATACTCAAGACGGAAGCTCAGACCGAACTGAACCTTTGACATACCGCTTCCGATGATTGTCTGGTCATCTCCTGTAATCTCACCGTCATTGTTGATATCCTTATAAGCGACATCACCTGGCTGTGCACCATTCTGGTTTACATGGAGTCCCTCATCATTGATGCGGTCGTCGATCTCCTCCTGACTCTGGAAGATACCTTCGTATACATAACCGTAGAACTGACCTACTTCGCTGCCTACCATTGTCTTGGTGAAGCCGTCGACGCGTGATGTCTCGCCCATGCCGAGAGAAGTAACCTTATTCTTTGGAAGAGTAACGTTAGCTGAAATGTCATACTTAAGGTCATGGCCGTAATCATGCCATGCAAGAGCAAACTCAAGACCTGTATTTTCCATTGTAGCCGCGTTCATTGTAACGGTTCCGTTTGTCGCACCTGCCTCTGCAGGAACAGGAACGCTGTAAAGAAGGTCCTCAGATACTGCCTTGTACCAGTCTGCGTTGAATTCGAGCTTACCGCCGAACATAGCATAGTCGAGACCGATATCGAGTGTCTTCTTCTTCTCCCACTTGATTGCTGTATTCACATAGTCAGAGATAGCTGAACCTGTAACCTTGTCACCGTTGAAGCTGTATGTGTAGTTTCCGCGAGCCATGGTAGCCATGAACTGGTAGTCACCGATATTCTCGTTACCAAGGATACCGTAAGAAGCACGGAGCTTGAGGAGACTTACCACATGTGGATCTACATTGAAGAAAGGTTCCTTGTCGATACGCCATCCGAGTGATCCTGAAGGGAACCATCCCCAACGTCCGTCATTCGACAGACGGCTTGAACCGTCGCGACGTACTGTTGCCTGGAAGAGATATCTTTCACCGTAGTCATAGTTGATACGGCCGATATATGATGTAAGAACATGCTCGCTCTCGTAACTTGAAGCATTTCTTGTCTCAGCATTGCCAACCTGGAGATAGTAAGGTTCAGGCATTGTGGTACCGATACCTGACAAAGTATGATAGCTTTCACGCTGGAATGTGTGACCTGCAACAACATTGAGATGGTGCTTGCCCATCTTTCCGTCATATGTAACGAAATTCTCTATCAGACCATCTGTATAAGAACGGTAACCCTGATTCAGAGTCTCGTTTGTCTTTGCAAGATAGTTTGTCGAGCTTACGATGAATGAAGGAATGAATGTGAAATCCTTTGCGTAAGTACGGCTGTATGAAAGGTTGAGGTTGTAGTCGAGCTTATGGTTCTCGCTCTTTGCGCCGAACATTCCAAGGAGGTCAAGGTTGGCTGAACCTGTAGCCACGATACGGTCTACAACCGAGTTTCTCTCAATAAGCTGGTTTGTGAGAAGAGGGTTCTGCATACGGATGTCACCATGCTGGTCAGCATAGTATGTACCATAGCCGTACGCATCATATGAGTAGTCCTTTGCTGCGCCGAGCTTGTCGTCAAGACACCATGTAGACTCGTCATATGCCTTGATGCTTGGCGGCATCAGGAGAGCGGAAGCCATAACAGGATACTGCTGGCCATAAAGACCCTGAACATACTCGTTCGCGTTTGAAAGAGCCATGTTGTCCTGTACGCTGTGGCTGTATACGATACCTGTGCGGAGCTTGAGGAACTTCACTTCCATAGTGTTGTTCACACGTGCAGTAAAACGGTCATAATTAGGACCTGCACCTTCCATGGTTCCCTTCTGGCTGAAATAGTCGAGACCAACGTTGTATGTATTGTTCTCGCCACCGCCGGAAACATTCAAATTGTGGTTCTGACGGATACCTGTCTTGAACATCTCGTCAAACCAGTCTGTATTGATCTTCTGAGGATCAAGATACTTCTCGCCACCTATGATATATCCGGCAGGAGCCTCCATGCCGCTGTTGGCGAATGCAGTACGCACATACTCACCATACTGGGTAGCATCCATAACCTCATAAACTCCCTTGCGGATCTGGTCCACACCGGCATAACCGCGATAGTCAACCTTCATAGGCTGGCTCTTCTTACCGCTCTTTGTAGTGATGATCACAACACCGTTTGCCGCACGCGAACCGTAGATGGCCGCTGCAGAGGCATCCTTGAGGACCTGAATGGTCTCGATATCGTTAGGTGAGAAGTCACGGATGGTAGTACCCATAGGAACACCGTCGATGACATAGAGAGGAGCTGTGCTTCCGAAGCTGCCCAGACCACGGATACGGACTGCAGGGTCTGCACCAGGCTGACCGTCAGAGGTGATCTGTACACCGGCAACCTTACCCTCGAGCATTGTCGAGATATTCGAATGTGATACCTTCTTCATCTCGTCAGCATCTACGATAGCAACAGAACCTGTAAGGTCAACCTTACGCTGAGAACCGTAACCTACGACAACTACCTGATCAAGAAGAGTATTCTCCATCTTCATTACGATTGTACCGAGATCTCCTCTTCCGTCAACAGATATCTCGACTGTCTCCATTCCGACAGAAATGAACTGCACGACAGCATCTGCCGGCACAGAAAGCGAGAAGAAACCATCAAGGTCTGCTGTTGTACCTATAGAAGTACCTGCAACCACGACGCCCACACCAGGTAATGGCTGGCCGCTTTCATCGACCACCTGTCCTTTGATTGTCACATTGTCTGCCTGAGTTGCCTCAGCTGATGCCGCTGAAGCGGTAACAGCAGCAAGTGGAGCCGCTGCCAGAAGGCCGCAAAGTGCTATTTTAACTATATTATGTTTCATAATGTAAAGTCTTTATTAGTAGATTACAATGTAGGCGCCCTCACAAGTAAGACAGCAGTTGAGGTCTGCGCTGTCTACTGCGATTCCCTTGAAGCTCTGGAAATGGGTTTCGCCATTGAGATAAGTGACATCGTATCTTATATCTGCTGTATTGTCACCGTTGTTGGTAACGGTAATCTTCATGTCCGCGCGGTTGAGACCAGGAAGGAATGTATCCCAGTTCCAGTTGCTCTCAAGAACGAGGTTTGCATTACCGTCGTATCCGCCGCCCCATCCGAAATTATCAAGACGTACTACGGCATTCTCAACAAGGTCAGCCTTACGGAGAATCACATCTGTGCAATGCCAGTTGCTTCCGCAGCTTGAATACTGATATACATTATATGAAACGGTTTCTCCTGCCGGTACAGGAATATCCTGCGACCATGCTGTCCACCATCCTGTCGAACAGTCAGCCACACCTACAGCAGCTGTACCCTTGACGACTGTAACAGGACACTTGACTGTAACCGTTGATGAAGTTCCCTCGTATGCGATCTCAACTTCCTGTGTTCCGTCAGCAGGTACATTTCCGAACTTAAGCATTGAATTGTCGATGACACCTGTTGTCTCATCTGCATAAGTTGCAGTCACTTCAAGTCCTGTAGGATCGAATGCAACTGGAGCATCATATACATAATACTTAGGATATGCAGGTGCCTTGGTAATCTGAAGACTCTTTACTGGATTAATCACATCGATGTCATATGTACCTGCAACTGCCTTACCGTAATTACCCTGCTTTGTCTTGCTGTAAGAATATATGATTGTCTTCTTACCCACAGTTGTAAGGTCAGGAACAACGAAAGTCACATCTGCTGTATCAGCTACTGCTGTTGAGCCGTCAGCAAATGTCACGGTAGCCACACCATTGCCCCAGAAATCTGTATTTCCAAGTTCAAGAGCAGCTGGAACACCTGTAACTGCTATGGAAGCAGCCATCTCATCCGGAATCTCCTGAATTTTAGAAGGCTCGAGATAAGCAGCCTTGACTTCCATGAAACTTGCATCAGCAATAAGGAAGGCTGTAACAGAAGTACCTGTAACAGGCTGCTCGTAAGTTTCTGTAAGAACAGTACCGTCAGCAGCTGTATGAGTTGCAGTAAGGAATACGACACCGGCAGAAGCGTAATCTACCTGAATTGAGACAGATGCTCCGTCAAGATGAGCTCTGAAGTCGTTCCAGATATCTCCGTCGCCGTCTGTATCAGGATAGTCCTGCTTGATCATGGCTCCGTTGTAGTCTGCATTTCCCCATCCGTACGCATCCGATCTGAGAACGAAGAATTCAGAATAGCCGTCAGACTCGCGTTCACCTGTTGCGACGCAGAGGTTCCAGTTGTTCCAGTTGTTCGCACTGCCATTGTTGTGGTTGATGAACTCAATGGTAAGGCACTTGTTCTGCGGTACGACAAAGTACTGAGAGAAGTCCACCCACCATCCTGATGTAAAATCCGGAGCACCGACTTCTGCTACTGCGATGTCGATGTTCTCCTTTCCGCCGGGTTCCGGCTTGTTCGCATTTGCGATAGAATCGATTTTGCTCTGAAGATCAGCAGGCGGATTGATATCGATGAACGAAATCTCCGAACAGCTGACTGAAACTGAAGCCACAAAAGCGGCTGCAGCGAGCATTCTAAAAATCAAGGATTTGATTTTCATGGTTAAACGGTTTTAATTATTATGGTTATTATGTTATTTCTGAACGACATAAACCATGAATGTCTTAGGAGCTACTGTCACTTCAAGTGCTTTTCCTTCGAATTCAAGCTTAGTTGTTACAGGAACAATCTTCTCCGGCTCGTCAAGAGTATTGTCTGCGTCAAGATCGTCAGAATGGTAGCTTACAGCCTCCACACCCTTGAGAACCTCATTCTTCTTGAGGCCCTCGAAGTTGATCTTTACAGGCTGGGCAGAATCAGAGGTATTGATGACCTTTATATATACCTGATTCTTGTCAGCATCGTATACGGAGCTTGCAAAGAGACCGTTCTGACCTTCAGCACCGGTGATGTTCACTCCTTCCATATCAGTAAGTGCAAGGGCATGAGTTCCCTGATACTGTGTATAGAGCTTCTGTACATACCAGCTGCATGACTTCATGCTGCGGAGGTTGTCGAACCAGATAAGGTCAGGTCTCCACTGCCATCCCTCTACATGAGCGAAGAGAGGAGCGTATGTCGCCATATGGACGATGTCAGCGTTTCTTTCGATTGTTGTCATGAAGGCAGCCTCAAGGAGGGAAGCTTCAAAGTGGTTCCACTTCTTGCCGTCTCCGTGGCATGCATACTCACCTGCAAACACCTTCGGACCCTTGCGGTCGTAGTTGTCATAACGTGCTCCCTGTGCGAGGAACCACTTTTCAGGACGGTAGAAATGTTCGTCCACGAGGTCAGCGCCGAGCTTCTTCATCTCAGGCCAGAGGTAATCGAACTGGTCACCCTCAGAGTTAGGTCCGGACGAACCTACGATCTTGATCTCAGGATATGCCTTGCGGATGGCCTCGATGAAAGGAGCGAGATGCTCAGGATACTCAGGTCCCCACTGCTCGTTTCCGATACCGATGAACTTGAGGTTGAATGACTCAGGATGGCCCATCTCCGCGCGGAGCTTGCCCCACTCTGTATCAACTGAACCGTTGGCGAACTCGATTAGGTCGAGAGCGTCCTGGATATAGCTGTCAAGGTCGCATACAGGCACATGAGCGTCCTGTGTCTCGTTCTGGAACTGGCATGCAAGACCGCAGCTCAGCACAGGAAGAGGTTCTGCACCGATCTCCTCAGAAAGAAGGAAGTACTCATAGAATCCGAGTCCGTATGACTGGAAATAATCAGGATAGTAGCGATGCTTGAAGGTATGCTGCCATCTGTTCTCGTTGAGCGGACGGTTCTCTACAGGACCTACGCTGTTCTTCCAGTTGTAACGTGTCTCAAGGTCGGTTCCTTCCACGATACATCCGCCAGGGAAACGGAAGAGACCTGGATTGAGGTCATAGAGGGCCTGGGCGAGATCCTTGCGGAGACCGTTCTCATGGCCCTTCCATGTATCTACAGGGAAGAGGGAAACATGCTCCACATCCACAGTCACAGGCGAGTTGAGGAACACCCTCAGCGTTGCCTTAGGATCGGTCACGGCAGAAGTCATGATGACCTCGTACTTCTTCCACTCTTTTGAGTCTACGGTTATCTCAGCTGTGGTATGAGCCTGCTCCTCACCCATCGAAGCAGTGTCGATGAGTTCGATACCGAGCTTTCCGGCTTCCTTTCCGTCAGGAATACGTGCCCACACACTGAAACGATACTGGTCACCCTTCTTGAGTCCGATACCGAAGAAACCGTTGTTCTCCATTCCGGTATGCTTGTGAGGATGACCAGGATAATAAAGTCTTACATAATGAGGATTGCGTTCGAATGGTCCGTCATTCATTACTTCGAGACGACCTCCTACAGTCCAGCCCTGAAGACGGTTGTTAGGAAATTCGAACGAGCGGTTCTTCACCAGCTCCGCATAAAGTCCTCCGTCAGCTGCAAAGTTGATATCCTCAATGAAGATACCGTACATTGTCGGCTGAATCTCAGCACCTGGCTTGTTGACGCGTATCTTCATCTCGTTTGTCTGTGCCGCCAAAGACACAGCAGCCGACATTGCAAGAAACGACATGATAATCTTGTTCAGTTTCATTATTGTAGTTTTAAGTGTTTTTAATTAGCCGATAGTCATTTAATGCAATCTACCCCCCCCTCCAGATTGCTCTGGGAGGGGTAGATTCACTAAATTTCTACTATATTCCGAATCAGAACTCGAGGCATACCACTGAAGCTGCTGGAACAGTCAATGTCACAGACTTGCCGTTCTTCTTGAATGCTGTGAATGCCTTAGGGGCTACTGCAGGTTCCTTACCGAAATCGTTGTATGACTGGATTGTAGGAGCTGCGAGAACCTCACCCTTGATATCCTTCGGCTTGAGTTCGTCGAAGTTGAGGGTAATTGTCTGTTCCTTGTCAGCAAGAGGGTTCGCGATTGAAACATGAAGTTTGCCTGCTGCGTCCTTTGATGCTGTAACGCTTGCCTCAGGCATGATGCGTCCTGAAGGAGCAACCATGTCAGCAGCGTCGCACTCTGTAGGAACGAACTGCGCATCCTGATGTACATTGTACATACGGAATACATGGTATGTAGGAGTAAGTACCATCTCGTCACCCTTGGTAAGGATCATCGCCTGAAGCACGTTCACGATCTGAGCGATGTTCGCCATTGTGAGACGGTCGGTGTGGCGGTGGAAGATGTTGAGAGACACTGCTGCAACCATAGCATCGCGCATTGTGTTCTGCTGATAGAGGTGACCTGGGTTTGTACCTGGCTCGACATCGAACCATGTTCCCCACTCATCGAGAAGGAGGTCAACCTTACCCTCTGGATCGTATGCGTTCATGATAGCCTTATGGTTCTCGATAACTTCTTCAACCTCAATAGCTTTCGAGATCATATTATACCACCAGTCAGTATCGAAATCAGTTGCCGATCCCTTTGAACCTTCCCAACCTTTAACAGTATAATAGTGGAGGGAAACACCGTCCATCTGGTCACCGATCTTATCCATGAGGACCTTTGTCCAGTTGTAGTCATAGTCTGATGCACCGCTGGCTACCTTATAAAGAACATTTCCGTCATAGTTGCGGCAGTATGTCGCATAGCGGCGATAAAGATCGGAATAATATTCAGGGTACATGTTACCGCCACATCCCCAGCTCTCGTTACCTACGCCGAGATACTTGAGTTTCCATGGCTCCTTGCGTCCGTTCTTTGCACGGAGTTCAGCAAGCGTACCGCCCTCGGCAGTAATGTACTCAACCCATTTTGCAAGCTCTTCCACAGAACCTGAACCCACGTTACCCGAAAGGTAAGGTTCACACTCGAGAAGTTCGCAAAGGTTGAAGAATTCATGTGTACCGAAAGAATTGTCCTCTACTGTACCACCCCAGTTGTTGTTGATCATCATTGGGCGGTTTTCCTTAGGACCGATACCGTCCATCCAGTGGTACTCGTCAGCAAAGCATCCGCCCGGCCAACGAAGTACAGGAACCTTGAGCACCTGGAGAGCCTCGACGATATCCTTTCTATAACCGTTGATATTCGGAATGCTTGAATCCGGACCTACCCAGATACCGTCGTAGATACAGCGTCCGAGATGCTCGGCGAACTGTCCGTAAATTTCCTTGTGGATTTTTGGCTGACCTTCAGCGGTTTCGTGTACATTTACCTGTACCTGTGCGAAAGCAGCCACAGAGAAGCTGAGTCCCAGAATAAGGGATGCGATTTTCTTCATAATGAATCAGTATTTAGTTTAGTGTTTATTTTAATATCGTATCAGAAGTTTACAAATATAAGAAAAATTATAGCTTGATGCGTCGATTTAGTAAAATTATTTACTTTTTCAGCCAAGCCTCCGGATTCAGAGCCTTCTTGCCCTGCCAAAGCTCGAAGTGGAGCTGGGTCTGACCATTGATGGTATCTACGGTTCCAAGAACATCTCCTGTCTTCACCTTGTCGTCTGCCTTTACCTTGACATTGCGCAGCTTGCAATAAAGCGTGAAATAATCTCCATGGTCGATCATCACACACTGGTTGTATCCCGGAAGCACCATGACCTGACGCACGACTCCATCGAATACGGCCTTGGCCTGCTCTCCCTTCGAGACCGCCAGGTCAAAACCATTGTTCTGAGGCATGACGATATTATAGACCGGATGTTTATGTGATCCGAATCTTCCTACTATCGCACCTTCCACCGGCCACGGAAGCTTACCCTTGTTCTTTACGAACTGAGCGGCCAGCTTCTGATCTACCACGGTCTTGGACTTGGCCGATGAAGACTTGCCGGTCGTACCACCCATGGCTGCAGCAATCATCTTCTCGATCTCCCTGTTCAGGGCCTCGACTTCCTTCGTCTTGGCATTCAGCTGCTTCTGATATGTGTTCCTGCTCTTCTTGAGCTGCTTGACCACATTATCAGCCTTTGCTTCATCCTTGCGCAGACTCTCAAGTTCCTTTACACGTTCTGCCTTTACAGCTTCCGCGTCCTTCTTCATCTTGGATAGCTTCTCCTTCTCAAGTTCAA
>JAEIGA010015367.1_pt1 | contig 11658 bp, 14 predicted proteins | sample 9270691 | NCBI WGS metagenome assembly JAEIGA01 (sample SAMN17057246, study PRJNA624740) | gut metagenome | biome: biome; isolation source: fecal sample | host: Bos grunniens | place: China: Xizang | collected 2019
CAAAAAGGGTTCTGGACTCCCCAAAACCTTAAAAAACATATATTTCAAAACGCTCTTTTAAATATATTTTTTGAAGGTTCTTGAGGGGGTTCGGGGGAACTTCTTGCAAGAAGTTCCCCCGGCGTTCTCCCCGATAAACCCCAATTTGCGAATCGCTTTTATGTAATCCGTATTCAGTATAGCATGTCGACGGTGAGAAATCAAGTACTCTGCAAAAAAATCCCCTCTGCCGTGGCAGAGGGGATTTGGATGACGATGGGATCTGATAGATCAGATGGTGCGGACACGGATGGTGTCTTCCAGAGCCGCGATCTTCTCAACAGCGGCGGCGGACACGCTGCCGGTCACGTCGAAGATGGTGTAGGCGGCGTTGCCGCGGGACTTGTTGGTCATGTTCTCAATGTTCAGACCCTCGTCGGCCATAGCGCCCGTGAGCTGGGTCAGGATACCGGGCACGTTCTTGTGCAGTACGCACACGCGGACGTCGCCCGAGCGAGGCATGGACACGGCGGGGAAGTTGACGCTGTTCTTGATGTTACCGTTTGCGAGGTAATCGTCCAGCTGCTGAGCTGCCATAACGGCGCAGTTGTCCTCGGACTCCTCGGTGGAAGCGCCCAGGTGGGGGATCAGAATCGCGCCCTTGACACCGATCAGCTCGGTGGTAGCGAAGTCGGTGACGTAGCGGGAAACCTTGCCCGATGCGAGAGCCTCGATCATGTCGGCAGACTTAACGAGGGAGTCGCGGGAGAGGTTGATGATCTTGACGCCGTCCTTCATCAGGGCAAGAGTATCCTTGTTGATCATGCCCTTGGTGTCAGCGGTAGCGGGAACGTGGATGGTAATGTAGTCAGCCGCCTTGTAAACGTCCTCGTAGGTAGCGGCGTGGGTGATGTTGTGGTTGAGGTTCCATGCGGCATCGACAGACAGGTAGGGGTCGCAGCCGACGACCTTCATGCCCAGACGAACGGCGATGTTGGCAACCAGACCGCCGATAGCGCCCAGACCGATGACACCGAGGGTCTTGCCCTTGATCTCACAGCCGGCAAACTTGGACTTGCCCTTCTCAACCGTCTTGGCGGCGTTTTCGTCGTCCTTCAGAGTCTTGACCCAGTCGATACCCTCAACGATGTCGCGGGAAGCGAGCAGGAGGGCGCAAACGGCCAGCTCCTTTACGCCGTTGGCGTTGGCGCCGGGGGTGTTGAATACCACGATACCCTCGTCGGTACACTTGTCAAGGGGAATGTTGTTGACACCGGCACCTGCACGGGCGATGGCAAGCAGCTCGGGGTTGAAGTCCATCTCCAGCATATTGGCGGAGCGAACCATGATGCCCTCGGGCGCGGCTACGTCCTCGCCGATGTTGTAGACGGCAGGGTCGAGATTGTCGGTGCCGACCTTGGCGATCTTGTTGAGAAGCTGAATGTTTTTCATAGCAGTAACCTCAATACATATCAAATATTTGTTTATAAAAGTTCTTGAAGGGGTATGGGGGAACTTCTTTCAAGAAGTTCCCCCATCGTAATCTTTACGCCTTGGGGTTCTCCTCGGCGAACTTCTTCATGAAGGCAACGAGTGCCTCAACGCCCTCGTAGGGCATCGCGTTGTAGATGGAGGCGCGCATACCGCCGACCGAGCGGTGGCCCTTGAGGTTCTTCATGCCTGCCTTAGCGGCCTCGGAGGCGAACTTCTTGTCGAGATCGGCATTGCCGGTGACGAAGGTCGCGTTCATGAGGGAACGGGAGTTGGGCTTGACGGGGGCTACGTAGTAGTCCTGGCTGTCGAGGTAATCGTAGAGCAGAGCCGCCTTCTTGACGTTCTTCTCCTTCATAGCCTCAAGACCGCCCATGTCGAGCAGCCACTCGCAAACCAGACCCAGCATGTAGATGGTGTAGCAGGGAGGGGTGTTATACATGGAGTCGTTCTCGGCCATGGTCTTCCACTCCAGCATGGTGGGCATCTTCTCCTCGGCGTAGTCGAGCAGATCCTCGCGGACGATGACCACGGTCACGCCTGCGGGAGCCATGTTCTTCTGCGCGCCTGCGTAGATCACGCCGAACTTGGACACGTCCACGGGCTCGGAGAGGATGCAGGAGGACATATCGGCCACCAGCGGAACGTCGCCCGTGTCGGGGATGTAGCCGAACTTGGTGCCGTAGATGGTGTTATTGAAGCACATATGGACGTAGGCGGCGTCGGGACGGATCATGTCCTTCGTGACCTCGGGAACGTGGTCGAAGTTGTCGTCCTTGGTGGTAGCGACGCACTTGACATCGTAGCCCAGCTTCTGCGCCTCCTTGTAGGCCTTGCCCGAGAACTGACCGGAAACGATGTAGTCAGCCTTGCCGGTGCGGCCGATGAGGTTGAGGGGGATAGCGGCGAACTGGGTGGAAGCACCGCCCTGCAGGAACAGCACCTTGTAGTTGTCGGGGATGTTCATGAGCTTGCGCAGGTCTGCCTCAGTCTTCTGAATGATGGCTTCGTAATCCGGAGATCGGTGACTCATCTCCATGACCGACATACCGGACTCGCCGTAGCAGACCATCTCGGCTGCGGCTCTCTCAAGCACGGGGACGGGCAGCATAGAAGGGCCTGCCGAAAAGTTAAATACTCTGTTCATAACTGTAACCTCCGAATGAAATCAAAAAATATTGCCCATGGCGAGAATCGCCATGGGCTCGGTAACCGACGAATGCGATTTGACACTATTATATAGCATATGCAAGTTAATGTCAAGTGATTTTGCAAAAATTATTTAATTTTTTGCACGAATGGCTTTTTTGTTACCAATATATGATGTTTAGGGGATGTAAAGTTGCAAAATTGATGCGAAAATCCTGCGCTTTTGTGCATTTTGACAACTGTATACGCACCGGGCAAAGCCGCTCGCTTTTTGTCGGGGGGCGTGGGCTTACGGTTTAGTCCTTGACGCAGATCAGCTCGCGGGCGTAGGGCAGGGAGAGGATCCAGTCACAGAGGACGTGCCACTCGGCAAGCTTGTGGCTTTTGCGGGCGTAGTAGATGTTGATCAGATTTTCATAATTGAGAGTCACGGTTCTCATCTGGTTGTAGGAGGAGGGAAGCATCTGGATCATGTTATGCCATGGCTGGCGGTCGGTCTTGTCGGCGAGGAATTTCCCGCGCTCGGATTCCAGATAGGCAATGGTGGCGTCCAGCATGGCCAGCCCGTCCTCGTCCAGACGGTCGTGGGAGAAGTCGTCCCGCTCGAATGCCTTGGCGTGGATTTTGTGCATGGTGGAGGTGGAGTTGGCGACGGTGCCCACCTTGTAGGTGTCAAATTCCTTCCACCAGTACAGGGGGGCGGTGATGTCCACCGATACGAAGATCTGGCGCAGGAACTTGCGGTGGTCGCTGCCCGCGTGGGCCAGACGAACGGCGAGATCGAGGTCGTTGGGGCCAAGCACGTAGCGGCCGTCCTCGGCGTAGGTGCTGTCCGAGCGGTCCCAGCTATTCATGGGATTGCGCGCGCCGCGGATGGCGTTCTCAAGGTTCATGACCGATGTGCGTTCTGTTTTCAGCATGGCGTGCCTCCGTTTTGGTTGATGGAAATCAGTTTTCCTTGGGCTCGTCGAGGTAGGGGGTGACGTCGATCTTGGAAAGCTCTGACGCGGGGATCTTGCCCTTGGTGCGCTCGAAGTACTGGATATTGTTGCGCAGCATGAAGGTAAACTGGTTGTTCGGGGTTCTGCCCTCGGCCTCAGATACGTAGATCAGCTTGCGGATCAGCTCGTCCGAGAGGCGGACGGGAACGGTGTAGTTGGGCTTCATAACGGCTCCTTCTCAGGGTATGTATCAGCGAGACACGGCGGTCACGACGGTGGCGTGGTTGTAGTAGTGCAGGATGTGCAGGGCCTTGGCGGTTGCCTCGAAGTATACGACGCAGGTATCGCCGTCCTTCTCAAACACGGCGTAGTAACGGTCGGGTGCGGTCACGGAGGAGTGGAACAGGTAGGTCTTCTTGATGCCCATAGCGTCCAGCTTGGCCTGCGTATCGGCGGTAACGGGGGCAATCTCCTTCATGTCCTTGATGGTCAGCTCCAGCACCTGCTTGCGGCGTCTGCTGCCGTAGATGCGGGTGAAGGACATGATACCCGAGGTCATGGAGTACTCCAGCTCCACGTTAAACTGCTTCCAGAAGTACAGCACGAGGGGAAGCAGCGCGACGGGAAGGATGGCGAGAGCGGCAAAGATGCTCAGGGCGATGACAACGTAGGTGGTGATGATGAGCAGGATCACGCCGCGACCGATGATCTTCCGAGTCTTGGCTTTGCCCTCAGATTTTTCGTCAACGACGAATTCATAGGTGTTTTGTTCGTTCATGGTGTGCCTCTTTTCTAATGGATTTCCCCCATTATACCACAAGTTGGCGCGTTTTGCAATCCTTCTTTTTCAAATTCAAAGTTTTTTTGCAATTTGTACGGAAGAAATTTGCAAAAATCCTCGTTTGGCTATTGCATAGTCGGGGAAATTGTAGTATAATATAATGGAGCATATATCCAAAGGAGGACTTTTACTATGAAGGCAGTCATTACCGTAACGGGAAAGGACAGCGTGGGCATCATTGCCAAGGTGGCAACCGCCTGCGCCGACAACGGTGCCAACATCGTGGATATTTCCCAGAGCGTTCTGCAGGATTATTTTGCCATGATTATGCTGGCAGATATTGATACGTTGACGGTGGAATTCTCGGCATTCGTGGACAAGCTGGCGGCGTTGGGCCGTGAGCACGGTCTGGAGATCCACACCATGCACGAAGACATTTTCAACACCATGCACCATATCTGAAAGGCACGTCATGATTGAAACGAAAGACATACTTGAAACCATACAGATGATCCGTCAGGAGAATCTGGATATCCGCACCATCACCATGGGCATCTCGCTGTTCGATTGCGTCAGCGACGATGCCGACCGCCTCTGCGACAAGATCTACGACAAGATCACCCGCACGGCGGAGCATCTCGTGGAAACGGGTTGCGACATTGAGAAGAAATACGGCATTCCGATCGTCAACAAGCGCGTATCGGTTACCCCCGTTTCCCTCGTGGGCGGCAATATGTCCCCCGACGGGTTCCTTAAAATTGCCCATACTCTTCAGCGTGCGGCAGATACCGTGGGCGTCAACTTCATCGGCGGCTACTCGGCGCTGGTGCATAAGGGTATGACGCAGGGCGACCGCAACCTCATCTCGGTCATTCCCGAGGCGCTGGCTGAAACCCAGTTGGTCTGCTCCTCGGTCAACGTGGCCAGCACCAAGGCGGGCATCAACATGGATGCCATCCGTCTGATGGGTTCTACCATCAAGCGTGCCGCCGCGCTGACCGCCGACCGCAACTCCATCGGCTGTGCCAAGCTGGTGGTGTTCGCCAACGTGCCTGAGGATAACCCCTTTATGGCAGGCGCGTTCCACGGCGTCGGTGAGCCCGATACCGTCATCAACGTAGGCGTTTCAGGCCCCGGTGTGGTCAGCTCCGCCATTGCCCGCGCAGGCGATTGCGACCTCTCGGCACTGGCCGACCTCATTAAGAAGACCGCGTTCAAGATCACCCGCGTCGGTCAGCTCGTGGCCTCCGAGGCCGCAGACCGTCTGGGCGTTCCCTTCGGCATCATCGACCTCTCCCTTGCCCCCACCCCCGCCGTTGGCGACTCGGTGGCACTCATTCTGGAGAATATGGGCCTGGAGTCGGTCGGTGCGCACGGTACCACCGCTTGCCTTGCCATGCTCAACGATGCCGTCAAGAAGGGCGGCGTGATGGCATCCAGCCACGTGGGCGGTCTGTCGGGCGCGTTCATTCCCGTGTCTGAGGATGCCGGCATGATCACCGCCGTTCGCAACGGTGCGCTCTCCATCGAGAAGCTGGAGGCTATGACCGCCGTTTGCTCGGTGGGGCTGGATATGATTGCCGTTCCCGGTGACACCACCGAGGAGGTCATCTGCGGTCTGATCGCTGACGAAATCTCCATCGGCGTGGTGAACACCAAGACCACCGCTGTCCGTGTCATTCCTGCCGTCGGTAAGACGGTTGGTGACGAGGTGGATTTCGGAGGACTCCTGGGCTCGGCTCCCATCATGCCCCTGCGCCCCTACTCGCCCGCCAAGTTCATTCACCGTGGCGGACGTATCCCCGCACCCATCCACAGCCTTAAGAACTGAGCCCGCACCGTTTGGTGAGAAATAGTATATTATATATAGAAAGGAAACTAAGTTATGAGGATTTTTAAGGTACTGTCGGTTTTCGCCACCGTTAGCGAGAAGATCGTGGACGCCTTTGAAACCGTGGTCGATTTTGCCGATCACGTCATCCACCGCAAGGAGTACGAGCGCCGCGCTAAGGCTCGCAAGCGCTTCTGGACCATCCTGCTTTCCGTCGCGGGCGGTATTCTCGTGGTTCTGTTCTTCCCCTACCGCGTGATCGTCAAGAAGAACGGCGACTTTGAGTTCCGCAGCCTGATGCTCCGCGTGTACCGCCGCACCGAGGAATACGACATTCCCGAGGGTGGCTCCGAGGAGTTCGACATCGAGGGCGTGGCTGACGCCGATGAGGGCGACCTCGTCATCGAGTAATGGCCGACCTCAGCAATATCACTGTCCCCGCGCTGGCGTACCTCGGTGACTGCGTGATCGAGAAGTGCGTGCGTACCTATCTGGTGCTGGAGAGAGGACTGTCTACGTCGGCACGCCTCAACCGCGCGGCGCTGGATTTCGTGCGCGCATCGGCGCAGTCGGAGGCTATGAACTACATTGAGCCCGTTCTGACCGAGGACGAGAGTAACTACTACCGCCGCGGCCGCAATACGGGACATACCAACGTGCCAAAGAGCGCATCGGTGAGCGAATACCGCCGCGCCACGGGCATGGAAGTGCTGTTCGGCTACCTGTCCCTCTCGGGTCGGGAGGCGCGCATTGACGAGCTGTTCCGTATCGGTTACCGGCTGGATGTGGCAAATCAAGAAGAAAATCCTGCCGGGGTACAAAAATAAAATGGCTTTTGGGATAATTACCCTCTCACCCGCTTTGCGGGAGCTCTCCCGAGGGGAGAGCCTTAATAGGCCTCTCCTTTTGGGAGAGGTGGCGCGCCGAGAGCGCGACGGAGAGGGCGTTCCGCCAATCAACCCGCTACACAACAAGATTCATAAAGGAGATAGATCCCATGGATTACCCGCGTGTAAAGCTCACCGTCGCTCAGGTGCCTGACGGAGAGCCGATTGAACTTGGCACCATTACCGTCGAGCTTCGTCCCGACAAAGCCCCCAAGACCGTGGAAAATTTCCTCGGACTCGTGCGCGAAGGCTTTTACGATGGGCTCATTTTCCACCGCGTCATCAAGGGATTCATGATCCAGGGCGGCGGTATGACCCCCGACTTTTCCGAGAAACGTTGCAAATCCATTCGCGGTGAGTTCATCGCTAACGGATTTATGGGCAACGATCTCAAGCATAAGCGCGGTACGCTGTCTATGGCCCGTACCAACGTACCCGATTCGGCGTCCTCACAGTTCTTTATCATGCACGAGGATGCCCCCCACCTGGATGCCCAGTACGCTGCCTTTGGTCAGGTAGTCGAGGGTATGGACGTGGTGGATAAGATCGCGGGCTGTAAGACGGGCCGCTATGGCTACTATTCCGACGTTCCCCGTGTGTGCATGATGATCGCCCATGCCGAGATCGTGGAGTAACAAGAAAACAACAAAGTATACTATATAAGGAGAAAATATATCATGAAGAAGAAACAGCAAAGTACATCCAAGCTCGTGGTAATTGCCGCCGCCGCGGGCGCGTTGGCCGCAGGTGCGGTCATTGCCGCGCAGAGCGCCATCAAGTCCGAGAAGGGTCAGGCAGGCATTGCCGCCGTTAAGACCAAGGCAGGCGAGGTCAAGGACACTGCCGTAACCAAGGCAACTGCCATCAAGGACGCCGCCGTAACCAAGGCAACCGCCGCTACCGCCGCCGTCAAGGGCGCCGCTACCGGTGCCGTATCCAAGGTGAAGGATATGTTTTCCAAGACTGTGATCGACGCTGAGGATTGCGCCGATTTCGCGGATGACGAGGTCGCTGAGGCGGTCGAGGAGATCGTCATTGACGAGACGACCGAGACGGCTGACGCCGAGTAATCAAAACGAGGGCGGGTTGCGCGGTTGCGGGCCCGCCTTTGCATTACGAAATGGAGTGAACGTATGAAGATTGTCGTATTGGACGCCGCGACACTGGGTTCTGACCTCTCGCTCGCGCCGCTGGATCGGTTGGGAGAGGTTACGGTGTGGGAGAACACCGCCCCCCACGAGATCCGCGGCCGCATCGAGGGCAAGGACGTGGTGATTCTCAATAAGATCAGGATCGGGGAGGCGCAGTTACCCGAGGGGGATGGCGCGCCCAAGCTCATTTGCGTGGCAGCCACGGGATTTGATAACATTGATCTGGACGCCTGCCGCCGCCGCGGCGTGGGTGTAGCCAACGTACGGGGCTATTCCTCGAACAGCGTGGCGCAGGTGACCGTGGGACTGGTGCTGGATCTGGTCTGCCGTCTGCCCGATTACTGCGCTTTTGTGGCGGACGGTTCGTACAGCCATAGCGGATGTGCCAACCGTCTCGTACCTACCTACCACGAGATCGCGGGCATGACCTGGGGCATCGTGGGTGCGGGCAAGATCGGCTCGCGCGTGGCCGACGTGGCGCGCGCCTTCGGATGCCGCGTGCTGACCTGCCGCCGCCATCCCGATGGGGAGAGCGTGGATCTTGATACCGTGTGCCGTGAGGCGGACATCATCACGGTGCATACCCCCCTGACCCCCGAAACACGGGGTATGATCGGGGAGCGCGAGATCGCCATGATGAAGGACGGAGTGATTCTCGTCAACATGGCGCGCGGGGCTGTGACCGATGAGGCGGCACTCTCTGAGGCCGTGGTCAGCGGCAAGCTGGGCGGACTCGGCGCGGACGTGTATAGCGTTGAGCCCTTTGGGGAGGATCACCCCTTCTATGCCATCCGTCATCACGAGCGGGTTGCCCTCACCCCCCACATGTCGTGGGGCGCGTACGAGGCGCGGGCGCGTTGCCTCGATGAGATGATCCTCAATGCTGAGGCCTATGCCCGTGGCGAGTTGCGTAATCGCGTGGACGTTGAGTAATTGATTGGTATAAATTCCAAAAAAGCAAAACAAACGGTTGAGAAATCAACCGTTTGTTTTGCTTTTTAGAGATAACGGTGTCGCAGACCGAAGCTGACCGCGTAGCTTGCGGCGTAGGTTTCGGGTACGCAAAGGATGGTCAGGGTGGGGCAGTTGTCAAACGCCGCGTAGTCAATGCGGGTGACCGACGAGGGGATGGTCACGCTTTCCAGCGAGTAACAGCCGTAGAAGGCGAACCAGCCGATGGCGGTCACAGTGTTGGGGATGCTGACTGTGATCACGCTTGCGTTGGTGAAGGCGTTGTCGGCGATGCGGGTCACGGGGTATCCCTCGATCTCGGGGGGGATGACCACGTTGCGACTTTGACCAAGGTACTGGCAGATCACGGCCTCGCCGTCCTCCACGGTGTAGCGGAAGGACATTTCCTCGGGCTCGGGGGCTTCGGTTTCGGTCGTGTACTCGGTGTCGGTGCTTGTATCGGGAGTGGGCTCGGGACGTCCCGACGTGGGCACGTCGCTCTCGTCTTTACCTGAGGATAGATTGGCCAGCTCCTTTTCCAGCACCTCCAGTCTTGACTCGTATTCCAGACGCGCTATGTAGTTGTCCTGCTTTTCGTCCAACAGCTTTTCCTCCAGATCGGCGATCATGCTCTCGTAGAAGGTGCGCAGGGAATCGTCCGCGGGATCGGTCGTGGGCTGTGTTTCGCTCCCGCCCGCGGTTTGCGTCTGTGTGTCGCTCGGTGGCTTTTGGTTGTCGCCGCAGGCAGGCAGTTGGGTGCCAATAACAATACACAGGCACAGGAGCAGGAGTGCCGAGACGGTGTAGAGCAGGCTTTTTTGGGGAACGGGGAGCGCGATTCGTTTCATTTCATTCATTCCTCCTTTTTGACCGCGCACGGTGTGGGCGGCTATTCTTTTTGGGTTACGGTCAGCATATCACACGCCGTTTGCAAGGACAAGCCTTTTTTGTCGCTCGCACGGAAAAATCGTTCGATCCGTTGCGGGGGCATACGCCCCGTGACGGGCTTTTTTGCGTTCCTTCGCTGAAACGGAACACGAAATCCGCCGTCCCATGGCGTCAGACCACGAAACGGCGGATGCATATTTTTTAATGGAAGGTGCTTGCGGGAGGTCAACTCAGCTTGGATTGGAAAGCCACCGCTTTGCCGAGGATGCGGATGGAGCGCAGCTCCTCTCCGACAAATTCCAGCGGCTCGTAGTCGGGGTTTTCGGGGGCAAGCACAAGACGTTTCTCGTCGGGGTAATAGAACACCCGCTTGAGGGTGGCCTCGTTGTCCACGATGACGGCGGCGATCTCGCCGTTGTTGACCATCTCGGCTTGGCGGATAAACACCTCGTCCCCGTCAAAGATGCGCGCGCCGATCATACTGTCGCCCTTGGCGGTCAGGCAGAAGTCGGCGTGGGCATCGGCGGCGGTGACGTATCCGCCGTCGTTGTCCTGCTCGGCGATAATGGGCTGACCGCAGGCGATTTCACCCAGCACGGGGTAGCGGAGGAGGTGAAGGGGGGAGAGATTTTCGAGAAAGGGCAGGGCGACCGTATCCCGAGCGGGTGTGTTGGCGGGGAGCATGGGCACGTCCTTGCCCAAAAGCCAGCCCTCGGATACACCCAGCACGGCGGCGAGGGACAGAACGGCGTCGGTCTTGGGGACGTAGATGCCGTGCAGATATTGGCTGATGCGGGCCTTGCTGACGCCGCTTTCGGCGGCAAGTGCCGTGGCGCGGATGCCGCGCAGATCCATCGCCTCTCGCAGGCGTGTTTTGAAATCATTCATGGCAATGGTTCCTTTCATTTGCAAGGGAATGTAAATTTGGATTTGTCGGCCACCAGCGGGTGCCTGCGGCACGGCTCTGGCTCGGGGTTGGGTATCGCGCGCCTAACATTTCACCCGAGGGGATGGTTTTTTAAAAATTTGGATTTATCGGTGCCTGCGGCACGGCTCTGGCTCGGGGTTGGGTATCGCGCGCCTAACATTTCACCCGAGGGGATGGTTTTTTAAAAATTTGGATTTATCGGTGCCTGCGGCACGGCTTTGGCTCGGGGATGGGTAGCATAAATCCATCCATCTCACCCGATGGGATGCCCTGCGGGCGGTACATTCAAATTTGGATTTGTCGGTGGGTTTGATACCCAAGCCTTAACGGGTCATTCTGAGCGTCGCGGTGCAAAGCACCGCAAGTCGAAGAATCTCTTTACCCAAGCGTGATCCTTCGACTCCACCGCGTTGCGGTGTCGCTCAGGATGACTCTCTTGAGGAGGGTTTTCAAATTTGGATTTATCGGGCACCTGCGGTGCGGCTTTGGATCGGGGATGGATTTCCTGAATCCACCCGTCTCACACGATGGGATGGTTTCTTCAAATTTGGATTTATCGAACGGTTTATAATAACCCATGGTAGGGGCGCACTGTGTGCGCCCGCGGGCGATCGCAGATCGCCCCTACGACATAGAGGAGCGTTATTCCTTGTCGGGTATAGGTATCCTGGAATTTTAGGC
>JAEIGA010015368.1_pt1 | contig 11656 bp, 8 predicted proteins | sample 9270691 | NCBI WGS metagenome assembly JAEIGA01 (sample SAMN17057246, study PRJNA624740) | gut metagenome | biome: biome; isolation source: fecal sample | host: Bos grunniens | place: China: Xizang | collected 2019
AATGAGTACTTTGAACCAGAAAAGATACAGTTTTCGCCCATTATTTAGTGCAGAGTTATTGTTGTAACTTTTAAACCAATTGCACAAAGTGCCTAAAATAAAGGATTTTTTGTGCAAAATAAATAAGAAAGAATAGAGAGAGAATATGGAACTGATGATGCGAAATCCTACTTCCGCAGATGTGGAGCAGGAAATAGACATGCTACTTGAGTATATCAAGGAATATCCTAAGTCCATTGACAATGTGTGGATGTGTACGATATACGGATACCCCAAAATGGAGGCGCACAAGGCATATGCCAAGCGTCTTGTAGAAGGGGCGAAAAAAATCAGGGAGACCCACGTGAGCGTTTCCATGCAGATCAGCAATACTGTGGGACACGGCGACAGACATGGGTTGAGCTTGGATTTTTCCGGACTGGTTTACGAAGGTTCTCCGGTAGAAACTCTGGTGGGTCATGACGGCAAAAAGGCAGGCTATACCTTCTGCTGGAGAGGCGAGTACTTCAGAAAGTACATGAAGGAAACCCTAAAATACTATATGGAAGTGCAGCCGGATTGCCTGTGGATTGACGACGATTTGCGTCCGGACAATCACAATCCGGTTCAGTATGCATGCTTCTGTGACAACTGTATTGCTACCTTTAACAAGCAATATGGTAGTTCCTTCACCAGAGAGGAATTGGTGCAGGAATTCCTGCACGGCGACAAGCAGTGGAGAAAGCGATACATAGATTTCATCCGTCAGGGATTGTACGAATTTACCTATGATTTTGCAAAGACGGTTCATGAATTATCTCCCAACACCATAGTGTGTCTGCAAAACGGCCCCAGACGGGCGTACAGTGGTTTTGATCACACACATATTTTTGATGCCATTAAGGAAGCCACAGGCAAGGCACCCAAATTCAGACCCGGTGCCGGCGCCTATGATGATCATAATCCCAATGTTTTGATTGAAAAAATGGTGGATTTGGATTATCAGACCTCTCTTATGCCGGACTATGTGAAGAGCGTGGCTCCGGAGATTGAGAGCCTACCCTGTCAGGTATTCGGTAAGTCCCCGGCAGGCAATGCGTTGGAGACTTCTATCTACTTCGCGGCCGGCTACACAGATATGAGTTATTCCATGTTGCGGGTAAATTCGGAGGATTTAGACTGGTACAAGAGAATCTTGAAACTGTTTGAGGAACAGCGCCCTTATTGGGAGGAATTGACCAAACGTGCCGCAGATACTCATCAAAGCGGACTCCGTTACTTCCTGTCCAGAGATTCCTGGGCAAGAGATATAGGTCCGGATGAAGATATGAAGGATTTGAATGCCCTGCATTATAGAGGAGCCAACTTGTTGCTTCGGGACGCATTCCCCATCACCTTCTATAAGGAGGAAAAGGATATCTTTATGATTCATCCCGATATGGCGAGAATTATGTCCGATGCGGAGATTCGAGACCTGATGGGCAAGTGCGTGGTGACTGATGCGGAAACCTTAGAAATTCTCATTGAAAGAGGATACGAGTTCGGTGTAAAAGCTGCCCATGTGGACGATTTGGACGTATTCAAACTAAGAGAAAAGATGATGGACCATCCGGTCAATCCCGAAGGATTCAAGACATGGAAAACTACCTTTTTCACCCCAGGCAAGGCCGATGTATATCGCCTGTATCAGCCCGGTAGAAACGTAGAGGTTATCAGCGTGTATGAAAACACATTGCCTTTAGAGCCTTACGGGGACGACGAAAAGTATCCTTACGGCATTTCCGGCGCTGCCATTAAGACCGCAGAAGGCGGTACTTGGGGTGTGTTGGGATATGTTCCCTGGAAGGGCATCATGTCCATGAATAAGAGGGAACAGATGCTGAATCTGGCAGATTACATCAGTGGAAACAAATTGGCAGCCAGAGTGCTTTCCCCCATTCAGGCAGTGCTTCTCCCCAGAGAGAACCTTAAAGGGCAAACGGTTCAGGTATCCCTGATTAACTGCACGGTAGGTCATACCGGAGAGGTGGAGCTTCTCATCCGCAGACCGGTGGCAGAAGATTTCTACTATATGTCCCAGACACAGGGCAGAACACAACTGTCCTACCGCAAGGAAGGTCATGATTATATCGTAACCATTCCTGATATGGAAGCATGGACGGTGGGAACAGTATTTTGCGGATAAATCGTGGATTCAGAACTGACAGGAAATCATCGGAAAGAGAAAAATATCATATGAACCTAATGGGAATTGATGTGGGTACCACATCGGTAAAAACAGCAATATTCAATGAAAAACTAGAAATGCTTTCCGCATCCAATATTGATTATACCCTGGAGACCCACGAAGATATCGTGGAATTTGAGGCGACCCGTTATTGGGATATTGTGAGGGAAGAATTGGACCGCCTTGCGGTTCCTGTGGATGCCCTTGCCATAGACACACAGTGTGAAACCCTCATTCTCACAGATGAAGAGGGTAATCCTGTGAGAAAGGCCATCGTATGGCTGGATAATCGTGCTACACAGGAGGCGGAGGCCATAGAGGCTCGCTTTGGCAGAAAAAAGGTCTATGAGATTACCGGTCAGCCGGAAATCACAGCCACCTGGCCTGCCTGCAAATTGTTGTGGGTGAAAAATAATGAGCCGGAAATTTGGGCTAAGACCCAAAAAATCTTTTTGTTGGAAGATTATCTTTTGTACAAACTGACGGGACAATTTGTGACGGAGAAAACGCTGCAGTCTTCCACCATTTACTTTGACATACATACGTCTGGTTGGTGGCAGGAAATGCTGGATTTTATCGGCGTGTCCACGGAGATGTTGCCCAAGTTAATGGACAGTGGCCGGTTGGTAGGGCAGTATCGGGGAATCAAGATTGTGACGGGAGCTATGGACCAGGTGTCCGGTGCCATCGGTGCCGGCGTAGTGAAAAAAGGAATTGTCAGCGAAATGACCGGCACTACCATGGTGATTTTCAGTCCCTGTGAGGAGGTCCCGCCATTTCTGGAGGACAGTATCATTCCCTGTCATTATAATTACGATGGCAAGTACTGTCTGCTTACCTGGTCTGCCACGGCAGGTATGGCACTGAAATGGTTTAAGAATGCTTTCTGCGAGGGTATGAGTTTTGACGATTTAAATGTGCTTGCTAAAGATATTCCGCCGGGATGCGACGGGCTCACATTTTTGCCTTATCTTTGTGGCTCCACTATGCCCAAATACAATCCTGCCGCAAGGGGCAGTTTTACCGGGTTGACCCCGGAGCACACCAGGGCACACTTCGCAAGAAGCATTATGGAAGCTATTTCCTGTACATTAAAGGAAAATCTGGAATACCTAAACCTTGATGTGACGCAGATACGGGCCATGGGAGGTGGAGCGAACAGTTCCCTGTGGTGCCAGATGAAAGCAGATATGACAGGCAAGACCATGGTGACCTTGGAAAACAACGAAACGGCATGCTTGGGCGGTGCCATTTTGGCTGGCGTAGGTGTTGGTTGTTTCCAATCCGTGGAAAGTGTGTTGGATTTGATCAAAGTGAAGAATGTCTATCGCCCTTCCGGTGTGGATTATTCAGAAACTTATCGGAACTATCAAAATGCGGATAACATTTTAAATGTGCGCAAGTAGAAGGCGTAAGCACCAAAAGAGTATGCATGGTAAAAGGAGGATAATTATTATGGCAAAAGCGGCTTTTGTAGGTTTTGGAGAGGTGAATACCCCCAAAGAGTTGATTGTAAACAAATGTGCGGCAGCACTACAGGCCCTGAAAAACGAGGGTGTGGAGACCATCAGCGTTTATCCTGTTACGGACGATTACGAGGAAAAGGATGTGAACGCAGCCATTGCGGCTCTCAAGGGTCAGGAATTTGATTATCTTGTGGTTTGTATTGCGGGTTGGATACCCACCCATGCAGTGGTGAAAATCACAGAACACTTCCGTGAAAAACCCATGGTTTTGTGGGGACTTTGCGGCTGGATGGAGGACGGTAGAATCGTCACCACCGCGGATCAGGCAGGTACCACTGCAATTAGAAAGACCTTCTATGACTTGGGGTATACCTTCAAGTATGTCTATGATATCATCGGCCTGCCCACCAATTCTAAGAAGGTTGCTCAGTTCGGTACGGCGGCAGCGGCGGCAAACAAACTGCGCCATGCAAAGGCCGGAATGGCGGGATATCGTGATATGAACCTGTATGGCACACAGCACGATGGCCCCTCCTTAAAGAGAGTTGTAGGAACTGAGATTGAAACTTTCGAAATGCTGGATATGGAACAACGCTATCAGAAGATTACTGCGGAGCAGAAAGATGCAGTCATCAAGAATTGCATGTCCAAGTGGAACTTCCTGAAGGAAGCAAAGAGAGAAGGTTTGGAAAAGGCCGCAGGTTATTATCTGGCAGTAAAGGAAATCTGTGACGAGAGAGGATATGATGCGATTTCCCTGAAAGATGTGGACGGTATGAAGAAACTTTTGGGCTTCCCTCCTGCACCTATTTTTATGCTTTTAGCAGATGAGGAAGGTTTGTGCACCATTCCTGAAAATGACTGCCTGGGCAGCATCACCCAGATGATGGTAAAATATACCACTGGACAGGCGGCTCCTTATCTGGAATTCTACGAGTTCTTTGAGGACAGTGTGATTGCTGGCGTGCCTGATTATGTGCCTGCCGCTGTGGTAGAAGGTGATGTCACTGTGATGCCTGCTGCATTTGGAGAATTGTCAGAGGGAATCTTGAATGTAAGTAAAGTGAAAACCGGAGAACTGACCATGTGCCGTTTGACCACCATTGATGGCAAATATTACATGCACATGGTGACAGGAGAGGGCAAGACACCTCCTAAGTGGGAGGAAGCAGGTTGGACACAGCCCGCACCCCAGCTGCCGGGTCTTCAGATTTTCCTGCAGGATGTTCCTGCGTTTGCAGAAAATGTAATGTGCCAGCACTATATTATCTCTTATGGAGATAACACCGGTGTCATCACAGATTTGTGTAAGATTTTAGGAATCGAAATACTGAAATAATCGATAACAGAATAAATGGTCCTAAGGTGGACGAAAAGAAAATCGCTGTAGGTATTAACGCCTGCAGCGATTTTTTTGAAGGAACAATTGGAAAATATTAATTTTAGGTAAAACTAATCGTCGAAAAATAGTTCTGTTTAAATTGTGATGGTGTTACGTTCTTTTTTTTCTTAAAGGTACGGATGAAATGGGAAGAATTACTAAATCCACATAATTCCGCAATTGCTTCGACACTTAGGTCTGAGGTGATTAGCATAGCAACAGCTTGGGATAGACGTACCTCTAATTGATATTCTGCCGGGGATTGGTTGAATTTTTGCTTGAACTTCCGCTGCAGATAGTCCGGGTTCATATGAAACTCTGAGGCTAAATTATCCAATGTGAGGTGCATATTGTAGTTGTCGTCTATGTAATTCCTTATTTGGAGAATTGTCGATATGCTTTTCGTATTCTGCAGCCCGTTGGAGTTTTCTTTCATTTGCCTTAGGAATTTCCAGAGGCAGCTGGAACACTCGAAACTATCTTGTGCGGCAAATGCCTGCATAAGGTCATTTAGAAGGGCGGAGTCCTTTTCTATGTTCACACAACGCAAGAAGCGGGGAATCAATGCGAAAGCCTCCTGGGAGAGCTTTACGTTATCCGCCTCAAAAAACACAATTTGAGCCTGCGGGAAAAAACCACTGATGACCTTGTCGTTGGGACGAAGAAATCGAATTGACCCGGCGGTGATGGTATATTTCTTATCGTTGATGATAGTGTGTCCGCCATCCTTCAAGAACAATGCTATTTCATAATGCTTTACAATTCGGGGTGGATTTGGTTTGTTCGTCCACGAAGGGTCATCCCCCTGATAGGAAGTGGCTAAGGTTACATTGAACTTTAATCCGATATGCCTTGTCATTGTTGGGTTACCTCTCTAACTGTATATATTGTATTTGTTGTAAGAAAAAATCACACAAATCACGCCTCAATAAAGCGACATTGTGATATTTTTTGTGGATATAGTGCATAGAAATGACGTTTTTTTTATTATATTATATATCTAGAGAAATGTAAACATGGATTCATGGGATGAAGTGCTTAGAATTACAGTTCCAAGAATATAATGAAAGAGGAGATTGCGGTATGCAACCATTATTTAATACCGATGGAACCAAGTCGGTGTCCGGCTCCACCGAACAGGTAATCCGTACGGTGCTTGACAGATATATGAAACATAGTCCTGCTGAACCACTGGCATATAGAGCCTACACAGATTCAAAAGAGTTTAGACGCGATACTTCAGGATTCTATGAAGTGGATTTTGACAGGATGTTTCCCGAGGCAGAAGAAGGGGAATACGCCTATGCGTTTGCACAGTATAGGATTATGGATGGGTTGTCACCTGTATTTCTTTTTCGCTCCCGAAACACGACAGAAATATTTGTAAATGGGGAACGGGTGGCGAAAACCATCATGTGGGATGAAGTTTCCGACAAGGATAGAGAGATTACATTTCCTGTCCAAAAAGGTTATAACAGCATATTTATCAAATGTAAAAAGGGCCGCTTGGGGTTTGGCTTCCGTCTGGGCCCGCTAAACTATAAGACCAATGCGATAGAGTTCTATAAGGCTTTTGAAGAGAATGCAGAGGAGCTTGGTTGGAACTATTGCGGACCCTTTAAGGAGGATATTTATCCGAAAGCGCTGCAGGGAAATCCCTCCATGGATGAATGGTGGATGCCTAGACCGTATTGCCCGGCGATGCCCAATATCGCAGGTCATCCTGAAATGTATGCTGTGAGTACGCTGGTTGTGAAAAGGACGGCTATGGTTGATTTGTCCTTAGAGGCAGAAGCTCAGATGGAGCTGTACATAGATGGCGCGCTTTGTGAAAAAGGCAAAGGTGAATTGCGCGCAAGCCGGAAACTGTCGGAAGGATGCCACGCAGTGGCTGTCAGACTGTACGACAAAGCTGCACATTGCTCCTTTAAGGCTGAGGTGAAGGGAGCGAAGTTCTCTTTGCCGGAATGCACGAAAAATGTCAAGGGCGAATGGCTGTATCTGGATAGTGCAGACGAAAGAGCGAAAATGGGATTCGACGAGTGTCGGTTGTATGACGGATATGAACCCGGAGAAAAAACATACTTCCTATGTGGCGAAAATACCTATTTGAGGCCGGTTCTGGAAACTCCACAATTTGGCAGATTAACCTACCCCAATGGCGTGGTATTATATGGATTGTTGGAGGCGGGTGCATATTTGAGTGATAAGGACGTTTTAGAGTATGCACATGAGCATCTCAAAACATGTTATGCACCATTTGAAATGGCTCTTTGGAACATGGAAAAGTTTGGCTGGGCGTGTCTTGACCACAAAATGATGAAGATGCAATATTTGGACGATTGCGGTTCCTTTTCGGCAATGGTTTTGGAGGATTATCTTAAGTACCATCGAGACGAAAAGATGCGTAGCCTCGTGGAGTTTGCCGCTGATTACATATTAAGGAAGCAGGAACGCTGGGAAAATGGAATGCTCTACAGAGATGTTCCCGGAAATATGCTGAGTCAAAAAGTTGCATGGGCGGATGATGTCTATATGTCTACGCCCTTCCTGATACGCTATGCACAGATGACCGGCGACGATTCCGTGATGGATGATGCGGTGCATCAGTTCCTGTGCTATAAAGACAAACTGTATATGGAAGAGCACCAGCTGCTGGGCCATATATACAGTTTTCAGCACAATATGTGCAATAGAGTTCCCTGGGGTCGCGGCAATGGTTGGGTGTTATTGGCATTGTCGGAGATTCTAATGGTTTTGCCTAAGGACCATGAGAAATATCAGGAGATAGTAACATTTTTTGTACAGTTGTCGAAAGGCTTCCTCAGATGTATGGACGGGGAAGGCGTGCTTCACAATCTTCTCTGGGATAAGGAATCCTTTGCGGAGGCCTCGGCAACGGCCATGTGTGCCACTGCTTTTGCGAGAGGCGTTCGGCTGGGAATCCTGCCGGCTGAAGTGTATCAGGAACCCAGCGAACGCAGTGTAGAGGCGTTGAAAAAATATTGTATTGACGAGCATGGAAATATTTACGGCGTATGCCGCGGCTCCGGATACTCTTTCCGTGAGGACTACTACAGAGATGATTTGTGGTGTATTACCAATGATACTCACGGCACGGGTATTGTGCTGATGGCGCTAATCGAGGTGGAAAAGAACCGATCCCCAAGATGATTTAGCCAGGGCAGGCACATTCTAATTTTAAGTGAACTATATGTGCATAATGTACACATATAAAATAAAGTTCAAATTATAAGGAGGAAAAGAAAATGAGAAAGAATTTCAAAGCAAGCAGAGTTCTTGGCGCTGTATTAGCAGGCGTGATGATTCTTGGTACCATGGCAGGATGCGGTGCGGAAGAAGTAGCTAACAGCGACAGTGCAGCAGTGGAGAGCTCTGCAGACGTTGCGGCAACAGGCGTAACATATCCGATAGATACGGATGACACACTGTCGATTGCGTTACTCAACGATAGTGCGGTGGCATCAGTGTCTAAGGACATTACAGTAACTCCCTTTGCTAAGGCATGGCAGGAGCAGACAGGCGTAACTTTAGAGTTTGTTATTTGCGAGAATGCCAATGCAATGCAGTTGTTGTTTGCTGATGGTGATCTCCCGGACATTGTTATTTGGACACCCTATAGTTATGCGGGCGGTCCTGCAAAGGCAATCGAGGATGGTGTTATGGATACGATTAGCTGGGAAGAAATTGAAACCTATGCTCCCGACTATGCGAAGCTTCTGACAGAGGGACATCCCGATATTGCACGCACCTATAAGACAGATGATGGTTTCTATATTGGCTTTGGTCAGATTCCCTGCGATGTATACTACAGAAATGCCAGTGGTATGACGGTTCGTGCGGACTGGTTGAAGGAATGGGGCATGGAAGTGCCTGATACTCTGGAAGAGTTGGAAGCATATATGGAAAAGAGTTTAGAGAAGGACACGGTGGTTGCTCCCTTCCAGTCTTCCCATATTATTGCTCCCGCAGAGTATGGTTACTGGACTTCACCCTTCGGCTTGGTGAATGCAGATCTGTATCAGATAGACGGACAGGTTCATGCAGGATATGCTGAGCCCGGGTACAAGGACTTCCTGGCTTGGTTGAGAAGTCTGGTAGAGAGAGGATTGATGGATTCCACATTTACCTACTTAGAGAATGCAATCTATGGTGGGACAACAGCTGTATGGCATGCTGCTCTGGGCGGTGGCATCGGTACTTATATGGCATATGCGGAAGACCCTGCAAATGAAATGGGCGACTTTGAAGTAGTGGGTATGCCTCCTCTTACTAATGAAGAGGGCGTCGCACTCGGTGGCGGTACGACGATGGTAAGTGGGCCTGCAGGCACCAAAGTGGCTTGGATTACGCCTCAGTGTCACAATAAGGAATTGGCGCTTCAGTTCCTGAATTATGGTTACACCGAAGCAGGTAACCTATTGTTTAACTTCGGTGTAGAGGGTGAATCCTATACCATGGTTGAGGGTGTTCCTACTTATACAGAGTGGATTACCCATAACCCTGACGGATTATCTATGCAGAAGGCAATGGCACAGTACAATCGTGCAGCAGTTGGCGGTGGCCCGTTCGTGCAGTCTGCTGACTATGCAAGACAGTACTTCTGGAGACCTCAGCAGGAAGCTTCTACTGTAGAATGGAATAAGACAGAGTCTCATTTGTATAATATGCCCATCTTTACGGTGGCAGAGGAAGACGCTTCTGAGTATGCAACTTTAGCAGCAGACATTGATACTTTTGTTTCAGAATCCAGAGTAAAATTTGTGGATGGTACATGGTCCATAGACGAGTATGAAGAAAAGTACTTGGAGCCCCTGAAGGCAATGGGACTTGACAGATATCTTGAAATTATTCAGGAAGCTTGCGACAGATTCTACGCAAGATAATGTTCTTACAAAAATTAAAGTTCCCACCACCTCCGGCTTGTGCCGGGGGGTGGGAATTTTAACCCAAATAACCCCAAGGGAAGGAAACTATTATGGAAACAATAAAAATCGGATGGGTAGGATTAGGCGTGCGAGGCTGTGGTCTTTTGAGGGTGATTGTACTCCCTCAGGGCGAGAAGGTGACAGCTGTCTGCGATCCATACGAAGACAGAGCACAGAAGGGCGCAGATTTGGTGACTGCAGCCGGTCAGGAATGCCCGAATATATATACGGATTATCGCGACCTAATCAATGATGAAAACGTGAATACAGTAGTTATCGCCAGTGCATGGGAGAGCCATGTGGAAGTGGCGGTAGCGGCAATGAAAGCATGAAAGGCCGTAGCCATGGAGGTTGGCGGTGCCTACACGATAGAACAATGCTACGAATTGGTCAGAGCATATGAGGAAACTGGTGTGCCGTTTATGTTTTTGGAGAACTGCTGCTTCGGCAGAAGAGAAATGATGGCGCTGAACATGGTAAAACAAGGCTTGTTTGGCGAAATCGTTCATTGCAGCGGCGGATACCAGCACGACTTGCGGGAGGAAATTGCATTTGGCAAGGAGAATCGAAACTACAGATTGCGTAACTACATGACACGTAACTGTGAGAATTATCCCACTCACGATTTGGGACCCATTGCCAAAGTTTTGAATATCAATCGCGGAAACAGAATGGTTACATTGTCGTCCACGGCTTCAAAGGCTGCAGGATTGCACGAGTATATAGTACAGAATAAGAAAGACGACGAAGAACTGATTGGCAAGACGTTTACACAGGGGGATATCATAACCACCGTGATTAAATGTGCCAACGGAGAGACCATTGTACTGACACTTGACACCACGCTTCCCAGATACTACAGCCGAGGATTCACCGTACGGGGAACCAAGGGAATGTACGAGGAAGTGACCGATTCCGTATATCTTGACACGGAAGAGGATAGAGAGCATCATATGGATTGGGGAAAGGCCTGTGGTGGAAATGCAGAAAAGTTTGCACAGGAGTATGATCACCCGGTATGGAAACGTTATTTAGAGGCGGGTGTACAGGGTACTCATGGCGGAATGGACTGGCTGGAGTTCCAGTTGTTCTTCGAAGCATTAAAGGAGGGACGTCCTATGCCCATCGATGTGTATGATGCAGCAAGTTGGATGTCCATTACGGCACTGTCTGAAATGTCAATTCTGAGAGGTGGAGCAGTGGTAGATGTTCCCGATTTCACCAAAGGAAAGTGGCATCTTAGAACAGAAGAAGAGTAAAAAATAGGCATAGCAAATAAAGGAGTATAGTAAGAAAGGAGGATAATGTATGAAATTATCTAAGAAACTGATTTCTGTAATTTCACTTATTTTGTCATTGACCTTGGTGCTGACGGCATGCCAGGGCATCCCGGAGGGTGTGGACATAAGTGATCTTACATCTGCTGAAATGGAATCTCTGGAACAATATTTGGAAGAGTCCAAATTGGCGGAAGAGGAGGAGCAAAGCTCCTCAATAGAGGATGAGGAGACATCTTTCTCAGATGATGTGGAAGGGATGGTTTCCCCTGAAGATCAACAGGCGTATATGGAAGCACATCCTGAAGAAGAGATGTTGCACGACGAAAGCCTGACAGAGGAGGAAGAACTGTTTGCGACAGTCAATCTTCCATCCG
>JAEIGA010015369.1_pt1 | contig 11656 bp, 11 predicted proteins | sample 9270691 | NCBI WGS metagenome assembly JAEIGA01 (sample SAMN17057246, study PRJNA624740) | gut metagenome | biome: biome; isolation source: fecal sample | host: Bos grunniens | place: China: Xizang | collected 2019
CAAACCTTTTTTACGGGAGGAATACAATGGCCGTCATGTTACAAAGGTGACAGCCAACACGCTCGAGGAATTAGCTGAAAAGATAGAGGGCATCGATGTTAAGAATTTTTTGCGAGAAATCGAGACATATAATGCTGCGGTTGACCGGAATGTTCCATTTAATCCAAATCAGTTAGATAGAAAGAAGACTACTGGCCTTCCTATACCTAAGTCTAATTGGGCTAATCCATTGGATGAAGGACCCTATGAAGCATACGAGGTTACATGTGGCATCACCTTTACGTATGGTGGATTGAAAATTAATAAAAGGGCTCAGGTCATACACAATGATTGGACGCCAATTGATGGACTATATGCAGCAGGAGAAATAGTGGGCGGGCTTTATTATGATAATTATCCTGGAGGGGCTGGGTTAACTTCAGGTGCTGTATTCGGCAAAATTGCTGGGGAACAAGCGAGTTTGTACAGTTCGCAACAAAAAAACAGAGTGGAGAATGGAATTAATACCGTTCTACGAGGAGGATATTCATGACAATTGAACAAAGAAAAATAAAAACTGGGAATTATGAAACTTCTTTCTATGAGGGCGGTTCGCGCAATAAAGAAGCCGTCATTTTAATTCACGGTTCGGGACCAGGAGCGAATGCAAAAGCAAACTGGCAGCAGGTATTAGAAGATTATGCGGAAGAGTTCCATGTCATTGCCCCTGACCTAGTTGGATTTGGAGATACGGATCATCCGGAAGTATATCCTGAAAACGGCGTCCAATGGATGTCAATGCGGATTAAACAAATTTTAGATTTAATGGATGCATTAAAGATTGAGAAGGCAAATTTAATTGGGAATTCACTTGGCGGCGTCGTTTCCATGTACTTAAATATGCAAGCACCAGAACGCTTCAACAAAATTGTCCTGATGGGTGCAGGTGTATTGTTAAAGGAACCAACACCAGAACTCATGAAATTATCTAACTTTCATCTTGATCCGAGTAAAGAGAACTTACGTAATCTCCTAAGCTGGTTTGTTTATGATATTGATAGAATGAAAGATTTTGTTGATCAGGTGGTAGAGGATCGGTTTGAAATGTTTCAGCGGCCAGAGATTTTCCGCTCCTATCGTGAAAACTTCACTAAATCATCTTTAACTGAAATGTTGATTCCGCAGACAGCTTTAGAACGAATGGAAAATGAGTTTCTATTGATTCATGGATTTTATGACCGTTTTGTACCGCTCAAAAGCAGCCTTTACGCACTAGAATATCTGCCAAATGCAGAACTGCGCGTCTTCAAAAAATGTGGTCATTGGGCAATGATTGAACAGCGTGAGGAATTTTTACACGCAACCAAACATTTTTTCACAAAGGATAAAACACGCGTGAAATTATAGGAAAATTCAAAAAATAGAGGGTGATCTTATGAGTGAAACAATCGTAAAGCGGGAAATCAGTGATGTGTTAATTGAAAAGGCTCGTACACTACAAAAACAATTGCGTGATACAACACTTGAAATTGACCAAACAAGCCATATACCGGAAGAAATAATCCAGGCGATTCGGGATAATGGATTATTGAAAATCCTTCGCCCGAAATTGTTTGGGGGCTATGAAACAGATATGCGGACATATTTCGAGGTCGTTACGGAAATTAGCCGTGGAAATCCATCAGCTGGTTGGTTTGTGTCGTTAAGTAATATCCGTGATTACATGATTTCTTATGCCTTTGGCCGGGAGGCGCTGAATGAGATCTTTGGCCAAAATCATGATCAAGAAATCATTTTGGCTGGAAACTTTAAACCGATTCGCATTGATATTGAAAAGGTGGATGGTGGCTATTTAATTAAGGATGCACAATGGCCATTTGTATCTGGTTCCCCATATGCAGATTGGTTCTATTTTGGGGCACCAGTTGATGATGGTAATGGTGGCATGGAAATGGCCATTATCGTCATTCCTAGGAAAGATGTGGAAGTTTTGGATGACTGGAATGTAATTGGGTTACGTGGGTCTGGCAGTAATAGTGTAGTTGTCAAGGAGATATTTGTTCCCGATTATCGCGTGTCTTTAGACCGATTGGCACAGAAAGGACACTATATTATAGAAGAATTGCAGGACAATCCGTTATACCGGACTCCGTTTGTTCCGTCCTTAACTTTATCAATCGCTGCTCCTGCTTTAGGGATTGCCCAAGGCGGATTTGATTTACATATGGAGCGTGTTCGAAAAGCCGGTATTGGGAACACATTCTATTCTAAAATGAGCGATGCGGCTGTTACGCACTTACAAATTTCGGAGATTGATATGAAACTGGAATGTGCCAGAATGCTATTTAGACAAGCCATTAATGATTTGGATGACTATTCAACACGTGGACAGGATTTCACACAGAAAGAGAGCATACGGATAAAAGCTGTGTTTGGATATGCAAATCAGCAATGTAAAGAAGCTTATGATCTCATGCTGGCAGGGGCAGGTTCCATATTCTCTTATAATAATAATGTCTTTCAAACATTCTATCGCGACTTTATTTCCATGCATTTGCATGGCTTCATCACACCATCAAGCTTAATGGAGACATATGGCCGTGTGATGTGTGATCTTGAACCCAATACGTATTTTGCATAATCAAATAAATAGGAGGGGTTAGAAAATGAGTAAACCAGAAATCGCAAAACTGGGGCATTTTGGATTGGTGAGCACAGATTTAGAAAAATCGCTATGGTTCTTTAAGGAAGTTATAGGTTTGGAAGAAACGGAAGTAGCAGATGGTGTGCATTATTTGCGAGCATGGGGTGACTTTGAACACCATACATTAACGATTCGAGCGGGAGAAGAATCATGTTTGGATCATATTGCCTGGCGTACAAAACGCAAAGAAGATGTGGAGCTGTTTGCAGATCAATTACAAAGGGATGGAATGACAGTAGATTGGATGGAAGAAGGAACGGAGAGAGGGCAAGGAAAAGCATTCCGTTTCAAACTCCCTAGCAATCATACATTTGAAATCTATTATGATATGGAAAAAACGCTAGCCTCGCCTGAAACACGTTCCGTTTTGAAAAATCAAACACATAAGTCGTGGAACAGAGGAGTGTCACCTCGAAGAATTGACCATGTCAATTTATTAAGCTCACTACCAGCCAACGATCTTGCGGGTTTTATGCAGGAATACCTAGGGTTCAATCTGCGTGAGTATGTGGAAGCGCCAGATGGAAGCTATGTAGGTGCCTGGTTAAGTGTAACCCCGCTGGTTCATGATATAGCCATTAGCTTTGACCCTAATGCGTCTTCTACACATGAGGTTCATCATATTGCCTACTGGCTGGATAATGCCCAGGATCTTTTGCGAGCTGCCGATATTTTAAAAGAAAATGGAATCTATTTCAAAGGACCAGGCAAGCATGGAATTTCTCAGGCCATGTATATTTATGCCATTGATCCAGGCAGTGGTGTAAGATTGGAAATTTTCACAAATGGTTATCTCATATTCGAACCAGATTGGGAGCCGATTCGCTGGACTATTGATGAAATGGATATTGGGTTCACTTATTGGGGAGACCAAATGGATGCAAAAACAGAAAATAATCCAACCATTAAAGCATAAAAGGAGGGGTACTTAATGGATGATCGTTTATTCCGAACGGCAATGAGTAAGTTTGCTACAGGTGTTACTGTCATTACAACAGAACATGAAGGACAAGCTCATGGGATGACTGCCAATGCTTTTATGTCTGTTTCCCTTCAACCTAAATTGATTGTTATCTCAATTGGGGAAAGAGCACGCTGCTTGAATAAAATCCGTGAAAGCAAAGTATTTGCGGTAAACATTTTGGCAGAGGATCAACAGGACTACTCCATGATCTTCGCTGGACAAAAGAAAGATGGCATCCACATTGAATTTGATAGATTAGCTGATGTTCCGGTATTAAGGAATGCATTAGCACAGATAAGCTGTGAAGTGACCTCGGAGTATGTGGAGGGAGATCATACATTATTTATTGGAAAAGTACGTGACATCAAGATAGAGGATAAAGAACCCCTATTATTCTTTAATGGGCAATACAGAGCGTTGCAGGCTGTATCGGTATAAGGAGGAAATGTAAATGGACATTCACAAGGCAGCATCTGATTTACTTGTCGCTGAACGAACGAAAAATCCAATTGACCCTTTTACATCCTCAACAAACATCTCAGTTGATGATGCTTATCAAATACAGCTGCTGCAAATCGATGAAAAACTAAAGGGTGCCCATTTGGTTGGAATGAAAATAGGTCTAACGAGCAAAGTTATGCAAACGATGTTTAATGTAGATACACCAGATTTTGGTCATATTTTGAACAACATGGTATTTGAAAATAAGGCGAAGGTTTCCGTTTCCCAATTCATTCATCCGAAAGTAGAGTTCGAGTTGGCGTTTATTCTTAATAAAGACTTGAAAGGTCCTGGCATTACTCCTGAGCAAGTTTTGGCAGCAACCGAATCCATTGTCCCAGCAATAGAAATTATTGATAGTCGGATAAAGGATTGGAAATTTAAATTTCAGGACACGGTAGCCGATAATGGTTCTTCTGCGGGGGCTGTTTTGGGAGAGAAAGGTCCTGTGCCATCTTTAGATGATTTAGCGGAAATTCATGTGACGGCCAAAAAGAACGATGTTGTATTTGACGAAGGGATTAGCGGTGCCGTAATGGGAAACCCCGTAAATGCAGTTGCATGGCTGGCCAATATGCTTGCAGAGTATGATATTTCCTTAAAGGAAGGACAGTTTATACTTGCAGGCGCGATAACGGCAGCTGTTCCATTCGAATCTGGTGATGTATTTGAGGTGGATTTTGGTTCCTACGGAATAGTGGAACTATCTTTTACAGATTGAGGTGAGGATATGGAAAAATTAAAAGTAGGAATCATAGGCTCCGGAAATATTGGGACTGATTTAATGTACAAAATAGAACGGTCTGATGCTTTGGAAATGTCCGTTATGATTGGAATTGATTCGGATTCAGAGGGATTGAAGCGAGCTAAAGAACGAGGCTACGTAACGATTGATCAGGGTATTGAAGGGTTAATAGATAGAATGGAATTGGTAGATATCGTCTTTGATGCAACGAGTGCATATGCTCATCATGCCAATTATGAAACTGTTAAAGCTGCAGGGAAGAAAATGATTGATCTAACACCTGCAGCTATCGGCCCATTTACGGTACCAACCGTGAATTTGACGGAACACTTTGACAAAGACAATCTCAATATGGTTACTTGCGGCGGGCAGGCTACGATTCCGATCGTTCACGCCATTGGACGTGTAGTACCGGTAGAGTACGCAGAGATTGTAGCAACAGTATCGAGCAAGAGTGCAGGCCCTGGTACACGGGCGAATATTGATGAATTTACACGGACAACCTCTAAAGCGATTGAAGTTGTAGGAGGTGCCAAGAAGGGCAAAGCTATTATCATTTTAAATCCAGCTGAGCCACCAATCATCATGCGAGATACAGTGCATGCGATTGTTGAAACAACTGGACGGGAAGAGGACATTATCCACTCCATTCAAACGATGGTCAGAGAGGTCCAACAATATGTACCTGGTTATCGGTTGAGAGGTGAACCAATTTTTGAAGAGAATAAAGTGTCTGTATTCCTTGAGGTAGAAGGTGCAGGAGATTTCTTTCCTTCTTATTCCGGTAATTTAGATATCATGACAGCCGCGGCAGCTAGAGTAGCCAATGAATTGGCCAAAAAAATGATGATGCAAGGGGGCGTTAGAACATGAGGAGAGATGTTCATGTGTTAGACGTATCCTTGCGTGATGGAAGCCATTCGATGAAACATGCTTTCACGGTTGAGCAGGTAAAGAGCATTGCAAGAGGGCTCGACCAAGCAAATATAGAGTATTTTGAGGTTGCTCATGGGGATGGTTTAGGCGGATCCAGTCTCCAATATGGATTGTCTGCTGTAGATGAATTAAAACTAATAGAAGCAGCTGCCCAAGAGTGTACAAAAGCAGAAATAGCCGTTTTACTTATTCCTGGTATTGGAATAAAGGATGATTTGAAGGATGCTGTAAATGCCGGTGCAAAAATGGCAAGAATAGCAACCCATGTGACAGAAGCAGATATTGCAGCACAACATATCGCGATGAGCAGAGAATTAGGGTTAAAAACAGCTGGTTTTCTCATGATGGCCCATATGGCGCCAGTAGATCATATTGTGAAACAAGCCCAATTATTTGAGAGCTATGGTGCTGAGCTAGTCTATGTAACAGATTCAGCAGGATATTTGCTGCCTCATCAGGTGACAGAAAGGATTCATGCCCTTAAGGAATCTGTTGGGATAGAAGTTGGCTTCCATGCCCATAATAATTTGTCCTTGGCAATGGCCAATTCCTTAGCTGCAATTGATGCAGGTGCAACGTATATCGATGGTTCATTACGCGCTCTTGGGGCAGGTAGCGGAAATACACAAACAGAAGCATTGATTGCTGTTCTTCAGAGACTGGGAGTTCAAACAGGTGTTGATTTATATAAAGTCATTGATGTTGCGAATCAGATCGTTGCTCCTCTATTACCAAGACCTCAAGAAATATCCGGAGCCAGTCTTATCATGGGATATGCAGGCGTTTATTCAAGCTTCTTATTACACACAGAAAAAGCCGCTCAGCAATTTGGTGTAGACGAGCGGGATATATTAGTTAAATTGGGTGAACTGAAAACAGTTGGCGGGCAAGAAGATTTAATCTATGAAGTTGCTCAAGAATTAATGTTATCAAGATAAATAAACCAAAGCTATACAAGATGCAGAAGAATGAAGAGCACATTCGTGTTCTTTTTTCTTTTTCAAAATGGAAAAGGCAGGTGATTCTACTATGGAGAAATGTGGGGGATACCAAGCTGGATATGGTGATGGACCAATTTGGCATGAAGCATATGGGGTCATTTGGCTCGATCGTGCGTTTGAAAAAATCATTACGTTTAATCCAGAAACAGGGCAAGAGAATATCTATGATGCATTAGGTCAAATTATGGCAATCATCCCTACTACAGATGGGCAGTTTATCGGTATATACAAGGATGGTCTATACAAGTTGAATTTTAAACAGAGATTTAAGTCACCCCTTGTACTCCATCAATCGTGGAATGGTATGAATTATTTAAGTGAAGGAAAGTGTGGGCCAGATGGACATATTTGGGCTGGGTCTTCAGACAGTTTTTATAAAAGTTTTAAGGAATCACCACATACAACCAACTCAACATACCCCTTTGCCAATTCAAAACTATACAGTATTGACACGACTGCCAATGTGTTTGTCCAGGCTGATGGAATGGCCTTATCCAAGGGGATGGATTGGGATAGGAGTACGAAGAAATTTTTTCATATAGATTCTGCTAAACATACTATTTATCAGTATCAACTTGAAGAGAAGCAGCGTCTATATTTTGAAAAAGTGGTGTATACCTTTGAAATGGATGAGGGGCATCCTTCTGGCATGGTGATAGATCGAGAGGGGAATATATGGATAGCTCTATATAAAAGCAGCATGGTTGCAGGCTATTCCAAAAAGCCAACTCGCATTGTGTGTATTAATCCGAAAAAAAGACAGGTTATTAAGGAAATAGAATTGCCTGTTACCCATGTTACTTCTTGCACGATTGGCGGGGAAGAAATGGATACTTTATTTATCACGACAGCCTCTGAAACTCTAGCAGCAGAAAAAATGAAACTAGAACCATTTTCTGGTTATTTAATCCAGGTGAAGATTGACGCTAAAGGTGTAGAAAACTATGAATTTGAACTGAATAATAAAAGAGTAAATAGTTAGAATTCGTAATTTTTTTACGGAAAATCGACTGATTTTTAGAAAAATGTCCTGTAGTTATCCTATGGGCTGTTTTGTAAGATTAAGACGAAGTAAAGATACATGCAAATTCATTTAAATATAGCAGGGAGGTAGTCGATATATGAAGCCGGAAATTGCTAAACTCGGGCATGTAACATTAGTAACGAAAGACTTAGAGAAGTCATTATTCTTTTTTAAAGAGATTATTGGTTTAGAAGAAACAGAAGAAATAGATGGCGTTCATTATTTACGAGCCTATAGTGATTTTCAACATCATACGTTGAGTGTTGAAGCGGGTAATAGCGGTTACATTAAACGGATTGGCTGGCGTACAAAAACACGTGAATGCTTGCAAGGATTTAAACAGTTGCTCGGGGATCATCACGTAACCGTAGAAGAATATCCACAAGGAACGACAGCTGGCATTGGGGAATCTATCCGTTTTAAAATGCCGAGTGGTCATACTTTTGAATTATATTACGATGTTGATAAGCCGAAGGCGACTAATGGTTATGCTTCAGTCTTGAAAAATCAAGTGTATAAATCATGGAGAAAGGGAATTTCTCCGCGCCGGTTCGATCATGTCAATATTCATACAACGACAGACGCAGATAAATCCTATGATTTTTTAATGGATGTATTAGGGTTCAATATGCGTGAGTATATGAAGGGCGATAATGGTATTTTGGCTGGTTGGTTGAGTGTTACGTCATTGGTTCATGATGTTGCTTTATTAAAGAAAGACACTTTACCTACACCAGCACGTCTGCATCATATCTCTTATTGGTTGGATGATTCACAGGACATATTGCGTGCTGCTGACATTTTAAAAGAGAATGGGTTAACCTTCATAGGTCCTGGTAAACATGGAGCCTCACAAGCTATTTACTTATATGTCATGGATCCGGGCAGCGGATGTCGAGTTGAACTATTTTCAGGAGGCTATTTAATTTTTGAACCAGATTGGGAACCAATAGAATGGACGTTGGAAGAGCGTGCAGCCTGTAACACCTATTGGGGAGATACAGTTCAAGATAAGGAACTAAATAATAGTACGATTGAAGTACGATGATTCGGAAGGCAGGGGTGGAAATGAAAACCATCGTAGTTGACGAGAAAAATAGATCATTCGTGCAAAAAAACAGTCAGCAAAATGTAATGGCCTTAGGGTTTTTTGACGGAGTCCATAAAGGACATCAAAAGGTCATCAGGCGCGCCAAGGAAATAGCCATTAATCGAGATTTACCTTTGGCGGTAATGAGTTTCTTTCCACATCCGAAGACGGTCTTTTCGAACCAGGAAATCGATTATTTAATGCCTATGGAAGAAAAAGCAGAGCAGTTAAAAGGCTTGGGTGTTGATATTTTCTATATTATTGAGTTTACTAAATCCTTCGCTTCCTTAAAGCCAGAAGAATTCGTTCATGACTATCTAGTAAAGCTTAATGTAAAACAGGCAGTAGTTGGGTTTGACTATACGTATGGCAAGAAAGGTGCTGGAAATATTCACAGCATTGCTCGGCATAGTCAGTTTCAGATTGAGATAGAAGTAGTGGAAGAATATAAAATGTTTGGCTCCAAAGTGAGTTCAACAGAGTTGCGAGACTTGCTTCAAAATGGCCAAATGGAAGCCATGACAGAGTTATTGGGCAGACCATATCAAATAAAACACTCCTTTAAAGAAGGGGTAGCTTCATATTATACGCTCCCTGGGAACGGCTGGTATTATGTGACCGTTATATTCGGACGGAGAATGATTTCACAAGTCATATACGTACGGGACCGGAAAACCATATCAATTTCTCGGGATTTGCCATGTAAAGAATGCACCATTATCTTCCACCAGCGAGTGGCAAGCCAAGAACAAGTAATCAGTTAAGGGATTGAGTGAGACATGACAACTAAACCAAAACAATTTCAGCAATTATTAACTAACACCGATTCATTTATTTTACCTGGTGCTTATGATGCCATGACCGCACGCTTAATCGAAGAATCGGGGTTTGAAGCCATTTATGCAACAGGGGCAGGCATATCGAATGCTCAGCTTGGATGGGCAGATGTAGGGTTGACCACCTTAACCGAAATTGCACAGGTTGTATCCTGGATGGCAGATGTGACCAATATCCCACTGGTTGTCGATGCAGATACAGGCTTTGGCAACGCCATAAATATGCAAAGAACGGTCAGGATTCTTGAACGGGCGGGTGCTGCAGCCATTCAAATTGAAGATCAAGTAATGCCAAAAAAATGCGGCCATTTCAATGGAAAAGAAGTCATCTCACAAAAAGAGATGATCGGTAAAATCCAAGCAGCACTTGATGCACGGGAAGATAAGGATTTTGCTATTATTGCCCGTACGGATGCCCTGGCTGTGCATGGCTTTGAGGAAGCGATTGAACGGGCGAATGCCTATAAGGAAGCAGGAGCACATGCCTTATTTGTTGAGGCTCCAACTGATATTGAACAAATCGCCTCCATTCCGAAATATGTGCCTGGTATTCCACTTATCCTCAACATGGTAGAAGGTGGGAAAACACCACTCGTTTCAAAAGAAGAAGCACAAGCAATGGGATACCAAATCGTCCTTTGTGCCAATACCGTGTTACGGGGTGCGATTAAAGGAGTGGCAGAAGTACTAAATGTTTTAAAGAGGGAACAATCCCAGGAAAATATCCATGACCATATTTGTTCATGGGAAACTCGTCAGCAGTTATTTAAATTGCACGAAATAAAGAAATTGGAAGATAAATATTCTTAATTTTCAGGAAGTGGGGATATAGATGCTTGAAGCTGATTACGATTTAATTGTTGTAGGATGCGGTGCAGCTGGAACAGCCACGGCGTTAGCGGCTGCTGAAGAGGCCAAAGAATCTGGCCAAAGAGTGTCCATTGCTATTTTGGAGCGCGCACCTTTTGAAAAAAGGGGAGGGAACACACGGTGGACAGCGGCTTATATGCGCATGGAAAATATCGATACTCCTGCTCCTAATTTGGTCGAGGATATGATGGAATTCTCTGATCACTCGATTAGCCGTGAATATGCAGAAACCTTACAAAATGAGGCCGGTCAGACATTACGCTGGGTTGAATCAAATGGCGTCGATTTCGATTTTTTGCCGACGATGTTTTTGACCGCATCCCGTCCGCGTTTACTTCCTGTTGGAGGGGGACGAGCCATAATTGACGCCCTTAGCCAGCGTGCTCGCGCGTTAGGAGTAGACATTATTTATGAGGCAACAGCTTGGGATTTATCCTTAAATGAAGAAGGGGCTATTAATGGAATCTTTGTCCGTTCAACAGATGGCAGCAGTATGCTTTTGAAAACTAATGCTGTTGTTTTGGCTGCTGGCGGGTTCCAAGGGAATAAGGAAATGATGGCCCAATATATAGGGCGTGATGCTTATAAAATTCCTCCGGTTTCAGAAGGAGGCCTGTTCAATAAAGGAGAGGCTATTCGTATGGCTCTGAAGCTAGGCGCTGCAGGTAACGGGCAATTTGATTCATTCCATGCTGAAACAGTTGATCCTCGGAGCAAGCGTGAAGAGGCCGGAGTGATGCTCTATCCTTATGCAATCTTAGTAAATCAAAACGGAGAGCGCTTTACTGATGAAGGTGTGACAACAATTGATGAACAGTACGAGGAAGTAGCACGTAAAATTTTCTACACTTGTCAAAATCATATTGCCTATATGATCACAGATCAAAAAATATATTCCATTCCAAACTACGAAGAAGCCCTTCAGACGGATATGCCACCAATTATGGCTGATTCAATTGAAGAGTTGGCTAAGAAATTGGATATTCATATAGAAAAGCTGAAAAAA
>JAEIGA010015370.1_pt1 | contig 11656 bp, 9 predicted proteins | sample 9270691 | NCBI WGS metagenome assembly JAEIGA01 (sample SAMN17057246, study PRJNA624740) | gut metagenome | biome: biome; isolation source: fecal sample | host: Bos grunniens | place: China: Xizang | collected 2019
AGACAAAGGGGGTTCGACCAATGAAAAACATCGGTTTCGCTCTCTGTGGTTCATTCTGCACATTTAACGATGTTTTTGCAGAGATTGAATTTCTTAAAGAAGAGGGCTACAACATAATTCCCATTATGAGTGAAAACTCCTACAACCTTGATACCCGCTTTGGTAAAGCATCAGATTGGCAAAATCTTTTTATCGAAATTACAGGAAATCCTATTGTACACACCATACCGCAAGCAGAGCCTATCGGACCGAAAAAGCTTCTTGATGCTCTTATTATTGCTCCTTGTACAGGAAACACGCTGGCAAAGCTTGCAAACGGCATTACAGACACATGTGTTACTCTGGCAGCTAAAGCTCACCTGAGAAACGAAAGACCCCTTATAATTGCACCATCAACAAACGATGCTTTAAGCAATGCCGCTAAAAACATCGGCGCACTCTTAAACTATAAAAACATTTATTTTGTTCCTTTTGGTCAGGATAGCTTTAAAGGAAAGCCTAATTCGATGGTAGCAAATTTCCAGTTAATCAGATACACGCTAGAGGCAGCTCTTGAAGGGAAACAGCTTCAACCTGTTGTTGTTTCGCCAAAGTAAGATAAAACCAACAAGCATTTTTTCAGCTTGTTGGTTTCTGTGTGTATAATTGGCAATTTATGAAAAAAACTATTTACAAAGCGTATTATTTAATGTATAATTGTATGGAAAAAAGGGAGTAACTCGTACCATCCGGTGCGATATCAGTCGTCATTCTCGGCAATAGCCCGCTGATATCTTAAAGAGTGAGACTTTTACCGCAATTACGGTAGAAGTCTTTTTTATTTGGTGCAGTTATTCTCAAATTTAAAACGAAAGGGATTAAAAATGAAGCATTATCTTGAAAATGTTGAATCCGTTTTTTCTGAAGTACAGTCCTCAGAATCAGGTCTCACTTCCGCAGAGGCTCTCTCTCGCCTTGAAAAGAACGGAAAAAACAAGCTTGCAGAAGCTAAGAAAGACTCAACCCTCAAAAAATTCTTTGACCAAATGAAGGACCCAATGATTATCATCCTTCTTATCGCTGCAGTTATATCTGCTGTAACAGAGATGATTGAGGCAGGCAAATTCGTTACCCCTACAGACTCCATAATCATCCTTGTTGTTGTTCTCATTAACGCAATTCTTGGCGTTATCCAGGAAAACAAGGCAGAAAAAGCTGTTGAAGCTTTACAGAAAATGGCCGCCGCAACAACAAAAACACTTCGCGACGGTAAAGTTGAAAGCATCAAGAGTGAAGACCTTGTTGTTGGTGATGTTATTCTTCTTGACGCAGGTGATGCTATCCCTGCAGACTGCCGTATTTTTGAATGTGCAAGTATGAAAATTGAAGAGGCTGCCCTTACAGGTGAATCTGTTCCTGTAACAAAGCTCGTTAATGCTCTTCTCGGTAAAGATGCAGACGAGGTTCCCCTCGGCGACCGTAAAAACATGGCATACATGGGCTCAACTCTCGTATACGGCCGTGGTAAAGCTGTTGTTGTTGCTACAGGTATGGATACCGAAATGGGTAAAATCGCAACAGCTATTTCCACTGCAGAAGAAAACAAAACTCCTCTTGAAATCAAGCTTGAACAGCTTTCAAAAATTCTTACAAAGCTTGTTCTTGCAGTTTGCGTTGTTATTTTCGGTTACAATATCGCTGTTCACTTCCTTTCAGGCAGCGATGCAGAATTCTATCATGTAGCACTCGATTCATTCATTACCGCTATTGCTCTTGCGGTTGCAGCTATTCCTGAAGGCCTTGTTGCAGTTATGACAATCGTGCTTTCAATAGGCGTTACAAACATGTCCAAGAAAAACGCTATCATCCGTAAGATGACTGCTGTTGAAACTCTTGGTTGTACTCAGATTATCTGCTCCGACAAAACAGGTACGCTCACACAGAATGTTATGACTGTTGTTGACCACTATGCAGAGGATGAAAAAGTTCTCGCAACTGCTATGGCTCTTTGCACAAACGCTGAGGTCGAAGCAGACGGTAAAAGCACAGGCGAACCTGACGAGGTTGCTCTTATCAACTATGCTTCATCTCTTGGTCTTAAAAAAGCAGACCTTGTGGCAGCTAACCCAAGAGCCGGCGAAGTTCCTTTCGATTCAGGCAGAAAGATGATGTCAACAGTTCATAATGTTGACGGCAAGTTTGTTCAGTACACTAAAGGTGCTCCTGACGAAATCCTCAAAAAATGCACAAAGGCTCTTGTTGGCGGTCAGGTTGTTGATATGACTGACGATATTCTTGCTAAAGCCGCTGAAGAAAATACAAGAATGGGTAATAAAGCTCTTCGTGTATTTGCAGTTGCTTTCAAAGAGTATGCAACAGAACCTGCAACATACGATTCTGCATCCCTTGAATATGATATGATATTTATTGGTCTTACAGGTATGATTGACCCTGTTCGTCCCGAAGTTAAGGATGCTATAGTTGAATGTCGTAGTGCAGGTATTACACCTATTATGATTACAGGCGACCACATCAATACAGCTAAGGCAATTGCTCGTGAGCTTGGTATTCTCACAGACGACAGCCAGGCTATGATGGGTGCTGACATTGATAAATACTCTGACGAAGAGTTTGAAAAGATTGTTGAAAACACATTTGTTTATGCTCGTGTTCAGCCTGAGCACAAAACAAGAATTGTTAACGCTTGGAAAAACAAAGGTTACGTTACTGCTATGACCGGCGACGGCGTTAACGATGCACCATCAATCAAGAGCGCTGATATCGGCGTTGGTATGGGTATTACAGGTACAGACGTTACAAAGAACGTTGCCGATATGGTTCTTACTGACGACAACTTTGCAACTATCGTTTCCGCTGTTGGTGAAGGCAGAAGAATTTACGATAACATTCGTAAGGCTATTCAGTTCCTTCTTGGTTCAAACCTTTCAGAGGTTATTTCCATTTTCTTCGCAACAATTATGGGCTTTACAATTCTTAACCCATCTCACCTTCTCTTCATTAACCTTGTAACAGACAGTATCCCTGCTCTTGCGCTTGGTCTTGAAAAGCCTGAGCAGAATATCATGAAGCGTAAGCCTCGTAATAAGAATGACGGCATTTTCTCAGGCGGTCTTGGCGTAGACTGCGCATATCAGGGCATGCTCGTTTCAATCCTTACAGTTACTGCTTTCTATATTGGCGAATACCTTGAAACAGGACACCTTTTATTCAGAAACATTGCAGATTCAAACGAAGGTATGACAATGGCTTTCTTTACAATGGCTATGTGTGAAATCTTCCACTCCTTCAATATGCGTTCACAGAGAGGCTCCGCAATTGCAATGGTATTCAAGGGGCACCACAACATTGCTCTTTATGGTGCAATGATTGGTTCTTTCCTTCTTACAACTGCAGTTGTTGAGATTGATTTCCTTTCAAACCTTTTCGGTTTTGCACACCTTGACCTTAAGGCATACCTTATTTCTCTCGGTCTTGCCTTCCTTATCATTCCTATTGTTGAGATTATTAAGGCTTTCCAGAGAAAGTTCGGTAAACAGCATAACTAAAAACTTAAAATTTCAAGCCATCTGCACAACAGATGGCTTGTTTTTTATTGTGTAATATTGTATTATATATGCGAGGTGTTTTTATGAATAAAAAGAAGAAAGTTATAACTATTACAAGCGTTATTCTTGCACTCGTTATTGGAATTTCTCTTTTCGTAACACTTATCCTCGGCACATCACAAGGAGAGTTACCTGAAGATAAGGTTTTTGGATTCAGAAAAAAGCCTGAAAACGCTATAAGAGTTATGAGTTTTAATATAAGGTGTACAAATGTTGGAATACGATTCACGAAGGCTCGTACACCCGACGTGGTTGCAACTGTTTTAAAAGGTATGCCGGATTCTATGGGTGTTCAGGAAGCGACTCCTAAGTGGATGAAAATTCTTACAGAAGAACTTGGCGATTACTATACATGGGTCGGAGAAGGCCGCGACGGAAACGACAAAGGAGAATATTCTGCTATTTTCTATTTGAAAGATAAATATAATCTTATCGACAGCGGAACCTTCTGGCTTTCCGAAACTCCTGACACACCATCTAAAGCCTGGGATGCAGCTTTCAACAGAATATGCACATGGGCAATTCTTGAAAACAAAGAGACAGGCGAGAAATACATTCACATGAATTCTCACTTCGATCACAAAGGTGAAGAGGCTCGTTCACAGAGCATCAAGATGATTGTTGAAAAGTCAAAGGAATATGAGGATATTCCTGCAGTATTTACAGCAGACATGAACGTTCGTGAGGGCTCGGACAATTACAAAGAGATTGCTGAAAACTCTATATTCAAAGACACTAAACACACTGCAAAAAATGCAGATATATATGTTACATACCACGACAGATATCCTGAAAAGGAAGACGCCAAGGTAATCGACTACTGCTTTGCAAATGAAGGATTTGAAGCAATTAACTATGGTGTTGTTACAGAAAGTCCGTCAGAATATTATGTATCTGACCACTTCCCTCTCTATACAGACTTGAAGTTTGTGAAGGATTTGGATTTCAATTTAAGTATTGGTGATTTTGATGCCTCTATTTCGCTGAAGGACGGTATTGATATCGATATTGATTTCTGAAAAATGATTAATTCTACCAAACTATATAAGGAGTGATTACATGACCCCAGCTCTTGCTAATGCTATTGCAAGCATAATTATGTCATTATTTACTTTATTAGGCTCTTTTATCGGATACATTGAAAGCAGACCTAAACCGGTTATAATTCAGCAAGATTTCGAAGAGAAAGCTACGGATAATGTTCGTGTTATGTCCTTTAATATCCGTTGCTTAAATGTTGGCACTGACTCCTGGGAGGACAGAATCGGCATTGTTTCGCAAACTATTCTTAATAGTGAAGCTGATTCAATAGGTGTTCAGGAAGCTACGCCTGAATGGATGAAAACGCTTGATACAACTGTTGCAGAAAAATATGCTCATGTCGGTGTGGGGCGCGATGATGGCGATAACGAGGGTGAATATTCTGCAATATTCTATCTCAAGGATAAATATGAGCTTATTGATAGCGGTACCTTCTGGCTTTCTGAAACTCCTGAAAAGCCATCAAAAGGATGGGATGCTGCCTGTAACAGAATATGCACATGGGCTCGTTTAAAAAACAAGGAAACCGGTGAGGAATATGTGCATATGAACTCACACTTTGACCACGTAGGCATTACAGCAAGAAAAAACAGCGTTCAGCTTATTTTAGATAAAGTTAAAACCTTTGGCGATATCCCTGTAGTATTTACGGCCGATATGAATGTTAAAGAGGGTTCGGATAACTACAAGCAATTTACTGAATCAGGTTACTTCTACGATGCAAAGTATATTGCACCTGACACAATGGATTATTGTACATATCACGATACAAAGCCTCAAAAGCATCAGGATGATATCATTGACTATGTAATGATAAATGGCAGATTTAATGCTATGTCATATAAGGTTGTTACAGCAGGTATTGATGGCAGATTTGTTTCAGACCACTACCCTGTATATGCTGATGTGATTTTTACAAAGGATTAAGGTGGATAAAATGAAAATAATGTCTTTTAACATTCGCTGCGGTAATGTTGGCGATGAGCCATGGGATGCAAGAATTGATATTGTATGTCAAACCATACTTGAAAGCGGTGCTGATTCTGTTGGTATACAGGAAGCAACACCTGAATGGATGGAAGCTTTAAAAGAAAAAATCGGTCATAAATACGACTATGTCGGTATTGGCAGAGATGACGGTAAAAACGAGGGTGAGTATTCCCCTGTCTTTTATCTGAAAGATAAATATGAAGCTGTTGAGCGAGATAACTTTTGGCTTTCAGAAACACCTAATGAAGTTTCGTATGGCTGGGATGCGGTTTGCAGAAGAATTTGTTCTTGGGCAAGGCTCCGCGATAAAACTACCGGTAAAGAATATGTACATATAAACACCCATTTTGACCATATCGGTGTTGAAGCTCGTAGAAACAGCGTTGAAATGATTATAAAGCACGCCAAAACATTTGTTGATATTCCTGTTGTTTTCACTGCAGATATGAATGTTGTTGAAGGTACAGAAAACTACAATCAATTTGTAAATTCTGATTATTTTGATGATACCAAAAAGCTTGCTCCTGACACAATGCACTACTGCACATACCACGACACAAAGCCTGAGGAGCATAAGGACGAGGTTATTGACTATGTTATGATAAACAAAGGATTTAATGCTTTTAAATATGTGGTTATGACTGAAGGTATAGACGGCAGATTCGTTTCCGATCACTACCCTATTTACGCAGAGGTTGAAATAAAATAACCGATAGACATAAAAACACCTTACCGTTCAAGCTGAATGGTAAGGTGTTTATTTTTATTTTTTTATTGCATACATTTTTTTGTAAAATGCGGACGCTTCCTTAACAGGGCCATCAAAGATAATTTTACCGTCCTTCATCACTATACCACGCTCACAGAATTCCTCTGCAACAGCAGTCTGGTGTGTAACGAAAAGAAGTGTTACATTCTCGCTATGAATAAGTTCATTTATTTTCTTCTGGCACTTGTTTCTGAACGCCGCATCACCAACGCTGAGCGCCTCATCAACAATAAGAATTTCGGGACGGATATTAACATTTATAGCAAAGCCTAACCTTGCTTTCATACCGCTGGAATATGTTCTTACAGGCTGGTCTATGTAATCATTAAGCTCTGAAAACTCAACAATAGTTTCCTCTAAGGCTTTGATTTCATTATCCTTTAAACCAAGAATATGGCCTTTAAGGTAAATATTCTGCCTACCTGTCATTTCTTGGTCAAAGCCACTTGTAAGCTCAAGAAGAGCACTTACTCTACCGTTTACAGTTATATCACCATTTGTAGGGAAAGCAACTCCCGTTATCATTTTAAGAACAGTTGATTTACCTGCACCGTTTTTACCAAAGAGGGCAACAGATTCACCGCGCTCAACCTGAAAGCTTACGTTATCAACAGCGTTTTTCTTTTTATATTTTATTTTCTTTATAAAAACGCCTAGCAAACGCTTACGAGTACTTGAATAAAGCTTATATGTTTTGCTTACATTTTCAAATTTAATTACAACATCACTCATACTAAACACCCCTTTACATTAATACATCGGGGATTTCCTTGCGGAGCTTTTTGTGAGCCCAGATTGAAAGGAAAGCCATAATTAAATACCAGCAAACAAAATACAAAAGTCGTTTTGGTTCTTCAAAGAACCACACATGATTTACAAAACAGTTTCTGTAACCGTAGCAAAGGAAGGTTACAGGATTTACCATCATAAGGCTGTAAACCAACTCTGAATCTCTTACATTCTCAATATTCCAAAGAATACCTGAGAGCCAGAAAACAGCTATATTAAATGATTTTACAAGATTAGAGAAATCCTTGCTCATTGCAGATACAAGACCCGCAAAAAGAGCCCACGCATTAAAGAAAAGGAACATTAAAATTGTATAAATAGGAAGTTGAAGAAGATAAACTGTTGGAGGATAGCCTGCTATCCAGAAAATAAGAACAACAGCAAGAGCTATTATAACATGGACAAAAAGCTTCGAAAGATTTGTGAATGTAGGAATTGTTGTAACAGGATACTTCATTTTTGTAACAAGGTAGCTGTACTTTCTGATACACTCTGTACCACCTGTTATTGCCTCACTCATAAAAAACCACGGGATAATACCGCAAATAAGCCAAAGTATGTATGGATAGCCGTTAACATCTCCGCCTTGACGAAGACCTACAGCGATAGCAAACCAATAAACAAAAATATTAACAATTGGTTTGATTATTGCCCAAGCCCATCCTAATGCTGCACCTGTATAAGTTTTTTTCAAATCAGCAACAGAAAGCTTAAATACCTGTGGAATATTTTCAAAATGCTCTTTGAAATTAAGCGTTATATTATCAATATAGCTTTTAATTAAGCCTGTTGATTTACTCACGGGTTTTCCCCTCCGTAAAATTATTTTTCAATCTTTAATGTATCTCCTGTTTCCTTTATTTCAAAGAAAGCAGGTTTTTCAAACAAGGTTGTATTAGGGCAATGAAGAGTAAGCCACAATTTCTGGTCAAGCCCTTTAAAAATCATACCGTGTCCGCCATCATCTGTAAAAAGAGGCTCCAAATGATGCCATTTACCTAAAACAGAATCATTGTCCGAGGTTGCTATACATTGAAGATAATTATCGTCAATACTTGTAGACCATATCATAAGAAGTTTACCTGTTGAGGTTTTGTAAAAGAATGGTCCGTCTGTTACATTATGGCAACTCTCGCTTGCTTCTCTTTTAATAAATGAGCCCGCATCAAAAAGCTCTATGGGTTGAGTTGCTACCTCTGTTAAATCCTCGCTGAGCTCTACGACACATACTGTTCCGTTAAGAATCTGCGTATGCTCATGGCAGAAGACGCAATATATTTTACCATTTTCTTCGTAGAGGGTTCCATCAAGGCACTCCCAGCCATCAGGAGTAACAGAGCCTTTTGAATGTGGCAAAAACTCGCCTTCAGGACTCTCGCTTTTTAAAATATATGTACCTCTCAAACCGTCAGGCTTAGTAAAGGTTGCAAGCATATAGTAGCTGTTACCTACCTTATGCACCTCAGGAGCCCAATTGACTTCTCTGTTATAGCCGTGCTTTTCGGAATTGAAAACCTCAATAGGCTCAGACCAATTTTCAAGGTCTGTTCCAATATAAACATCAAAACCTCTTGTTTTTCTACCAAAATCAGCAGCACGAGTACCATACATATAATACTTTCCATTTTCAACAAGAACAAAAGGGTCCCTTATGTTGATTTCTGAATTTTTCATATATTTACTCTTTCCCCATTTTTATATTGAAGAATTGTAACACGCTTCTGGAACTGACAGACAACCTCATAGTTTATTGTATTTGTAAGGTTTGCAATTTCTTCTGCGGTAATTTCATTTTCTCCGTCTTTACCGAGAATTGTAACCTCATCGCCTACATTAACGTCAGAAAGCCGGGTTACATCTACCATAAGCTGATCCATACAAACTCTACCGATAACATTTGCAAACTGATCATTTATAATTACTCTGCCTATATTTGAAAGGCTTCTCGAATATCCATCTGCATATCCGATACAAACAGTAGCAATTCTTGTTCTGCCTTTTGTAAAATACGTGTGGCCGTAGCTTACGCCACTACCTTCAGGCACTTCTTTGATATGGGTAATATGGCTAACAACTCTCATGGCAGGCATCAGGTCAACAGAACCATCTTTAACACATTCATCAGGATAAAGCCCGTAAAGAACAATACCCATACGCACCATATCAAATTGTTCATCGCAGGTGAGAAGCCCTGCACTATTGGACATATGCTTTATTGGAATAGTTATTCCTCGATTTTCAAGAGCTTTTATAAAATCTTTAAAAACCTGCAATTGCTTATTTGTTGTTGACCTGTCTTCACAATCAGCGCAGGCATAGTGGCTGAAGATACCCTCAATGTATATATTAGGAAGATCATTTATACGTTTAACAACCTCAACGCTTTCGTCATTACAGAAGAAGCCTATACGGGACATACCTGTATCAACCGCAATATGAACACGAGCAATCTTATTGAGTCGTACCGCTGCTTTAGAAAGCTCAACGGCGTCATCGTAGTTGAAAATAGTCTGAGTAAGCTCGTTTTGAATAAGTGTTTCGTAGAGATACGGTGATGTATACGAAAGAACAAGAACAGGCTTTTCAACTCCTGCCTCGCGGAGCTCTACAGCCTCCATAAGCTCTGCAATACCAAAATAATCTACTTTATCCTGAATAGCTTTACTTACGCCAACTGCACCATGGCCGTAGGCATCTGCTTTAACTATTGCAAGAGTTAAAACATCTTTCTTTAATTTAGATTTCAATTGAGATAGATTATGCTCTATTGCATCTATAGAAACCTCTGCAAAAGTTCTGTAATATTCCTTATTTCTCACCGTATATCACCTGCCTCAGGGCACATTTTCACATATATAGTTTTATAATACCACATTCTTCATAAATAAACAATAGTTGTTACATTTTTGATACATTTAAAATTTATTAATTGTTTTTCTATTGTTAATAGGATGTAAGTGTGGTATAATTATTTAAATATTTTTTAAGTAGGTATTAAATGAACTTTTTTGACAAACTTTATGATTGCATTACAAGTTTAGGCGTTATGCCCAAAGCTCTTGTAATCGGATTTTTCAGAAAAGCCCTTAACGTTGTAAAAGGCATTTTAAAATTTAATAAAGCTTCGTTTTCCTCTGCTAAGATTTTTCTCAGGAGAGCTTTTGTTGTTGTGCTTATTTGTGCAGTTGTTTCAAGTTCAATTTACTTTGCGAATGCAAACAGCAACAAGGTTGATGCTATTTGCATAAAAGTAGGAGATGAAACAATAGGCTACACAAACAGCCAGACTGAAGCAGATGTTGCTAAAGCTTACGCTTTAAAGGTTTTAGGTTCTAAGGATTTTGAGCAGATAAATGAATCTGAAGCAAAGGTACAGGCACACAAACTTAAAACAGCAACCGCTATAAGCGACCTTATAATTAAAGAGCTTGGAGATGGACTTATACCTGTTTACGAAATTTACATTGATGATGAGTTCATTGGCGCTGTAACAGACCCCAAGAAAGCCCGAGAGAGCATTGATAATGTTTACCTTCTCGCAAAAAAGCTCTATCCCAACTCAACTGTTTCTTTTTCTCAGAGCGTAAGGCTCATACAGTCATACTACGCTCAGGATAGCAAAAAAATTCTTTCTACTGATGAGCTTCAGGCTGTACTTAACAACAAAATAAAAATTCTTTATGCTCAGTGTGAAAAGGCATATGCTGATACTGCATTTGAAACTGTTGAAGTACAAACAAACAAACTCTTTATGGGAGATAGCCGTATAAGGCGTGCAGGCGCAAATGGTAAAGAATACAATATAAACCTCGTTACTTATATTGATAACCAGAAGGTTTATTCCGAAGAGCTTATGAGCTTTGCTATCACTCCCCCTGTTTCACAGATTGTTGAAAGAGGCATAAGGGCAAACAGCCTTTCTATGGGCTCATACACTGTCATTCAGACTACAGGTATGTTCTGTTGGCCTGTTGTTGATTTATACACTGTAACATCGCCATTTGGCCACAGAAGCCTTGGTTACCACAGAGGCATTGATATTTCAGGTGCAAACGCTTCAGGTAAGCTTATTGTTGCAGGTGCATCAGGTACAGTCACAGAAGCAGGTTGGAACACAGGCGGTTACGGCAACTTCGTGGTAATCAGCCACGGCAACGGCGTAGAAACACTTTACGCTCATATGCTTGATAATTCAATTATGGTAAGTGCAGGCGATGTTGTACAAAAAGGACAGACCATAGGCAGAGTTGGTAACACAGGCTATTCTTTTGGTGCACATCTTCACTTTGAAGTAAGGGTAAACGGTAACAGATTAGACCCTGCTCCGTTTTTAGGTTTACAATAATGAACACTACTGTTATTTGCTTAGGCAAACTCAAAGAGAAGTATCTAAGAGATGCTATTGATGAATATTCTAAAAGACTTTCCCTATACGGAAAACTGGATATAATTGAGCTTAACC
>JAEIGA010015371.1_pt1 | contig 11655 bp, 10 predicted proteins | sample 9270691 | NCBI WGS metagenome assembly JAEIGA01 (sample SAMN17057246, study PRJNA624740) | gut metagenome | biome: biome; isolation source: fecal sample | host: Bos grunniens | place: China: Xizang | collected 2019
AGTAACTGACGAAGTATTCGAATCAGCTGCATCTAAAGTATTTGACGAAGCTGAAAACCGTATGCACACAATTAAAGCTGTTATGTATGCAACTTTAAAATAATTTAGAATAAAGAGGAAAACAAAAATGGCTAAAAGACTTGTAATTGCTTTAGGTGGAAACGCATTAGGAAACAATGCCGAAGAACAATTAGCATTAGTAAAAAATACTGCTTCAACTATCGTTGACTTAGTTGAAGAAGGATATGACGTTATCGTTGGACACGGAAACGGGCCACAAGTTGGTATGATCAACTTAGCTATGGAATATTCTGCTAACAATGGTGGAAAAACTCCAGCTATGCCATTCCCAGAATGTGGAGCTATGTCTCAAGGATACATCGGATACCACTTACAACAATCAATTCAAAAAGAATTAAAAGCTCGTGGTATCGACAAAGAATGTGCAGCAGTTGTTACTCAAGTAGTAGTTGACAAAAACGACAGCGCATTCGAAAAACCAACAAAACCAATCGGAAGCTTCTACTCTAAAGAAGACGCTGACAAAATCGTTGCTGAAAAAGGATACACATTCGTTGAAGACGCTGGACGTGGATACCGTCGTGTAGTTCCATCTCCAATGCCTTGCAGAATTGTTGAATTAAAAGTAGTTGAACAATTAGTAAACTGCGGTGACGTTGTTATCACTGTTGGTGGTGGGGGAATCCCAGTAGTTGAAACTGAAGATGGATTAGCAGGTGTTGCTGCAGTTATCGACAAAGACCGTGCAAGTTCTAAATTAGCTTTAGATATGAAAGCTGACAAACTTGTTATCTTAACTGCTGTTGACCGCGTATGCATCAACTTCAACAAACCTAACCAAGAAGCATTAGCTGAAATCAATGTTGAACAAGCTAAACAATACATCGCTGAAGGTCACTTTGCTCCTGGATCAATGTTACCAAAAGTTGAAGCATGTTTAGACTTCGTTACAGCTTACCCAGAAGGTGAAGCTTTAATCACTTCATTAGAAAAAGCTAAAGCTGCATTAAAAGGTGAAACTGGAACAGTTATCAAAGCTAAATAAGCTTACTGTAAAATACCTTAATTAGAAAAAGAACCTTCAAAGGTTCTTTTTCATTCAAATATTATTTATTTCGAAAGGAAATTTATGAAACAAACAACATACATGATGTTAAAACCAGATGCATTCGCTTCAGGATGCACTGAACAAATTAAAGAAGTATTAAGAAAAAACGGTTATACAATCGAAGCTGAAAAAGAAGTAGTTGTTGATATGAAAGTTATGCAAAACTTATTATTACACTATGCTGAAGTTATCGACCGTTTAGGAAAAGACTTCAACTTCCCTGGAAAATTATTCAATAGTTTCTACTTTGATGGACCACACAAAATTTGTCCTATGAAAGTTAGCTATGAAGGTGACATCATTACTGATTCAAGAGAATTAGTTGGTGCTACAGTTCCAGTTAAAGCTGCAGAAGGAACAATCCGCAATATGTTTGCTGATGATGACTATGCAAGAGCTGATGAAGGAAACCGCTTAATTTCTAACTGTATTCACGCTTCTGACTCATTAGAAAGCGCTGAAAGAGAGTTAGCTATTTGGGCTGAATACCTTAAATAAGAATTTATTCTGGTTAAAAAGGAAAAAGTCAACTTATTTTGACGTTTTCTTTTGTTTATCGTTAAGTACACGAACTAAACGTAGAACTAAAAAATATACGCTATTAAAGCGTATATTAGAATAATTTCTTTAATAAACCTACAGCGTCATCAACTTTATCAATAGCGATTTTTGCTTTGATTCCATCAATTACTGGATTAATCATGTCATCTGGTAAATCAACATTAAGAATTTGTTCTAATGCTTTTACTGGATCTTTCATGAATAATTCTTGTAATTTTTTGTCTTTCATGATTTTTTCAACTGCTTCTGTAATTATCTTTTTAATGTCCATAATATGACCTCCAATTTTATTAAATTATATCATATATCTATTAGAATTAGAAAAAAATGTAAAAAAATGTTGACATATACAAAAAACTGTTTATAATGTGAACGGTTCACAAAGTGAACGATGGAGGCATTATGCAAGGAGTAAATGAAAAAGTTTTAACTTCTTGGTTAAAGATGATTCTTTCAGTTGATGGTGAACATCTTGTATCTCAATTACCATATAATGAAGCAGTTGTGTGTAATTTATTATTAGATAATCCAGATAAACAAATGACTGCAACTGATTTGTGTGGAATAACAAAGATGCAGAAATCATTAATGAATCGTACTTTAACAAGTTTAGAATCAAAAAAATTAATTGAACGTATTCGTTCAAATGAAGATAAACGATTAGTTTTAGTAAAGTTAGTAAATGATGTAAATAATATATTTATGAAGCAACATGAAAAAACTTTAAGATATGTAGATAAAATGGTGAATCGTATTGGAAAAGATAAAGTTGATGAAGTTATTGCTTTATTTGATTCAATTACTAAGATAGCTCAGGAGGAAAAGAAATGATTCGATTTTTAGTAGACTCATCTAGTGATCTTAATAAAGATTATTTAGAAGAAAATAATATTAGAATGGTATCTTTAAAAGTAAATATTGATGGAAAAGAATACTTAGATGGAGTTGATTTAGATAGAAATACATTCTATGAAATACTTACTACATCAGAAGTATTTCCTAAAACATCTCAACCATCACCTCAATCTTATGTAGACTTCTTTGAAGAAGTAAAAGAAAATGGTGATGAATGTATTTGTATTATGTTATCAAGTGGTTTAAGTGGTACATATCAAGCAGCAGTATTAGCAAAAGATATTGTTGATTATGATAAGATTCATGTAATTGATTCAAAGAGTGTATCTTGTGGAATTCAATTATTAGTGGAAGAAGCTAAAAAGATGATTTCAGAAGGAAAAAATATTATTGAAATCGTAGATAGACTTGAAGAATTAAAGAAACGTATTCGCATTTATTTAAGCGTAGATAGTTTAGAATATTTATATCGTGGTGGTCGTTTGGATAAAGCAAGCTATGTAATTGGTGGCCTTGCAAACATTAAACCATTAATTGCAGTGAATGAAGAAGGAAAAATCGATGTTATTACTAAAGTCATTGGTGCCGTTAAAGTAATGAGAGTAATGCAAGAAAGAATTCAAGCAGATCAACCAGATACAAATTATCCAATTTATTCTGCTTATACAAGTGGTACAAATAACGTTGAAAAATTAGAAAATAAACTACAAAGAGCAGATATTACAGTAAATCATAGAGTTCAATTAGGACCAACTATTGGATCACATGTTGGACCAGAAGCATTTGCAGTAGTATTTATTGCGAAAGAAAGATAAGAACCTTAATGGTTCTTTTTTTGTATAAAAATGATATCTATTTGCACACTATGACTAGAGGTGTGTTATGAAAAGTGAATGGATAAAAGATAGAAATAAATTATTTAATCAATTAGATAAAGATATTGAATGTGATGTGTTAATTGTTGGAGCTGGATTAAGTGGATTATTATGCGCTTATCAGCTCCAAAATCATTTTGAGAAGATAGTATTAATTGAGAGTGATACAATTTGTTCAGGTGCTAGTGGTAGAAGTACAGGTAAGATTACAAGTCAACATGGTTTGAATTTTCAAGATATTTATAAGATACATGGTAAAGACAAAACAAGATTGTATTATGAAGAAAATGAACGAGCAATTAACGAAATTGAAAATATCGTAAAAGAATATAATATTGAATGTGATTTTAAAAGAAAAGATGCGATTGTAGGATGCAAATCTAAATATTTAGAAAATAAAATTTCCCAGGAAATAAATGTTTACAATATTTGTGATATGCCTTATGAAATTATTGAAAATGAATATGATATAACTAAAGGATTTAAAGTCAAAAATCAAGCAAGTTTTGATCCTTATCAATTTTGTATACAATTAGCAGATAAGTTAGATATAGACATTTATGAAAATACTCCCATGATGCAGATGCATGATCATGCAGTAAAAACCAAACAACATATCATTCGTTATGAACATTGTATTCTTGCAACTCAAGTAATGCCATTTAAACTAAAATTTTTCTATGCAATTAGTAAACCTAATGTATCATTTCTTGCATCTTTATCACCAAGTGAACAATCTAATGAAATGATACTTATTGATGATACGATTACAAAAACTAAAAATGAGATGAAAGAATTTATGTTAGTAGGTGGATATGATCATCCTATATTTGATGATGTGAATAAGAAATGGCAATCATTTAAAAGAGATTTGGTATTAGAATATCCAAATCATAAAATAAGAAATGTTTGGAGAAGTCAGGATTATGAAGTATTTGATTATTTGCCTATAATAGATAAATGTGAAGATTTTATAGTGATTACTGGTTTTAATAAATGGGGTAATACTAATTCTTTTGTTGCTAGTTTAGTAGTGAAAGATATTTTATTAAATAAAGAAACAAAAAGAAGAGAATTATTTCGACTAAATAGAAAGAGTCTTGTGATAAATAAGAATTTTATTGGTGATAATATTCAAGTATTGAAGGCTTTAATTCTTTCAAAAATGAGTGAATCAAATTTTAAAATTCCTGAAGATGATAAAGCTCTTTCTTTTAAAATTGATGGTCATCCTTATGGTATGTATAGAAAAGATGATGATTTATTTATAGTAGATATTTTTTGTCCTCATTTGGGTTGTACGTTATCATTTAATGAATATGAAAAAACATGGGATTGTCCATGTCATGGATCTAGATTCGATATCAAAGGAAAAATTATTAAAGGTCCTGCAAATGTTAATTTGCACTTTAATAAAAGTCATGTGAATGACTATAAGAGAGAATGATTGTTTGCTTTATTGAATAAATATGATATTCTTAATTTAGGTGATATTTATGTATAGTGCAGTTATTCTAGCAGCTGGTTCAGGGACTCGATTAGGTTTAGGATATAATAAATTATTGTATAAACTTGATGAAGAAACAATCATTGAGAAGACAGTATCTGTCTTTGAAAAGGATTTAGATTGCAAAGAAATTATTTTAGTTATTTCTAAAAATGATGAAGAAACAATGAAAGATTTATTTAAAAATCGTGTTCTGTATGTTTTTGGAGGCGCTACAAGACAAGAAAGTTCATATAATGGAGTTAGTCATGCAAGCCAAGAAATCGTTATGATACATGATGGAGCACGCCCATATGTATCACAAAAGGAATTGGATGCTTGTAAGGAACAAATGCAAGTAAGTGATGCTTGTTTATTAATGGTACCAGTAAAAGATACAATTAAAGTTGTTAAGAATGGTATTGTAGAAACAACACCAAATAGAAGTACACTTATGGCTGCATTAACACCACAAGTGTTTAAGAAGACACTTATTTGTGATTGTTTAGAAAGAGCTATGCAAAGTTCAGATTCATTTAGTGATGATGCTAGTGTTGTTGAAAAGATGAGTGATGTTCCAGTTCATGTAGTACTTGGTGAATATTCAAATATTAAAATAACTACAAAAGAGGATTTATAATCCTCTTTTTTCATATAATGTGATATGAGAAAGATACAACGTAAAATATTCAATTTAGGAATGGCTGTTATTGTATTGTTTTTGAGTATACAACTTTATCCAGATATATCTAAGCCAGTATTTGAAGAAAAGAAATATGTAGCACTCACATATGATGACGGTCCAAGTACATTAACCACGAAACCATTATTAGAATTATTAGAAAAGTATGATTCTACCGCAACATTCTTTATAAATGGAAACCATGCCAATAATCATAAAGAGTTAGTTAAAGAAATTTATGATTCAGGAAATGAAATAGGAAATCATACATTGGATCATGTTTGGTTAACTAAAGTAGATTATGAAGAAAAAAGAAGACAAATCTATGGAAATGAATCATTATTAAAGTTTTTAAGTGGACAAGAGGGAAAAATGTTGGTAAGGCCTCCATATGGTGATATTGATCAAAGTATTTTAGATGCTTTTGATTTATCATTTGTAATGTGGAGTGTAGATTCGAGAGATTGGGAAGTACAAGATGTGGCTAGTATTCAAAATAACGTATTTTCGAATATTATGGATGGAGACATTATCATTATGCATGATGGTTACACCAAAACTATAGAAGCAACGAATCAAATATTAAAAAGATTGAAAAAAGAAGGATTTGAAGTAGTGAGTGTAAGTAAATTATTTGAAATAAAAGGAAAAGAAATACCAACAAAAGAAAAAATAAATCGATGTAATTGATTATGTGAAAAGGGTGATTATTTCAAAAACAAATGAATTAAATCCCGAGAGGGATTTTTTTCATGTATAATGAATATAAATAAAAAGAGGTGTACTAAAATTATGAAAAGAATGATTCAATGGTTATTGATAATGAGTATGTGTTTAACACTGTTTGGATGTGAAAACACAGGTGATTTAGAAGTACAAGAAAAGTTTGATGCATATCTAGATGAATTAGTAAAAGAAGAATTAGAGTCTGATTATTTAAGTTATCATTATATGATTGTAGATGGAAATCATTTAGATATTCATAAACCAGAAGTATCATTAGGAAGTTTAACTTTAGATTCAACTTTAGAATCGATAGAAAGTTCTAAAGAAGAATTAAAAGAATTACAAACTTTTAATTCAAAAGAATTAACAATTTCTCAAAAAGAAATTTATACATTATTAGAAATTCAATTAAAAGAAAATATTGAATATGAAAAATATTTAAACTTTGATTATTGTTTTGGAGATAATCTAGTAAATGATAATTTAATTACAAATTTTACTGAATATCGTTTTGATAATAAAGAAGATATTTTAGACTTTATTACATTATTAGAAGATAGCGGAAGATATATAGATGAAGGCATTCAAAGAACATTAGAATTATCTAAGAATGGTTTTATTCAAAATGAATTAATAAAAGAAACAGTGATTGAATCATGTGAGAAATTTATTCAAAGTGAAGAAATTGAAAAAAACTTTAATGAACAAATAAAAAACATGAATCTTTCTTTAAATGAAATAAGAGAATACGAAAAACAAGTAAAAAATGCAGTAGATACTATTATGCAACCAGCATATCAAAGAATTGTTGATTGTTATAAAGGATTACCTACCTCAAAATATCAAGGATCACTGAGTGAAATGAAAGATGGTAAAGAATACTTTGAATACTTATTAAGAGTAAAAGTAGGTAGTGATAGAAGTGCAGAAGATTGGATTGAAATCATGGATAGTGAAGTTGAAGATACACTCATGAAATGGGTCATGGTCATGATTACCAATGAGAATATTGAAGAAGAAGTAGAAAATGTACAATTACCAAAAAACAATGCTTATGAATTAGTTCAATACTTAGAAAACTGTATTGATAAAGAATTCCCAAAAATTGAAAAAGTTGACTACCGTGTAAATTATTTAGATGCAAGTGTGGCCAGTGATTTAGTAAGTGCTTATTATGTAGTACCACCAATCGATGCACCAAGTAAAAATGTGATTAAAGTGAATCCAAATAATACCGATTTAGTATCATTATTCTCTACTTTAGCACATGAAGGTTTTCCTGGACACTTATATCAAAATAACTATGCTGTCCAACAAAAACAACCTTTAATTTATCGTTTCCTAGATCGTTTAGGAAGTAGTGAAGGATGGGCAGAATATGTAGGTATAGATTCTTATAGAATTGCTGGTATTGGTAGTAAAGCATTCCAAGAATATATGAAACAATACAATTATTTAAATATGATATTAGTTGAATATATTGATTTAAGAGTTAATTATAGTGGTTGGGATATTAATGATATTACTGTTTATTTAGAAGAAGTTGGATTAGTCAGTGATATTGCGCAAAATCTTTATGAAAACGTGATTAAAAATCCTGCAGTTTATGCTCCTTATTCATTAGGAACTTATGAAGTATTAAACTTAAGAGAAAAAGCAGAATTGAAGTTAAAAGATAAGTTTGATCCAATCTCATTTAATCAAGCATTATTAGAAGCAGGAACAGTACATTTTAGTATTATTGAAAAGAAAATCGATGATTATATAAAAAATAAGTAGGAGTATTTATGAGAAGTGATTATCATATGCATACATCGTTTAGTTTAGATAGTGATTTTCCAATGGAAGAAGAAATTAAAGTGGCTATTTCAAGAGGACTTGAAGAAATATGTTTTACTGAACATGTAGATCATTTAGATTCTCGTGGCAATGATGCCAATATTATAAAGTATTATAATGAATATAAGCGTTGTAAAGAAATCTATAAAGATCAAATTACATTAAAATTTGGAGTTGAATTTGGAATACAACCTCATACAGTTCAGTTTTTTCAAGAAGATTTTAATCAAACTGAATTTGATTTTGTTATTTTGTCATGTCATCAAGTAGATGATAAAGAATTATGGAATAAAGAATATCAACATGGGAAAACACAAGAAGAATTAAATATTGGATATTATGAAAATATATATAAAAGTATGCTTTTATATAAAGACTATAGTGTATTAGGACATTTGGATGCGATTAAACGAGATGATCCATATGGTGAATATGATGATGAAAAAATCATGGATATGCTTACTAAAATATTAACTCAAGCGATTAAAGAGAATAAAGGTATTGAAGTGAATACATCGAACTTTCGATATGGATTATCTGATTTAACACCATCTAAAAAGATATTAAAATTGTATTATGATTTAGGTGGAAGAATTCTTACATTTGGTAGTGATTCTCATAGAGAAGAACATGTTGGATATAAGATTGAAGATGTGAAAAAGATAGTTAAAGAGATTGGTTTTACACATTTTTGTACATTTGAAAAAATGAAACCTATTTATCATGAATTATAGAAAATGACCTATCAATAGGTCATTTTTATGTAAATATATTGAAAACTAAGGTATAATAAATACAGTATGGAGGATTTCTATGTCAAACGATAAAATTATTATTAAAGGTGCAAGAGAAAATAATCTTAAAAATATAAATGTTGAAATACCTCGTAATCAATTTGTAATTATGACTGGTGTAAGTGGTAGTGGAAAAACATCACTTGCATTTGATACGATTTATGCCGAAGGTCAAAGAAGATATATGGAAAGCTTGAGCGCTTATGCTCGACAATTCTTAGGGAATAGTGAAAAGCCAGATGTAGATAGTATTGAAGGTTTATCTCCTTCTATTTCAATTGATCAAAAGACAACTCATAATAATCCAAGAAGTACTGTAGGTACAGTTACTGAAATCTATGATTATTTACGTCTTTTATATGCGAGAATTGGGATTCCATATTGTCCGGAACATAATGAACCAATTATCGGTCAAACAATCAAACAAATGGTTGATCGAATTATGGAAATTGAAGATCGAACACGTATTATGATTTGTGCTCCTGTGGTGATGAATAAAAAAGGGACACACAAAGATTTATTAAGTTCTTTACAATCTGAAGGATATGTACGTGTACGTATTGATGGCGAAATTAAATATATTGAAGAAGTAGAATTAGATAAGAATAAAAAACATACAATTGATGTAGTTGTAGATAGAATTGTGAAATCAAATGATCGTTCTCGTTTTAATGATTCTTTAGAGAGTGCATTAAAATTAGGAGAAGGGATGGCTTTAGTATGTTTTAATGATGAGGAAATTTTATTCTCTGAAAAATTTAGTTGTCCTCATTGTGGATTTAGTGTTCCTACATTAGAACCACGTTTATTCTCATTTAATGCTCCTTTAGGCGCATGTGATACATGTAAAGGATTAGGTATTACACAAAGGGTGAATTTAAATTATTTAATGCCAGACAAGACGAAAACAATTCGTGAAGGTGGTATTTTATTCTATAAGAATATTATTGCGAAAGAAAATATTGAATGGTTAAGATATAAAGCTTTATTAGATTATTATCATATCGATATTGATAAACCATTAAATGAAATGACTAAGAAAGAGATGGATATTATTTGTTATGGGGCTAAGGAACCTATTACATATAAAATGACATCAAAGAGTGGAAATAGTTATACAAAAACTGAATTTATTGAAGGTGTGTGTACACTTATTGAAAGAAGATATGTGGAAACTTCTTCATCTTTCTCAAGAGAATGGTATGGAAGTTTTATGAGTGAATCAGTTTGTCCTACATGTGGAGGAAAACGTTTAAATCAACAAGCTCTAAGTGTAAAAATTTGTGGATTAAATATTTATGAATGGACACAAATGTCTATCAAACAAGCTCTTGAATTCATGGAAAATATGAAATTAACACAACAGCAAGAACAAATTAGTCATTTAATCTTAAAAGAAATTAAAGAAAGATGTGAATTCTTAAATAATGTCGGATTAAGTTATTTAACATTAGACCGTCTAGCAGGTACATTAAGTGGTGGAGAAGCACAACGTATTCGTTTGGCTACACAGATTGGTAGTCACCTTTCAGGTGTCTTATACGTGCTAGATGAGCCTAGTATTGGATTACATCAACGTGATAATGCACGTTTAATTGAATCTTTAAAAGCAATGCGTGATTTAGGTAACTCATTAATTGTTGTAGAACATGACGAAGAAACAATGATGGAAAGTGACTATATCATTGATATTGGACCACGTGCTGGAATTCATGGTGGTGAGGTAGTTGCTTGTGGAACACCAAAAGAAATTATGAATGATGAAAATTCATTAACAGGACAATATTTATCTAGAAAGTTATCAATTCCTACACCTACAACACGTAGAAAAGGAAATGGTAAATATTTAGAAGTTATAGGTGCTACACAAAATAACTTAAAAAATATTAATGTGAAATTCCCACTTGGTAGTTTAATTGTAGTAACTGGAGTAAGTGGAAGTGGAAAGAGTTCTTTAGTAAATGAAGTCTTAACAAAAGGGATTCAAGTTGCTTTAGGAAGGACAAGAGTAGAACCTGGAAAATGTAAGAAAATTAAAGGATTAGAAAATATCGATAAGATTATTGATATTTCACAAGATCCAATTGGAAGAACCCCTCGTTCAAATCCTGCTACTTACACAGGTGTATTTGATGATATTCGTGATTTATTCGCGCAAACAAATGATTCTAAAATTAGAGGATATGATAAAGGAAGATTCTCTTTCAATGTTAGAGGGGGAAGATGTGAAGCTTGTCAAGGTGATGGAATTTTAAGAATCTCGATGCACTTCTTACCGGATGTCTTCGTACCTTGCGATGTTTGTGAAGGAAAACGTTATAATGAAGAAACATTAGCGGTTACATATAAAGGTAAAAACATCTATGATGTTTTAGAAATGAGTATTGAAGAAAGTGTAGAATTCTTCAGAAATATCCCAAAAATTGCTCATCGTTTAAAAACACTTGAAGATGTTGGGTTAGGTTATGTGAAATTAGGCCAAAGTGCTACTACATTAAGTGGTGGTGAAGCGCAACGTGTAAAACTAGCAAGTGAATTACAACGTAAAGCAACAGGAAAAACATTATTTGTATTGGATGAACCAACAACAGGTTTACATACACATGATGTAAAGAAATTAATGGAAGTATTACAACGTTTAGTTGATAATGGAGACACTGTATTAGTTATTGAACATAATCTAGACGTTATCAAATGTGCTGACTATA
>JAEIGA010015372.1_pt1 | contig 11655 bp, 10 predicted proteins | sample 9270691 | NCBI WGS metagenome assembly JAEIGA01 (sample SAMN17057246, study PRJNA624740) | gut metagenome | biome: biome; isolation source: fecal sample | host: Bos grunniens | place: China: Xizang | collected 2019
AGAATAGCTAAAAATGCAGTTGCAGAGGCGCGCAAAGCGGGAATTAAGGTTGGTCTTATTCGTCCTATTACGCTTTGGCCCTTCCCCACAGCGGCACTCAGAGCGGCGGCAGATAAGGTTAAGTCATTTATCTGTGTAGAGCTTAGTATGGGTCAGATGATTGAGGACGTGAAGCTTGCTACCGAAAGTAAGCGACCTGTTGCGCTTTGCAACCGCACGGGCGGTATGATTCCTACTCCCGATGAGGTGCTTACTGCAATACATAAGGCAGAGAAAGGAGAATTCTGATTATGGCTATAGTATTTGAAAAACCGAAAGCATTGACAGATGCGCCGTTTCATTACTGTCCCGGATGTCCTCACGGTATAATTCACCGTTTGGTAGCCGAGGCTATGGACGAGCTTGACATTGAAGGCAAGGCAATAGGAGTAGCGCCTGTTGGCTGCGCGGTTATGGCATACGATTATTTCGGCTGTGATATGATAGAGGCTCCTCACGGAAGAGCACCTGCTGTTGCTACGGGTATTAAGCGTTGCCGCCCTGACAATATCGTATTTACCTACCAGGGTGACGGTGACCTTGCGTCGATCGGTATGGCTGAAACAGTTCATTCGGCAGCAAGAAACGAGAATATTACCGTTATTTTCGTAAATAACGCGATCTACGGTATGACAGGTGGACAGATGGCTCCTACCAGCCTTCCGGGTCAGGTTACCCAGACTTCTCCCTACGGACGTGACGTAAAACATTGCGGATGGCCTATAAGGGTTAGTGAGATGCTTGCGACGCTGGAAGGACCTGCATACATAACCCGTGTTGCTGTAAATAACGTTAAGAACGTAAAAAATGCCAAGAAGGCAATTAAAAAGGCGTTCCAGAATCAGATGGAGGGTAAGGGATTTTCATTCGTAGAGGTTGTATCCGCTTGTCCTACCAACTGGGGAATGACTCCCAAGCAAGCGCTTGAATGGGTAGAGAGTGATATGCTTCCTTACTATCCCATAGGAGTTTATAAGGATAGATCTGAGAAGGAGGCTGCTGCAGAATGAAAACCACGGAAATTCTTATAGCGGGATTTGGCGGTCAGGGAATTCTTTTTTCAGGAAAGTTCTTGGCTTATAAGGGACTTTTAGAGGAGCTTCAGGTTTCTTGGCTTCCTTCATACGGACCTGAGATGCGCGGAGGCACGGCAAACTGTAACGTAATTCTTTCTGATATACCTGTTGGTTCACCTATTATCACAAGCCCCAACGTGCTTATAGCAATGAATCTTCCTTCTCTCGAAAAGTACGTAGATTCGGTAGTTGCAGGTGGACAGATATACGTTGATTCCTCTTTGATAGACGCAAGGGTAGAAAGAGATGACGTAGAGGTGTTCTATATTCCCGCAACTCAGATGGCAAAGGAAGAGGGAATTTCCAGCCTTGCTAATATGATTATAGTTGGACATCTTCTCGAAAATCACCCCGAGCTTTCCTTTGACGGAGTAGAGACGGTGGTAGAGAAGCTCGTTCCTGCCAAGAAGGCTGCTCTTAAAGAGCTTAATATGAAGGCTCTCAGCCTCGGAAAAAATTATAATAAGTAATTTTGGAGGAAAATATTATGAGTAATAAGCAGTTGGATTGGGCAAATCTTGGCTTTGGATATGTCCAGACAGATAAAAGATTCGTAGCAAACTTCAAGAACGGAGCATGGGAAGAGGGATATCTTACCGAGGATGCAAACGTTGTACTTAACGAGTGCGCAGGTGTTTTTCAGTATGCGCAGACTGTATTCGAGGGCTTGAAGGCATATCGTACCGAGGACGGACGTATCGTTACGTTCCGCCCCGACCTTAACGCAAAGCGTATGGCTGACAGCGCAAGAAGACTCGAAATGCCCGCATATCCCGAGGATAAGTTTGTTGAGGCAGTAGAGGCTGTTGTTGCGGCAAATGCTGATTTCGTTCCCCCTTATGGATCCGGCGCGACGATGTACCTTCGTCCTTTTATGTTCGGAAGCAATCAGGTTATCGGTGTAAAGCCCGCTACCGAATATCAGTTCCGTATATTTGCAACTCCCGTTGGACCTTACTTCAAGGGCGGTGTAAAGCCGCTAACTCTTCGCGTATGCGACCTTGACCGTGCGGCTCCTCGAGGAACCGGACACATAAAGGCAGGTCTTAACTATGCAATGAGCTTACACGCAATCGTTGATGCACACAATCAGGGCTACGACGAGAATATGTACCTTGATTCCGCAACGAGAACAAAGGTAGAGGAAACCGGTGGAGCAAACTTCATATTCGTTACTAAGGACAACAAGCTGGTAACACCTAAATCGGATACTATTCTTCCTTCTATTACAAGACGCTCGCTTTGCTATGTTGCAAAGGAATATCTTGGAATGGAGGTTGAGGAGCGAGAGGTTCTTCTTGACGAGGTCAAGGATTTTTCTGAGTGCGGACTTTGCGGTACAGCAGCGGTTATTTCTCCTGTGGGAAAGGTCGTTGATCACGGCACAGAGATCTGCTTCCCCAGCGGCATGACCGAAATGGGTCCTGCTCTTAAGAAGCTGTACGATACCTTGACCGGTATCCAGATGGGAAGAATAGAAGCACCCGAGGGTTGGATCCACGAGGTTAAGATAAAAGCGTAAACGATAATACCTTGCTGAGAAAGGTGAAAAAGTAAAAAGGCGGAAGATGGTGAACCGAGAGAGGTTTACTTGACAATCCGCCTTTTTTGTATTTAATATGCAAATTACCAAAACAAATTTTATCAAAAACGGAGAATTTTTCGGGTAGTTTTTCGAGTGATTTGAAAAATCTTGACAAACGAAGAAAAATAGTTTAAAATTATTATGTAGAATTTTTTCGCGGAGGCTCATCCGTGAGCTGTGCAAAATATTTGAAAAGGAGAATGGAAATGAAAAAGATAATTTCTGTTTTAGTAATTCTCACTATGCTTGTTTCCGCTTGTGTAATGGCGGTTCCCGCAAGTGCGGCAGGGGAGCTGACGCTGCCCGTGTCCTCTTGGGCTAAGCCATGGGAAAGTGCGCCATCCCAGTGGACGGCGATAAGCTCGTATGCTGAGCTTTAGGCAGCATTTACTCCTGAAAAGGCGACAGCACAGAAAAATCTTTATCTTACTCAGGATATTGATATTCCCGCTCAGCGTTTTAATCCCAAGAACGGGTCAGCAGATCTTCCTTGCGAAAACTTTGTTTTTGACGGAAACGGTTATTCCTTTAAGTACACCGATAACAGTGCGGCTGTCTTCTTCCAGATGAGGAATGCCACTATCAGAAACCTCAAGCTTACGGGCTCTATGATTGCTGACGGTTCGGACCGTTCCGGCTGTCCTGCGTTCTCACCTCTTGGTGACGGATGGCAGTATAACTATAAGGTTACTCTTGAAAACATAGTATCCAACGTTAATATAACAGCTAAGAATCAGGACGGAGATGTAAAAAATCCATCGGGAGTTATCGCTATCGTGGGCGACGGCTCTTCCTTGACTAACGTAAAATATACGGGTACTATCGAACTTAATTATTCATCAAAAAGTGACGGTGTGACCGGAGCTGCGGGTATTGTTGGCTGGTCGAGGGGCGCTGTAACATTTGAAAAATGCTCCACAGTCGGCGCTACTATAAACGTTCCCGCTACGTATAAGGGCTTTGGAAAACAGAATAATGATAGGCTTGACGACGCCCTTCTTGAATGCCGACGTGGGAATGATAGCTGCGCGTATTGACGGAAACGCAAGCTTTAGTAACTGCACCTCTGGAGGAACTCTCAATTTTAACGCTCCTACCTTTGTCAGAAAGAACAGTAAGGGAGCGAATGAAAACACCCCTGTTTGGATAGGCGGTATGGCTGGAAGAGTATCGGGTACATCTACTTTTACAAGCTGTAAAAATACGGCTATGGTAAATACCACGAATACTACGGCTGTTGTTTATGTGGGCGGATTCCTTGGAAATGCTAACGATAGCACTACTTTTACAGGCTGTACTAATACCGCTGTGGTAAACACTACGAACACAGCGAGTGTAGTTTCCGCAGGCGGATTTCTTGGAAACGCTAATAAGGGTATTACTATGACTGATTGCACCAATAACGGAGCAATGGTGTCACAGAATTCCACAGCTTATACGGGTGGATTTATTGGACAGCTCAAGAATAACGCTACCAATACTTTTACCAATTGTACTAATGGCGCAGGTGGAAACGTCAGTCGTTCCATGACACCGAATAATCTTGCTATAGGCGCGGCAGGATTTATCGGTATACTTCACGGAGAGAGTCAGACCAGTCTTAAGGTACAGTTTGTGAATTGTGTAAATGATGCTGACATATTGAATACCGCTCTTCCTGCGGGTGTTAGCAGTCAGGATGTAAATGAGGGCACAATGTTAGGCGGCTTCATTGGCGAGGCAAGATGTGCAACTAACGTAGAATTTAAGAATTGCATAAATAACGGCGACGTTAAGGTAAGTGATAAGGATACGGTAGGTAACTATCAGGGCTCAGGCGGATTTATCGGATGCCAGAGAATAGCAGGCTTTAGCTGGACCTCCTCTGTAAAAACGATTACCACTAAATTTATCAACTGTCTTAATACCGGTGAAATTACTTCGGTACATTCCGCAGGCGGACTCGTTGGACACAACATAGAGATGCAGAAGCCCGATGATACCTACGGAGAATACGCTATGACCATTGAAAACTGTGTTAACACAGGAAACATAACTGCTCCTCAAGCGGGTGGTATGTACGGTGCGGCTAATGATGCCAGCGGCTACTCCTGTGTGGCAAAAGTGACCTTTAACAAGTGTCTTAACGCGGGTACTATAAGCTATGATAAGGATACTACAAAGGCTTACCTCGGCGGTATCATAGGCGATGCCAACGACGGAGTAGTTACCGTTAGCAATTCGGTAAATGCGGGTACTGTCAAGAAGGGTAACTTTGTAGCGGGAATAATCGGTAATATTACTCTTTCGGATGTGAATATAAGCAATTCTTACAGCCTTGGCGAGATAGATACCGAGAGCACTAACAGCAATCCCATTTCTAATGGAGAAAGCGATTACAAGGGTAACCTCTTCGATGAAGAGCTGTTTGACGACTGGTTCGATGAGGCTAAGGACGTGTCCCTTGAGAAGGTTGAAGAGGCTGTCGACAAGCTCGGAATAATGGCGGGCTACGGCTTTGACAGACTTGACGATATGATAAAAGAGATCGACAGTATCGAGTATAAGAAGGCTCAGTATGATGCAACCCTTTGGAAGGCGGTAGAGACCGCGTATGCTGAGGCGAAGCGCGTAAAGGGTCTTGATGTTTTGACTCTTAAGTCGGGAGGAAATGCAGAAATACTCGACCAGAAGGAGGTAAATAAAGCTTATTACGACCTTTACGATGCGAGATACGCTCTTGGAGATAAGGTGCTTTATACCGACCTTAAGGCAGCTATAAGTGATGCCGAGGAGCTCAAGGCAAGTGACTATACCGAGGCAAGCTGGTCTATACTTCAGATAGCGTTGAGCTCCGCAAAGAGTGCTCTTACGTATAATGACCAGGCTATGATAGACGACGCCTGCAAGACGCTCACCGACGCAATAACGGCTCTCGTTAAAGCAGACGGTACACCTTCAACGCCTTCTACTCCCAATACTCCCGAGAATCCTGAAAACAACGAGTCTCCCGAAAATCCTGAAAATACAGAAGCCTCCACCACTACTAAGGATCCCGATGCTAACGAGCCCACCGAAGAAAAGGGTTGTGGTTCTGTTCTTGGCGGTGCCGCAGTAGTACTGCTTGCTGTTATGGCTGTGGGAACAGGTATTTCCTTTAAGAAAAAAGAAGACTGATAAAATGGCTGTAAAGTCAAATAGGCATTGTGTCGATAAAGACACAATGCCTATTTTTTATGAAAACTGATTCTATGTGCCAATTCAGAGCATCCTTATTTCCAAGGTCCAGAAGACTTCCGCCCGCTCCGTTAGGCGCGTCATCCTTGGCGGAGAGCAGTCATTCGGGATGGTTTTCTCCAAGCCACGAGTCGGGACGCACTCTTTCGGGCTCGAACCAGACCATAAGCTGAACGCCGTTCTTTTCACAAGCCTCTCTCAAGGGGGTAAGCCCGTTTGGGAAGCGTGCGGGGAGGGATACCCTCCTGCGCCTACCCACCAAATATCGGGCTTCACATCTCGTCGAATGTATTCGTTAAGAGCATATCTCTGATTTTGCTTGGTAGTGCCCGTAAATTCGGGTTTACCGTCAGCTTCAAAGCTGTGCAGACAGAGCTTTTGGGGATAGGCTGACCGTTGTCACTGGGAGATATTTCGGCTATCCAACGGGTGGGTCAGCAGATAGCCGCTCGTATCTCTTGGTCAGCGCCGTGGAAGGTCATATAGGAAAAAGCGCTTGACAGGAGATTCCGCTCGTGGGGGGAGAATTATCATCTTATCTTTAAATAAACGGTATCTTTCTGGTTTGAGCGTGTCGCCGTTGCCATACTCAAGAATAGGCTCGGAGCAGATTATTTCTCCTTCGAGCCGTACGTCGGAAATAATAGGCGTATACAAGCTTTTGTGTTGGTGATATATGCTCCGTTAAGCTTTTTTGTGTTTTATCACACAGCGAGGAATAAGTCAATAAAAACAAAAAAGATTCTGCCGAAGCAGAACCTTTTTTATTGTTTGACCGATTACATCAAGCTTCTGTAAAGAGCCTCGATATCCTCAACGCTGGTCTCCTTGGGGTTGCCGGGACGGCAAGCGTCGTTGTAAGCGTCCATAGACATCTGGTGGATATCCTCCTCGCGGGCAACGCCCTTGAGAGAGGTAACTATGCCAACGTCCTCAGCAAGCTGACGAATAGCCTCAACAGCTGCTGCGCGGTACTCCTCCTGGGTCATATCGTCAACGCCCTTAACGCCCATAGCGCGAGCTATTTCACGGTACTTCTCGCCTGTTGCCTCTGCGTTGTAAGCCATTACAGCGGGGAGAAGGGTAGCACAAGCCTTTCCGTGGGGCATATCGTAGTATGCGGAGAGAGTGTGCGCCATAGAGTGGTCAACACCAAGACCAACGTTGGAGAAGCCCATTCCCGCAACGTACTGACCGAGAGCCATGCCTTCGCGTCCTGCCGCCTCGTTCTTAACCGCACCGCGGAGAGAGGAAGCGATGATGCGGATAGCCTCGATATGGAACATATCGGAGAGAGCCCAAGCGCCCTTGGTTATGTAACCCTCGATAGCGTGGGTAAGAGCGTCCATACCGGTAGCGGCGGTGAGACCTGCGGGCATAGAAGCCATCATGTCGGGATCGACTACCGCAACGACGGGAATGTCGTGAGCGTCAACGCAAACGAACTTTCTCTTCTTTTCAACGTCTGTGATAACGTAGTTGATAGTAACCTCAGCGGCGGTTCCCGCAGTCGTGGGAACTGCGATTATCGGAACGCAGGGGTTCTTTGTGGGAGCAACGCCCTCAAGAGAGCGGACATCTGCGTATTCGGGGTTGGTGATGATGATACCGATAGCCTTTGCGGTGTCCATGGAGGAGCCTCCTCCGATAGCTACTATACAGTCAGCGCCTGCTGCCTTGAATGCCTCAACACCGTTCTGTACGTTCTCAATGGTGGGGTTGGGCTTGATGTCGGAGTAAACCGCATAAGCAATATTAGCAGCATCGAGAAGGTCGGTTACCTTTGCGGCAACTCCAAATTTGATAAGGTCGGGGTCGGTAGCTACGAATACCTTCTTAAATCCGCGGTTCTGGATCTCTGCGGTAATAGCCGAGATAGCTCCCGCGCCGTGGTAAGAGGTTTCGTTGAGCATAAACTTGTTCATAATGTTCATTCCTTTCATAATATAAAATATTCTACTACTTAATGATACCATATAATGCTTGTTTTGTAAATAGGAATTTGATAATTCTATATCAATCTTTTTTCGCGCGGTAGAGCTGTAAGAAGGGGATAAATGATATTTTGCGATATAATAACACCCATTTTTTAAAAGAAATGTAAAAAAAAGTAAATTATCAATTCAAATTGTGAAAAAACACCCTATTTTTGGGCAATTTGAAAGTTTTTTTGAAAAAGATTTCTTTTTTACAAAAGATTTTCGGTTAAATTTAAAGTTTACTATTGCATATTTTGGTGAATTGATTTATAATAATATCACCGAAGTGGTGGAAAGTGGAGCGAAATGGTGGAAAAATGGGACCAAATGTGCGTAACAGCCCAAAGCTCCGCTGTATTATATATAGAAATGATGAAAAATACCCATTGAAAGGAGGCAAAACAGATGTTCTCAGGCGAGTTTAAGCACAGTCTTGACGCAAAAAACAGATTGTTCATACCCGCAAAGCACCGTGAAGAGCTTGGCGAAAGCTTTATGGTGGCAAAAAGTATTCGTGAAAATTGCCTCAAGGTGTATTCAATGGAGGAGTGGGAGGAGTACATCAGCCCAATCCTTAAGATGGAAAGAAAAGCCTCCGAGGCTATACTCAGAGCTCTGCACCGTGATGCCTCTCAGGTATCTCCCGATGCGCAGGGAAGAATAGTTATTCCCGCGGCTCTTGTGGAGTACGCAGGTATCACCAAGGGTGCCGTGGTCGTTGGCTGCGGTAAATACGCCGAGATATGGTCTGAAGAGAATTATGAGGCTATGGTGAGTGACGAGAACATAGAGGATATCAAGAATCTTCTTGAATCCTACGGACTCTGATGGTGAGCCATGGGTGAAGAAACCAAAAAAATAGAATTTTCCCATCGCTCGGTATTGCTTTACGAGTGTATGGATGGGCTTGACATAAAGCCCGACGGAATATACGTGGATGGAACCGCGGGCGGTGCGGGACATTCATCCGAAATAGCAAGGCGCTTGGAGAGCGGAAGGCTTATAGCTATCGACCAGGACGAGACGGCGGTAGCGGTAGCCACTCAAAGATTAAACGCCTTGGGCAAAAATACTACTGTGGTGCGCAGCAACTTTTCCAATATCGCGCGCGTGTGCGAGGAGCTTGGAGTTGATGCAATAGACGGAGTTCTCCTTGATCTGGGAGTTTCGTCATACCAGCTTGACACGGCAGACAGAGGATTTTCATATAGTGCGGATGCACCGCTGGATATGAGAATGGATAACCGTAACAGTCTGACGGCTTATGAGGTGGTAAATAACTACTCAACAGAGCAGCTCAAAAAAATTCTTTTTGAGTACGGTGAGGAGCGTTATGCGCCTGCCATAGCGTCAGCAATAGTAAAACACAGAGAAAAAGCTCCCATAAAGACCACGGGAGAGCTTAGCGACATAATAAAATACGCAATTCCGCCATCCGCGAGAGAAGGCGGACATCATCCCGCCAAGCGGAGCTTTCAGGCTATACGCATTGAAGTAAACGCCGAGCTTGACGTTATCGAGCCTGCTATAAGGGCGGCGGTCGAAAGATTAAACAAGGGCGGAAGGATAGCGATAATAACCTTCCACTCCTTAGAGGACAGAATAGTAAAGCAGACCTTCGCGTCACTTGCGTCGGGATGCACCTGCCCAAAGGATTTTCCCGTATGCGTTTGCGGCAACAAGCCTAAGGTAAGGCTTGTGACCCGAAAGCCCATACTTCCAAGCAAAGAAGAGCTTGAAGAAAATCCTCGTTCACGAAGCGCAAAGCTTCGGGTAGCCGAAAAGATTTAAAATTACGAGAAGATAGAAAAAATTCAAGGGGGTATTTGAGCAATGGCAGAATACAACAACGATTCCTATAATCGCTGTATCACAGAGCTTCGCACACGTTACAGAGGCAGAGCCGTTTCTAACAATATGAAAAACGAGATGGCAGTGCTTATGGAAAAGGAAGCCTCGAATAAAGATAATACTCCCGCGAGCTACATACTTTTTGATTCTCGCTCAAAGATAGCCGACAGCTACCGTAGCGGAATGTATAACGGAAGCAAATATATGACCTCCGACGATTTCGTTCGCTACTTCAAGAGCCGCAGAGCTTTCTATATGCCTTCCACGGTCAAGGCAGAGGAAGCAAAGGCAGAGGCTGCGAAAAACTCAGCTGTTCCCGCGAGAAAGAACGGCGCGTCCTCGACGGGACTGACTCGCTCCGAGTCGGGCTCGAAGGAGGGCCACATGCAAGGACTGCTGTCTATCGCTAAGGAATTCGCAAGAAAATGGTTCCCCGTAGAAAGCAGAGAGAACAGAGGTGAAGGCAGACGCTTCAGAGTGCCGGTATCCGCAATGGCGGGAATAGCGGTATTTGCCATATCAATGAGCCTTATAGTAAGCGGCTCGGTAATGGTGGGAAGCGCTACGGGACAGGTAGGACGCCTTGACAGTGAGATAGCCTCGCTTAAGGTAGAGGAGGCGGATCTGCAAGGAAAGCTTGATTTGAAGTATACTGTGGAAGAGATAGAGTCCGATGCCAAAAAGCTCGGTATGGTAAAAAGACAGTATGCGGACAGCGAATACATAGTGCTTGACGGCGGTGAAGAGATAGAAATATACGACGATAAGGAAGAAGAAAATCTTGAACTTTCTGCTCTTCTGTCGGCATTTGGTATAGACCCTAAGAAATAAGCGAATAGAATAAAGCAAAATAAACAAACATAATATGTAAAGAATTCACAAAATCCTGAGCGAAGGCTCAAGAAGAAGGAGAGATAAATGAACGACGGGCCAAACAAAACGAGAGCGATAAAGCGCTCTACGCTCGTGGGAATCTTGATCTTCGTCGCCTTTGGAGCGCTTCTATTGAGAATTCTGATTATACAGACGGTCAGCTTTGAAAAGTATCAGTCCAAGGTCATCAATCAGATGACTACCGAGTCGCCCGTAGCGGCAAACCGAGGCAAGATATACGACAGAAACGGAAACGTACTTGCTACCAACGTGACCACGTACCGAGTGTTTATATCCCCATCGGGTATAAGCGCCGCCGAAAAAGAGGACGAAAAAAACTACTCCGAAATAATCGCGAAGGGGCTTTCCGAGCTCCTTGAGGACGTTACCTACGAAAAGGTATACGAGCAGGCGACAAAATATACCGATAAGCTTGATAGAACCATAGTTCAGAAGGTATATGAAGAAAAGGCTGACGAGATAAGAGAATTTATAGCGGATAACAAATTTGAGCAAATGATATTTCTTGAGGCGCAAAGCACTCGGTATTATCCGAACAACAGCTTGGCGGCTCACATTCTGGGATTTACAAGCAGTGACGGAGAAGGACTTTACGGGCTGGAGCTTCAATATGACGAATATCTGGGCGGAGTTGACGGATACTACATAAAGGCGCGCGACTCATACGGAAACGTAATGCCCTTTGAATATTCAAGCTATATAGAGGCGATAGACGGATATAATCTTACTACGACCATTGACAGCAACGTTCAGGCATTTCTTGAGGCGGAGCTTGCGGCAACGACCGAAAAATATGCCGCGGAAAACCGCGCCTGCGGAATAGTTATGGACGTAAAGACGGGCGCTATACTTGCTATGGCTACCTCCTCTCCCTTTAATCTTAATGACCCGTGGGGACTTGATGACGTTTCCAAGGGCAGACTTGAGCAGCTTGAGCTTTCGGGCTTTGACAAGCAGAGCGACGAATATAACAATCTTTCAAGGAATCTTCTGACCAATATATTCTTCAAAAAAC
>JAEIGA010015373.1_pt1 | contig 11654 bp, 9 predicted proteins | sample 9270691 | NCBI WGS metagenome assembly JAEIGA01 (sample SAMN17057246, study PRJNA624740) | gut metagenome | biome: biome; isolation source: fecal sample | host: Bos grunniens | place: China: Xizang | collected 2019
ACGCTTCCTGCAACTGCTGAATTGCTTGCGCTACGAAACGACTATTATCCACACATACGGATATCGTTACCGCACTTGACTGTATCAAGGATACTCGCAAGCGGTTAGCATGAATGATACTGAATATATGGCTCAGACTCTCTTCCAAGACAAATGCAAAATCCTTTGCTCTTAACGTTATAAGTACCTGATTCATGCGCCATATATAAACAGGAACGCAGATCGGTTGGGCATGCTCGGTTATGACAGACCCCTCTGCCGTAGGTTCGCCAAATGGCTTCATATACAATGGTATTTTCTTGTTTTCTAGCGGACGAATCGTCTTGGGGTGAATCACCTGTGCACCACTATAGGCCAACTCCACCGCGTCATGATAACTCAAGCTATCAATCTTCACCGTATTGGCCACCAAACGGGGATCAGCATTCAAGATACCTGGAACATCCTTCCAAATCGTCACCGACTCTGCATCCAAGAAATTGCCTAGCAACGCAGCCGTGTAATCCGACCCTTCACGCCCCAAGGTGGTACGGAGTCCATCTTTCGTACCACCGATAAATCCCTGTGCCACCACCACACGCGGACGCGCGGTCCTATTCCACCCCGCAGCTATCACCTGTGCGGAAGTTTGCAAGTCTACTTGTGCTTCGCGCCAAGTATCATCCGTTTGCAGTAACTTAGGCATATTCCACCATTCAGTAGGAATACCACTCTTAAGCAAGAACACTGCCACTATCTGCGTGGACATAATCTCACCGAGACTGACAATCTGGTCGTAGTTTTGGTCATACGACCACTCTTTATGGTATTCAGGCATCATCGGCAAACGCACATCCACATTGGGCTTCAATCCTAGATCTTGCATTGTATAGACATGCTGATCCAACACTCCAAGCCATTCCTGCTCTGCTGTTGGCTCATCGCCTTTTGCCAATGCTGCGACCACGCGCTCCAAAGCGTTAGTGGTTTTACCCATGGCTGAAATCACAACCATCAGGTCGTCGCTAGATTGAGCAACAATCTCCCTTAAGTTACGAACGCCATTGGCATCCTTTACCGAAGCACCACCAAACTTATATACTTTCATCCTCTATACCCTAAACTCTAAACAAGGTTCGCCATCTTGATTGCGGTCACTGCACCTTCCACGCCCTTATTGCCGAGGCGACCACCTGCACGATCAAGCGCCTGCTGCTTGTCCAAGGTCGTTAAAACCGAGAAGATTACTGGACAAGAATTAGGTTGATAATACCCGCCAGCACCCCCACCTTGCGCATTGAGCAATGCAACCCCTTGGGTTACAGATTGACACACATAGTCGAAGTGAGGGGTATCGCCTTGTATTACACAACCGATTACTATCACCGCGTCGGCATGCTTGAGCATTCCGAAGTTCTTCCTACCACTTACATAGAGCGCAGCACCATACGTAAGTTCCACAGTACCTGGCACGTGCATCACATCGATATTCTCCTCGCGCACACCATGTTTGAGCAAGGTATCAATCGCACCTTGCGCCAAGGCATGGGTAATTTCACTATTCCAATCGGCTACTACAATAGCATAGCGCTGACGTGAAAGCACGTCAGCGCTAGGCAATTCATTCGCATTATATTGCGACAAATCCGTTGTCATAATTATTCAGTCTATAACTTATAGCCGCTCACGGCGTCCTATAACCTATAACCTTATTCAGCTATAGCGATATATTTCTCGATACCTTGCGCCTCTGTCGAGTTTGCATAATCCGCTTTGATAGTCTCAAAAGCTTTCTTTGCAGCAGCTTTGTCACCCATCTCCAAGTACACTAATCCTGCTTTCTTCAAACTCATTGGAGCAATCATCTCATTACCAGACTTGGCAGCAGTTTCAAACGCCTTGACAGCCTTTGCGTACTCCTCCATTTGCACATACGCATCACCCATCAGTTGCAATGCCGCTGGCTCAATAGTAAGGTCATCCGCTGAGAACTTGTTTAGATATGCTACAGCATCCTCATACTGACCCAATTGATAGTAGCAAACACCTGCATACAATGCTGCCAACTTACCTCCTTGGAACAATTTGTACTCATCCGCAATAGCTTGGAAACCTATGCATTCAGCATCATCACCATTCAATGCTTTAGCCCAATCGCCTTGCATAAAATAGGTCACTGCCTTTGCATTCTCATTGCTAGCCTCCACTGCTTTTGGCTTAATAACATAGGTACTCAATGCTAATATACCTGTCACTACCAACGCAATAACAATGATTGCCCATGTCAGTTTGTTTTGATTTTTCTCGATCCACGCTGTGGTGGTGTTGAGGGCTTCTTGTACATTCTCAAGATTTTGATCCTCTACTGTGTGATTTTTCTTTGCCATATTCGTTATTTTTAATATTTTCGTTTTCATTATTGCCCATATAGGCATATTCCGCTGCAAAGGTACAACTTTTTTTTTATTCTTGCAACACTTCGGCGCATTTTATTGAATTTAATAATAAAATCCCACTCCCAACGACACAAACTCTACCTTTGTCAGATGACTCTTCATCATACCTTGCAAAAACATATTCCATGGCAGATGATAGCGCAATACCACCGCAGTATACAGCCAACCATCAGGATATCCCGCGCTACCCGCTTTCAGCAAATCATAAGAGTAAAATATCGGCTTATCTATTCGCCCTGTTGCTGTCTTTTGTGCCTCATCCTTCGGCTCCAACTCTCTTACCGGATCATACAAATATGCACCCACATGCAAACCGGCTGTAAATTTCCCCACCACAAATTCTGGCTGCAAACTCACACCTACTCGCCAACAATCACCTGGCTTTGCTGCCGACAAATTCGTCTTCTTAAATTCAGTCTCGCGTTGTATATACGCCCCGTCATAAAACACATCCACACCACCGCCTAAACGAAATATACGATGCGCATTCCAATACGCCGAAGCATGCATCGAAGCCACCGCAAACGTCTGATTATCTCTATAATATACCTGCCTCCCGCCTGCCGAAGCCGACAACGATATCGACCATCGCTTAGACATCTCTTCTGTATCATACGCCACATTCTTCTGCTCTGGAACATCCGACCAATCATACTTCAACGCCAACTCTCCTGCAAAAATGTTATACCCCGAATTCGGCTGACGTGTACTACCATTGCTTATATGATACCATCCACCTGCCAACGACAATCCCCACCCTTTCGCTATAGGAAAATTCAAATAAAGTGCTTCTGGAAAATATAAGTTCGTCACACTTCCTATACACTCATTTGCATCAACCACATCCTTAAACATATGCCCCTCAGGTACCGTATTGCGATAAGTTTTGGTCATAAAAGCCGCACCTATACCCGGACGCAACCACAACTCAAACTGCGGTACACGCACCAATGGTATCTCCATATATATATAAGGTGTAATAGCATGACCCAACTGCTCGTGACCTAGATTCCAATATCCCAAAGCACCACCCACACGAGCACCATTCCAATCCTGCAATGCACGCCAATGAGGAGCAAACGACACCAATACCTCAGCACCATACACAGGAGCATGCCAACTATTTGTAGGCACTCCAGCATTTACCACCTTATCTACCTTACCATCAGGCATCACCCCACCACCCATCAGCGAGGCAGAGATAGAATGAACAAAAAACAGCAACGAAAGAATCATCCCAAACGACTAATTCGAGTCAATTCGGCCTCGTCCAAAATCTTAATCTTACGACCATCCAAGGTTATCAAACCCTCCGACGAGAACTGTGACAATGTGCGGATGGCATTAGAAGTGGTCATATTCGACATATTTGCCAAATCCTCACGCGCCATATAAATAGCTATCGTAGCACCATCACCCTCAAATCCATATGTCTTCACCAGGGTAATCAAGGTCTCTGCCAATCGACCACGAATATGCTTCTGCGTCAGATTCACCGTCTGCGTCTCAGAAATACCCAAGTCCTTAGACATCGCCACCAATACGGCATAACAAAACTTAATATTCTTCTGTATCACCTCCAAGAACGCATCACGATCTACATAATACAACACCGTCGGCTCTAACGCTGTCGCAGAGGTAGAATGACAATCACCCGCCATAGCACTACGATAACTAAATGTATCATACGGCTTCAACAAACGAATGATTTGCAACCTCTGCCCCACTCCTTCCTTACTCAAACGAACCGTACCACGGACCACCATCACCACATGCTCCGTACGATCTCCCTCGTTGTAGATCGTCTCGTTCTTGCGATAGTATCGGGTAGATGTATGTCCATCAATAAATTCCTTCTCGTCTGGAGTCAAATGATTCCAAACGGCATTCAGCTCCCATAGCTTACCATAATCCTCTTGATTCTTACGCATACGATTGCAGAAATAAAACAGACTAACTAAATTTCGCTGCAAAATTACTAAAAAAAAAACATATACACAAGCAAAATGGCAAAAAAAAACTTTTTTCTTGCATATTTCAAAAAAAAGCTGTACCTTTGCCTGCTCAAAGTAATTTGGCTCCCTAGCGAAGGAACACAACCTAATGTAAAACAACAACCACATGAATATCATTATGAACAGATTTTTCCTCCTTATTGCATCAGCTGCTATGGCAACTACCATGTTTGCCCAATCGTCTCGAGAGTGCATCAAGCAAGTTATCCGCGAGAAAGACGAATGTAAAAGTGTTGCTATCACACAATATAATGGAGACGCCATGATTTATGGCCACAACGGATGGGCTGCCCAAGCTTGCCCTAACGACTTCACCGAGGCTTTGTACGAACTTAACACGCAAAAAGCAGAAATCCAAGACATCCACATCACCGAACTCGGCAGATGGGCCATCCTATGCAACCAGCACGATGTCATCTATGACCTTTCATACGACAACCTCAAGCACAAAATCGCTACTTGCCAAGAGGATAACGAGCAAATCACCACCATCACATTCAACGACGCTGGCGACTGGATACTCATTACCACCAAGCAAATCAGCGCCTCTTCCGACGAACTCATGGGCTGGATCACCGATGGATGTGACAAGTACGGACAGGTATGGACCGCATGCATCACCGACGATGCTGCCATCGTTGTCTACGAATCTGGATTCAAGTACTACGGCAATATCCCCGAGAATCTTAAAGAGGCCCTACGCGCTTGCGAGAGCGATGTATACACCATCAAACTCTCTGGCCAGTCATGGTTCTTTAGATGTACAGATGGCTCTGGACGCTATCATATGTAACCAATCACCTCGCATATGAATATATCTGTTATAGTACCCCTTTACAACGAAGCCGAGAGCCTTCCTACACTCCACGATTGGATCGTACGCGTCATGCAAGAGCACGATTTCTCCTACGAGATCGTGTTCGTCAACGATGGCTCCACCGACGCTTCATGGCAGGTCATCAAGCAACTGCACGACACCAACCCACATGTACGAGGCATCAACTTCCGCCGCAACTACGGCAAATCGGCCGCCCTCTACTGCGGATTTGACGCCGCACAAGGAGAGGTGATCATCACCATGGATGCCGACCTACAAGACTCACCCGACGAAATACCCGAACTCTATCGCATGATCTCTCAAGATGGATTCGACCTCGTCAGCGGATGGAAGCAAAAACGCTACGATAACAAACTGACCAAAAACATACCTAGCAAACTCTTCAACGCCACCGCGCGTTGGGTGACAGGTATCCAACTCCACGACATGAACTGCGGACTCAAGGCTTACCGCCAAGAAGTGGTCAAGAATATCGAAGTGTTCTCCGAGATGCACCGATACATCCCATACCTAGCCAAAAATGCCGGATTTACCCGCATCGGAGAAAAGGTCGTACAACACCGCAAACGCGAATTCGGCGTCAGCAAATTCGGACTCAACCGATTTGTCAACGGCTATCTCGACCTGATGACACTCTGGTTCCTCAATAAGTTCGGCAAACAACCTATGCACTTCTTCGGACTAGTGGGTAGCATCATGTTCATCCTCGGCTTTATCGCCATTATTGTAGTCGGAGCTATGAAGCTCTACGCACTATCCCACGGCGAAGCGGCCATGCTAGTAGGAGACAACCCCTATTTCCACCTCAGCATACTATCTATGATACTAGGCTGTATGCTCTTCCTAGCGGGTTTCCTAGGCGAACTCATCATACGCAATTCTTCCGAACGCAACAACTATCTTATTAAGGAATCAGTTTAAGGTATAGAGATTAGCAGTGACCACCTACGAGATCTTTGATTACTACCACAGCCATACCACTTTCTCCGAAGACGATATGGCGGATTTTCGTGTCTATGTCCAAGATCCTATCCACACCACCGACGGCCTAATGGCTATTGCCGGGCTCACCATCAACCTCCTGGAAAACCCATGGAACGAGGATAATCTCATGCTCCTACTCACCTCCTGCGACGGCATCTCTCCCGAGGGCTTCGAACGCGTGGTAGTGGGCTTGCTGCTCGTCATGATTCAGCACGACACAGCTATCCGACGCAATAGACTTCTGCTCGGCGAGATACAAGAGGTACTCACCTACGCTCCAGAACTCAGCTTTACGGCCCTAAGCAATATCGCTCGTACTACGCAAATCAAGCGCATGGAGCACTTCAACGCACAACTCACCAAGGAACTCCTACCCCTCATGAACAATCGAGAGAGCAATGAGTTCTACGACATCATCCGCAGCCGACAAAGCGAGATGGAGCATATCGCCCACATGCAACTCGACCAAAACTTCCTCATCTTCCGAGAATTTTACCACACTCCCTTCTTCCGCCAGCAAGCCGCCAATTGGTTCCTGCCTTGGACCGAGGACGCCATACTCAACATTCCCGAGGACGACCGCGACGAGGTTGACAGCCTCATCCAGATGTGGCCCATGTGCGATAGCGACAAGTATGCCCTTTGCCACATGTATCCGTCCTTCAAAGCACTCATCAAAAGCCAACTTTCCGTAGATTCTCTCCGAGAAGTAGGCCTCGACATGCCGGGCAAAAACATTATCACCAATGGCTATGTCCAGCAACTATATCGCTACTTCCGCCTCTCTTCGTTCGCACATGCCAAACCATTTGAATTGGCATCCAAACTCCGCGAACTACTAGTCTATCGCCTCGTCGTAGTAGGCGAACAAGCCCAACAAGCCATTAACCAACTATTGGCATAATCCGATCGCCCGATACCGTACAATAGCTCAAAAGCGGTCTTTTTTGCACAAAAACACTTTTTTTTCGCAAAAATATTTGGTCAGTTCAAAAAAAAGCAGTACCTTTGCAGCCGCTTTCGTGAGAAAGTTCATATTCAGACAATGTCTATCTAATCGCGTTTATCGCGGGGAAGGATGGGTGAGTGGCTGAAACCAACAGTTTGCTAAACTGTCGTACGGGTAACCGTACCGGGGGTTCGAATCCCCCTCCTTCCGCAAAAGAAGTACCATGTAGCCGAATCCAAGCTTGCTTGAGTGAGAGCACATGGTATTTTTTTGCAAGGATGCCGTCGGCAGACTAAGGGGATCACGCAGAAATAATCGTTCGAGGCACAGCCGAGATAAGAAATCCCCTCATAAAAACAACTTGATTATGAAAAAAACAACTTGGATCATTCTATCTATCGTAGCAGCGATTCTACTTGCTGCAGCGTTTTTTTGCATTAAACAATATTATCACTTCACGGTCAGCAACTTCCAGAGTCATGACAACGAGGCACATGCCTACCATGTCTACCCCCACTCTACCACCGATTCTATCCTCAACGAGATGACCGAAGACTACCACATGCTCTCCGAGCTTGCTTGGTGCCTACAGTGCAAATACCTGCACTTCACACAGGCCAAACCTGGTCACTACCGCTTTGCCGACAAGATCAGCAACCGCGACCTCATTCGCCGTTTGCAACTCGGAGAAGAAACACCCATCCGGCTCTCCTTCACACAAGCTATCCGCACACGCGAACAACTCGCCGCACACATGGGCAAACGACTCCTACTCGACTCCACCGAAATCATCATGCGCCTCAACGACCGTGAGTATATGGCACACTTCGGACTCACCCCAGAGACAGCCGTATGCCTCTTCATACCAAACACTTACGAGGTATACTGGACCATGTCAGCCGACCAACTCTTCACCCGTATGCACAAGGAGTATCAGCGCTTCTGGAACCAAGAGCGTCTCAACAAAGCCCAGCAACTAGGCCTCACACCCACCCAAGTGGCTACCATCGCTTCTATCATCGCTTCAGAGACCAACAAACACGAGGAATACCCCACCATCGCATCCATCTACATCAACCGCCTCAACAAAGGTATCGCCCTACAGGCATGTCCTACGGTTATTTTTGCCGTCGGAGATTTCTCCCTGCGACGCGTACTCAAACGCCACTTGGCTATTGACTCGCCATACAATACCTACAAATACCGCGGACTGCCTCCTGGACCTATTCGCCTAGCGCGACCAGATGTGATTGATGCGGTGCTCAACTCACCCAAGACGGATTACCTCTACATGTGCGCCAACCCTGATTTCTCCGGTACACACATCTTCTCATCCAGCTACGCTAAGCACAGTGCGGTTGCGCGTCAATACCAACAGGCACTCAACGAACGACAGGTCAAGTAACCCACATCACCAACACAATTGATAAAAAAAAGCACATGTCCTTGCAAAGGTGCTTTTTTTGTTGTACCTTTGTGCGCTAATTGTTTATCTATGGAAAATTACATCGTATCAGCCAGGAAGTATCGCCCCACCACTTTCGAGAGTGTGGTAGGTCAGCAGGCACTCACGCAAACCCTGCGCAATGCCATACGCACCAACCACTTAGCTCACGCCTACCTCTTCTGCGGCCCTCGCGGAGTAGGTAAGACCACCTGTGCGCGTATCTTCGCTAAGACCATCAACTGTCTTACACCCACCGCAGAGCACGACGCATGCAACCAATGCGAGTCATGTACTGCCTTCAACGAGCAACGCTCCTTCAACATCCACGAGCTGGATGCTGCCTCCAACAACTCCGTCGAGGACATCCGTTCCCTCATCGACCAGGTGCGTATACCGCCACAAATAGGCAAATACAGCGTCTATATCATCGACGAGGTGCACATGCTCTCACAAGGCGCTTTCAATGCCCTGCTCAAGACGCTCGAGGAGCCACCATCATATGCAATTTTCATATTGGCTACCACCGAGAAGCACAAGGTACTACCTACCATCCTCAGCCGATGCCAAGTCTATGACTTCAGCCGCATCACCGTGGCCGACACCATTCGCCACCTCCAATATGTGGCACGCCTCGAAGGCGTCAATGTCGGCGAAGAAGCACTCAATGTGGTTGCACAGAAGGCCGACGGAGGTATGCGCGATGCGCTTAGTATATTTGACCAACTCGTTTCCTTCTGCGGCAATAATATCAGCTACGAGCAAGCCATCGAGGTGCTCAATGTGCTCGACTCTGACTACTATTTCCGTCTCATCGACGCTGCCCTCACAGGCCATGTCAGCAATGCGCTCCTGCTGCTCAACGAGGTACTCGTCAAGGGCTTCGACGCAGGACATTTCGTCACAGGACTAGCGCAACACCTGCGCGATGTACTCGTCAGCAAGGATGCCGCTACCGTGCAACTCCTCGAGACATCCGACGCCATTCGTCAACATTACCAGGAGCAAGCTCAGCGATGCACCGCTAAATGGCTATTCAGTGCCCTGGATATCATCAATACATGCGATATCAACTACCGCACAGCCAAAAACAAACGACTCACCGTCGAACTAGCACTCGTCAAACTCTGCCGACTCATCGAGCCGACCGACGCGCCTACCCCGCCGACTCCATCGACTCAGCGCACGCCAGCTCCTAGTACATCTAGTTCATCTAGCATCTCTAGCTCATCTAGTGCCGCCAGAGTTTCTAGCACCCCTAGCCCAGCTAGTACCCCTAGCACCCCTAGCGCCCCTAGTCCAGCCAGAGCCTCTACCCCACCTGCAGCACCGCGCACCACCTTGGGCGCGATGCCATCACTGGGTAATCTTACCATGGTCTCCAGCCAACCCAAAGCAACAGCCGAACCCGTTGCCGAGGAGCCAAAACCGCAGCGAAACAACCCTTTTACACCTGACCAACTCATCGACGCGTGGGTTGGTCTGCGTACACACTTCCGCGGAGAAGAGCGTCTTTTGGCTATGCTAAAGAACTACCAACCAGAGCTACTCACCCCCGAACTATGCCGAATCACCGTAGCCAACCCCTGGCAGAAGCAGGAGTTTGCTAAGTTTGGCGCTAAGGTCATGTCTATCGTGCGTGACCGACTGCAAAACGACCTAATCAAACTGCAGGTCGAGGTGGCAGAATTCGAACAAGGAGAGAGGGCATATACGGCTGCTGATAAATACAAACTCCTGTCCAAACAAAATCCACATCTCATCGAGTTGAAGGACAAACTATCCCTCCAACTCGAATAACCACCCCCCTACACCACCATGAAACTCCTATCCATCCTTCTTTTCTCTTTTGCGCTACTCACCGATACGCATATCTCTACCTCCAACCCTCGTCCGATGGAGGATCTCCAGCGCTCGATTGCGGATATCAATCTTGATCCATCCATCGAGTTTGTTGTCGTCACAGGCGACCTTACCGAGAATGGCGACCGTGCCTCTATCGAAGCTATCAAGTCGGCGCTTGATCAGCTCCGCGTGCCTTATTACGCAGCCTCCGGCAACCACGAGACCACTTGGTCCGAGTCGGGCGTGATGGATTTCACCCGCGTTTTTGGCGATAGCCGATTCGCTTTCTCGCATCGTGGTATGTACTTCATTGGCTTCAACTCGGGCCCTGTCATCCGTATGGCGGACGGACATGTGGCGCCGCAAGATATAGCATGGCTTCGCCATAACCTCGACAGTGTCTCTGCCGCAGGCGATGCGCCTATCTTTGTCTTCACCCACTATCCTTTGCGCAATGGGGATGTGGACAACTGGTACGAGGTCACCGATGTGCTGCGAGAGCATAATGTGCAATGCATCATGGGTGGTCATTACCATCGCAATCTCCTGTTCGACTGCGACGGCATAGCCGATGTGCTCAACCGCTCTAATCTCCGCGACAAAGATAACGTGAATGGGTATTCGATTATCAGTGTGACGGACAGTATTCGTTTTCACGAGAAGCGCATCGGGGAAAATGCGCAACACTGGCTAAGTTTGCCATTTGGGGAGAAGGAATATGGCGCGTCGGATGAGAGTTTGCGCCCTGATTTCTCGGTAAACAAGGAGTACAAGAACGTGAAGCGCCATTGGCACAAAGCCCTTCAAGGTGGTATCTACTCCACCCCTGTCACCGACGGCAAGAGTCTATTCATCGGCGACGACGTGGGGGTAATGTATTCCTTAGATCAGAAGACTGGCAAAACCAACTGGACCTTCGATACCGGCATGCGTATCGTGGGCTCACCTGCTGTCAGCGACGGCGTAGTGGTCTTCGGTAGTGCCAACTATAATATCTATGGTCTCGATGCCAAGACGGGCAAAGAGCGCTGGCATATCACCACTTCTCAAGCCGTCATGGGCGCGGCTACTATCCACGACGGAGTGGCGTATATCGGCGGTGGCGACGGCCGAATATTCGCTATCGATATCCATACGGGCGCAG
>JAEIGA010015374.1_pt1 | contig 11654 bp, 7 predicted proteins | sample 9270691 | NCBI WGS metagenome assembly JAEIGA01 (sample SAMN17057246, study PRJNA624740) | gut metagenome | biome: biome; isolation source: fecal sample | host: Bos grunniens | place: China: Xizang | collected 2019
GACGTTGAGTAGTGTCTGACATTGCTGCCATTTTTCTTATCATATCATATCTTCCACCATCCAAAAAACCTTCAATGATATATTCTTCAGGGTGCGGCGTGATTGTTTCATTTATCTGCTCTCCTTTCTCCAAGAATACAGTCAATCCTTTTTTCTTGTCCTTGTATTCCCATACATTGTTCTTTATTAATTTTTCGAGAAAGGTTTTGTAAAACTTCTTAAATTTATTTGAATTAATCTGTTTGGGCGCTTTGTCATCATAGAATTTCCCTTGTACCAATTCACCAAATGTTATCTTTGAAGGAAGGATGATTCTGTAAACTTCGAGTTGACTTGTTGCTGACATAGTAATTGATTTTTTTTTGCAAAAATACAAAATTATATAAAATTACGATATGATGATCGAATAAAATAGTCATTAGTACAATTCAAAGAGTTGATCTTAATGTTTGCCCCACTAAGTATAACTATTTTCTGCAATTATTAAGGTTTGTGCTTCCCCTCTTTGCTGTGTCGTGATTTATGCCTATCTTCGCAGTAATGATTAAGAGAAGCATATCTATGAAATACTATATAGTCATTCTCGTTGCCACCCTCTGCATGGGGTGTGGCGGTAGCATCAGTATGCGCCAACTAGAACAATTGGAGGCTCGCATAAACGATGCACCCGACTCTGTGTTACGTGTGTCCGTTGTTACGGCATCATATCCAGCAGTTGCTGGCGGTGTGGCGCGTCAGATTGCTTGATGTGCTCTCTCAGGCGCGACTTGCGTGAGTAGATGTTCGAGATGCTGTTCTTGGTAAACAGGTGTATGGCCTTGGCCGAGAATCCGGCATAGATGTAGCAGAGCAGCACCGTATCATCGTAGGGCAGCTCGGGCAGTTCGGCATGTATGTGTGCCATGGCGTTGTCGCAGTATTCGTTGACAATGTTCTCCAGCTCTTGCATCTCCTTGCGGTTTCCTGCCATGCGGTCTATGGCCTTCTTCACCTTCTGGTATATAGCTTCGCGGTCGGCCTTGCTTCCGCTGGTCTCATAGTAGGTGTTGGTGAGTTCGTTGAGCAGTTCGTATCGTCCGCGCATGAGGTCGGCCAGTCGTGTGCTCATGGTGCGCTCCTTCTCGTCGTGCTGTTGCAGCTGCGCTCCCATACGGCTTATTGTCTCCTCCTTGCTGTATAGCGAGCGTTGCAGGTCCTCGGTGAGGTTCACGTAGCCGTCCAGCTCCTCACGTTTCTTTCGTGCGCGTGTGCGCGATACTATAATGATGATGGCTATTGCCAGTATGGCCACCACACAGATGAAAAATATCGCCTGTCGGCTTTTCTGTAGCTTCAACTCCGTCAGCTCTGATTGTTCCTGGAAGAAGTCGCGCTGGGAGGCAAGTAAGGGCTGTCGTAGAGTTATACGAAGTATTGAATCCTGAGTACCATATAGTAATTCATGCTTTGCCAATGCGTGTTTATAGTTCCCAAGTTGCTTTTGAATTCTATATTCTTGGTAATTCAGCATGATTGTGTCATTTATATTTTTTGCTTTTTGCCATGCTTTCTGTAAATGTTCTTCAGATGCTTTGATGTCGCCTATTAAGGCATACTGATAGGCCAAATAACTATTTACGTTCATTTCGTCACTATACATCGCATATGCATTACTTTTGTAGAGATCGAAGAAGCGTTCAGATTCTCCCATTGCATCATAGAGTCGCATAAGATGGGTGACAGCACTACTGCATAAGGACTTGTCTTTATGCTCAATTCCCCATTCCAAAGCCATCTTTAAGTATATCTCTGCATTCTTGGCATCTTCCATATATAGATAGGTACTGCCGATATTTCTTATTGCAACATATTTCATCCGCTCACTACCCGATAATTCATAATAATCAAATGATTTTTGCAGATATTCTAAAGCAAGTGTATAATTGTAATCTTTACGATATAAATGTCCCAAGTGTGCGTAAAGCAGTCCCACAATATAGTAGTCAGTCACATTATCTACATATGCTATTGCCTGTGTATAAAGTTCAATAGCTTTTTTATGCTCATTAGCGTTCTCATATACTCTGCCATGATAGTACAAGGATTGCAATGCACGCAACGGCTTATTCCCGTTGTGATAATATTTTGTTGCCACGCTGATGATAGAGTCACGAGCCACGTCTATATAGCACTTGTCCAGTGTCTGACTATAGAGCAGGGCGTGCAAGGCTCGTGCCTCACCACGTAGCCGGTTGCCATCCATGGCAGCCAGTGCATTGCGCACGCTGTCAGCATTGGCTTCCATGCGTGTCTCTAAGTATATAAGCTCCTTCATCGCTGCGCGGTTGGTGCATCCCGTCAGTAGAGCCATCATCAGTGCCAATATCAGTGGCAGTGTATTGCGTGTGTTCATGATGTGTCTGTTTATTGCCGTAAAAGTACAAAAAGCCATTCAATAAAGCAAATGCGATGGCAGGATATTATAGAATCAGCTGTCTAGGGCGGTTTTTGTCCATTCCACCACCTTGCAGAGCATGTTTGTAATGCACTGATTTACAGCACACATTACCGCCTTGCAAGGTTTTAAAATCTTGCAAAGTTATAACGCGCAATAAATCAGCTATTTGCAAGGGTCTTTGCAAGGCGATTTCTTGCTCTTTTCTTTGTATTAAGGACACAAAAGCCTTTACCTTTGCTGCAGAAATTTATCAAAAACTATTTACAAACTTAAAAATTTAACAAGCAATGAAAACAAAAGTATTTTTCTTTTCCCTTTTGATGGGATTGGTGATGGTCGGTAATGTACAGTCTGTTTACGCAGAGGATGACCCACCTGTAAAAATAGAGATTCCTTTAGGGGAGGGCAAGGATGAATCTTATGATGATCGATCCCTCTCTATTATTCCTCTTGAGGCTTACTGCCAAGGCGAGACCATCTTTCTTGACTTCACACACAATGTAGGTAACGTACAGGTAAGCGTGCGAAATACGACCACAGGAAACAGTTGGTCGGGAACGGTGAATTCTGCCGATGGAATCGACGAAATTAGCATTTTCGGTGGCGGTGCTGGTAGTTACACCATTACTTTGGTGACCGCCTATGGCGACAAGTACCACGGAACATTTACAATAGATTAAATATAAACCCTTACATTTACAACTATGCTTCCTATATCCGTATGTATACCTGTGTATAATCGGGCCAAGTATATAGGGGAATGTATTGAAAGCATCCTCCGACAGACGTTCACCGACTTTGAACTGCTGATTGTTGATGATGGCTCCACTGATGAGACCTGTGATGTCATTCTCTCATACGATGACCCTCGCATCCGTTTGATTCGGGGAGAGCACGATTATATAGGCTCATGTAATCGCTTATTCGATGAGGCCAAGGGCAAATATATTGCCCGTATAGACTCAGATGATTTGATGTTACTTGATCGCTTGCGCATACAATACGAGTATATGGAAACTCACCCTGAGGTGGATATTCTTGGAGGTGGTGCAATATTCTTTAATGAAGAAGACGATGCGGAGACAATTTACAATAAGCTTCCACATGAAATTGGAATAAAAGAACTTCAACAGCATACTTTCATCGTTCACCCGACAGCTATGATGCGTCGTGAAAGTATCATGCGACACAAACTATGTTACGATGCGAATTACATATATGCCGAAGATTATCATTTCTGGTTTCAAGCAGTAAAAGCAGGACTCCACATACACCATATTGAAGATTTACTTATCAGATACCGTTACTCAAAGCAGCAGGTGACATACCTTCACAACACCAAACAGGAGGAAAACTCACAACGGATAGTAAACGAAATTAATCGTTGGATTTCCCGTGATGAGGAGGCTTGGGCCGTAGCGCATCCGATAACAATTCCGAAAAGTAAGAATAAGCTGACGCTGATAATCCCCTTCTTGAACGAGGGTGAAGAGGTGGTCAATACGGTGCGTAGTGTCCGTGAACATGTGGGAAACCGAGTTGATATTATGGTTATTAACGACCAATCATTTGATGGATACGATTATCGTTCAAGTCTGGCTCCTTACAATGTCATCTATATCTATAATATAGAGCGTAAAGGAGTTGCTGGAAGTCGTGATTATGGTATCGCCCTATGCCGTACGCCCTATTTCCTACTGTTAGATGCACACATGAGGGTCTATAATGGCGATTGGTTAGATGATATAATTGCGATTTTGGATGAAAACGACCGGCGATTGCTCTGTATGCAGACTAAAATATTGCATAAAGAAAAGGATGGCACTGTAACAGGGAACGATGCTCCAAATACAAGTAAAACATTTGGTGCTTATCTGCCTTTCTATAAGAATAACATATTGCCGGACATTAAATGGAATTGTAAGGAGCGTAATCTTTCAGCAGACATAGAGATTATTCCTGTGGTTTTGGGCGCAGGATATGCTGCGAGCAAGCGCTATTGGCAATATCTTCACGGACTGGAGGAACTGATATCATACGGCTGTGATGAATCCTATATCAGTTTGAAGGTTTGGCTAGAAGGTGGAGAATGCCTGTTGTTGAAACGGCATTTTTTTGGACATATATATCGTGAGTTATCTCCTTATAAAGTATACAATAATGAGACCGTTTTTAACTGTTTGCTTATTTCCTCCTTATTGTTCCCTTCACTTTATCGCACATGGAACAATGCCATAGCTTGCGTCACAGCCCCTAAAGAGTATCAGTTTGCCATTAAACGTTTGGCCGAAAGAAATGAGGAACTACTCTCATTGAAAGCATACTATGACAGTATATTTACAGTGTCGTTTGATAAGGTGCTCGACCTCCACCGTTTTTGCAAGCAAGAACAATACGATGAGTTAGAAACAAGGAAGACAATCCTCACTGATGTATTTAAGCATATGACTGAGACTCCTATCAATGACTATGGTATAGCCTATGGTAAAGCTGGTGCGGTGATATGGCTGATGCATTATGAACGCTTCACTTCGACAGATACGTCTGCATATTGGGGTACGCTGCTGGATGAGGTAGACAACGCTGTGTTATCTGGACGCTTACCGACCAATTTCGGTTATGGATTATGCGGCATAGGCTGGATGTATCTTTATCTTACGCATCAAGGGTTCTTGTATGAGTACAATGATAAAATAATAAAATATATTGACAAGTCAGTGCAGAGTATAAATCTTTGTCGCCTTACCGATGATGATTTCTATACGGGCTTGGGAGGTATCTTATGCTATATCGTTACTCGCCTGCGACAAACATGTGAGTCATTAAATGACAATGATATTTTTGAAGAGTTTTTCTTGAAAGAAGCCTATTCTGCCGCAAAGCAAATAATTGATCGAGGTAAAAATGTATATACCTGTTTCTTTGCATTCCAGTTAATTGACATCGTGAACCATAAGAAAACGGATGCATCTGATTGGAATCCTAAAATAAATGATTGGTTGGACTATCCAAAAGCTCTACCTAACGACAAAAAATATTGGAGAAATGGTTTGCATAAGGGATACTGGGGATATACGTTACCAAGCATGATGAAAATCTAAAGAGAACCAACAAATATAATTAGTATTAAACATTTTAATTTAAAACAAAAAGTTATGGAACAAAAGACAATTATTGGTATCAACATACCAGTTATAGAAGAAACTTCAGAAGGCCAACTTCGTGGCGGATTTACAGATTTATCAATGAGCCCTGGGGATATGATGAGAACGAATATGGTGTGTGGAAACAATGATGAATGCGACGGCAACACTGGATGTTTCAACAATGGTGAATGCGATAAAGATACAGCTTGTTTTGGGAACAATCCAATAACAACTACTACAAAAGATTCAAATAAGCCAGAGCCCATTACTCCCTCTGGATATAGTTTGTATTAATTGGACAAGAATCATATTTCGGCATTAATATTAGAAAATGAATTGGTACGGGAGAATTGTAACGGTTCTCAACTTTTCTCCTGTACTAATTAATTAAGGTTTAGAGTATGAAAAGGTTTAGCATATATAACTATTGGTATAAGACACGTAAGCATATCTTGCTATACAATGCGTATTCCGACGATGTATTGGTTTTACTTCCCTCTATTGCAGCATTGATTGAAAAGAATGCGTCAGAAATAGAGCAATTAATCAATATACATCCACAACTATATCAAGCACTACTTGATAAACAAATGCTTGTTGAAGAGACTGATGATGAGAGCGAAAAGGTCATCGAACAATGGGAAGTAGAGGATAATGCTACAGATGCATACTCCTTGACGATAAATCCTACAATGGATTGTAATCTCCGTTGCTGGTATTGCTATGAAAGTCATTGTAAAGCATCTGTAATGGATGAGAGTACGAGAAAAGGTATAATGAAGTTAATCGAAAGGAAAGTAAAAGACAACTATTTGAAGTATTTGAGTATTGACTTCTTCGGTGGAGAACCGTTCCTTGCATTTTCTGAAGTAATAAAACCGATTCTTGTATATGCAAAACAATTATGTATCGAAAACAAAAAAATATTGAATGTTAGTGCTACGACCAATGGCGTATTACTGTCATCAGATGTTGTAAACTGTTTGCATGATATTTTACAGTCTACTCCTACGAAATTGCAGATTACACTCGATGGAAGTCGAGATTATCATAATCGTACTCGCCATACAAGTTCGGGAGAACCTACATACGACACTATACTACAGAATATAAAGCGCTGTCTCAGTGTAGGAATTCACGTAACGGTACGTTTCAATTATACGCAAAAGAATGCACACTCGTTCATCGATATTATTCAAGATTTCCAAGATATCACAACAGAACAACGTGAATATCTCAGTTTTTCTTTTCATAAAGTATGGCAAGACAGTCGCATTGACTCTATAGAGGAAACCATTGAAAACATAAAAGAGGATTTTAAGAAGGAAGGATTTAGTGTTTTGGCATCGTCCAAAATAACCAAAGCAAGATGCTATGCCGACAAGGCCAACAGTATAGTTGTCAACTATAATGGACTGATTTATAAATGTACTGCACGCGATTTCACTAAAGAGAATAGTGAAGGGATCATTAATGAAAACGGAGAAATCATTCCCAATGAAAGATTTTTCCAAAGGATGGAGATTGTCTATGGGAATAAAACATGTCGCAAATGTCGAGTATTCCCAATATGTCATGGTGGATGCTCTCAAGACAAATTGGACTATCAGAACAAAGGCTGTATAAGAAGGTACTCAAAACAAAATATTGACAATATCTTGGAAAGAAGGGTATTGCATTTCCTCAAAGAAAAAGAACTTTTATAATCTTAAAACCAACAAAGATATGAAAAACTTATCCCACAAGGCATTATTGGCATTTTTCTTCTTGTTGCCATTTTCATTGTACGCCCAGCGCACAAACGTTGTTGTTTACGGAAATCTTAAGGACATTGCCACGAAGCGTTACATCAAAGATGCAACGATAGAAATCATGACACCAGATAGTACAGTAGTAGGAATGGCTGCGAGCGGTGATTATGGTTATGCCCGCATCAATGGGGTAAAGGCTAATTCTGGCGGTGGTCTGCAAGGTGAGATAAACGCAGACAAACTGATTCTAAAAATCTCTCACCCTGAATATGCAACGCAGTTTTATGACATGAAATTGAAAGGTCAAAGAGAAAATGTTTTTTATTATGGTGATATTCTTTTACGCCGCGATAACTTTCAATTAGATGAAATAACAGTATCTGCTACAAAAATTCGTATGGTAATGGGTAAAGATACGGTGGTGTTTAATGCTTCGGAGTTCCAATTGGCACAGGGAAGCATGCTTGATGGACTTGTTCGTCAATTACCCGGTGTACAACTTGATGGCAGCCGCATAACAGTAAACGGACGCTTTGTGAGCAGTCTGTTAGTAAATGGCGAAGACTTTTTCAAGGGCGATCCGAGTGTAGCGTTGCAAAATCTGCCAGCCTATATGGTCAATAAGGTAAAGGTATATGAGCGCACTCCCGACCATGCCTATATCACAGGTATCGACTCATTGAAGGAGTACCCCTTGGTGATGGATGTCCGACTGAAGCGTGAATACGCAAAAGGTTGGATAGCCAATGCAGAGGCTGCTTATGGTACAAATGACCGCTATATGGGCCGTGTGTTCGGCATGCGTTTCTCCGATGTGTCGCGCTTTGCAATATTCGGTAATTTCAACAATGCAAATGATACGCGTGAACCAGGTTCTTCGGGCAACTGGAACCCTGCTTGGCAAGCATCAGGCTTGACAGATATGCAGTATGGCGGTGCCGATCTGTTGCTCAGAGACCTTGACGAAGAGTGGAAACTGACGAGTAACGTAAAACTGATACACGAGAATATAGACAATTCAACCATCGGTGCAGGCAGTTACTTTTTGGAATCAGACAATGCCTATTGGCGTAACAAAAACACACAGCGCACCGACCGTTTCAAGGTAATCAGCGGTCATGAGTTACAATTGAAACAAAAGGAATGGTATGCTACTATCAATCCCTTCGTGGAGTATACCGATGGAAGTAACCGTGTGGAACAGCTATATGCTTCGTTCACATCCAATCCTACCGACAGTTATCGTGGTGCTACAATTGACAGTCTGTTTGCTGGAATAGGGAGCCAACAATTGGAAGAATCACTGGTCAACCGAGTGGCAAACAAGGGAGAAGGATGGAACAGAAATCTGTTGGCAAAGTTCGATGCTTCCACAGTAATACAGATACCTCATACTCCAGATTATGTACACATCGGGATTGACGGTGAGCTAAATAAACGCAGTGGTGAAAACTTCAAGCATTACGATTTACAATATGGGAAGGATGCAAGCGAAAGCAATGTGTTCCAAAACCGCTACGAAGTATCACCTTCATTAGACTATAACATCGGTGGTGTGGCTTACTATTTCTATAAGAACAACAAGGAAAATCAGCTAATACTCCAACCCGTATATACTTATCGCCATAAATACTCATCGGGAAACTATAATCTGTATCGTCTCGACCGCTTCTCGGGGTGGGACAATAATAATCATCCCCTTGGCACACTACCTTCAACACGAGATTCATTGCAGCAGAGCCTTGACTATCAGAACAGCTATAATTCTGTAGCAAGCAGCAACGTACACGACATGGAGCTTGCTATATCACAATACTTCACACTATGGGGGAAACGACAAATGATAAAAGTATTACCCTCAGTACGTGTACAGACTGACCGTCTAGACTATACACGCGCTGAGCTGGACACTACCGTTCGCAGACGTACGATAGCCTTTGAACCCTATTTACTGTACAGCTTTGATAATTTCGAACTGTCATATTTCATAAATAATAGCGAACCTTCACTTGTGCGTATGCTTGACGTTGTAGATGATAATAATCCGCTCGTAATTCGTTATGGGAATCCCAATCTAAAGCAGACAAAACGCCACAACATCCATCTCAAACGTGAATGGAGAAAGAAGGATATCGTGCGCAATATCCGTTTAGAGATAGACTACAATTTATATCAGAATGCAGTAGCCGAAGCTATGACCTATGACCCAACAACAGGTGTCAGTATCTATCGCCCCGAGAACATCAATGGTAATTGGAATACGAAAGCATTTCTTAACTATACCCAAGCACTCGATGAGAAGCAGCGTTTGTTCATCACCACCAACACCGATGCCTCGTTTGTCAATAGCGTAGACTACCTGTCATTGGCCGGAGCCACCGTGAGTAAACGTAGCGAGGTGCGCAACCTGTCCCTCAGTGAAAACCTCTCGCTAAGCTACAAGTGGAAGAACCACAGCGTAGGTTTCCGTGGCGATGCACGCTGGACTCACGCCACAAGTCCGCGCACCGATTTTACCACCATCAACGTGGCCGACTTCAACTACGGACTGAATGCTCAGCTTATCCTGCCGTGGAACTGCTCACTGAGCACCGACCTCACCATGTATAGCCGCCGTGGTTACGAAGACCGCGCCATGAACACCAACGATTTGGTATGGAACGCTCGTCTGACCAACGCCTCGCTCCTGCACGGCAACCTTATCTTCATGCTTGATGGCTTCGATATCCTTGGCCAGCTCTCTACCGTGCGCCGCACGCTCAACGCTCAAGGACGCACCGAGACATGGTACAACACCGTGCCGCGCTATGCCATGCTGCATGTTGTATACCGCCTAAATCGCGAACCGAAGAAGAAATAACCGACTTATCCTGCTAAAGAAATACAATTATGCGCTTCCGCTTCACCCGCCAGTTTGACCAGATGGATTGTGGCCCGGCATGCGTCCGCATGGTGGTGAACCACTACGGGAAGGACTATCCGTTGTCGTATCTACGCACACAGGCCTACCTCAGCCGTGAGGGGGTGAGCGTAGCGGGTATACGTCATTCGTTGGCTGATGTCGGCATGGAGTCGGCATCGTTTGAGATGACCATCGCGCAGTTGCGTGACAAGTGTCCCCTGCCGGCCATACTGCACTGGGAGCAAAACCATTTCGTGGTGCTCTACGAGGTGGTGCGCAGCCCCTTTACACATGAATGGAAATACCGCATAGCCAACCCTGCCTACGGAAAGCATACCTTCAGTGAGGAGGAATTGGCCAAACATTGGATTAACGGTGACAAGGGAGTGGTGATAGCTATAGAACCCACGGAAGAGTTTTACAAGCGTGAGAGCGTGCGCGAAGAACACAGCTTCATCAAGTTTGCCCGAAGGTATGTGTGGCCTTTCAAACGCGAAATAGGCCAATTGATGTTCGGTATGCTGAGCGGTATGCTGCTGTCGCTTATATCACCGTTCCTCACACAGGCGATGGTGGACAACGGTATCGGCATGCGCGACATGAATGTAATTGCTACGTTAATGTTTGCCCAGCTGTTCCTCTTCCTCGGCTCGTTCACGATGGGACTTATCAGCAACTGGGTGACGCTCTACATGGGTACGCGCATCAACATCAACGTGTTGCGCGACTATCTGACCAAGCTACTACGGCTTCCAATGACCTTCTTCGAGACGAAGAGCATAGGCGACTATCAGCAGCGTATAGGTGACCACGGCCGTCTGCAGGGATTCACCACACAGGCCACTATACAGACGCTGTTCTCCATCGTATCGGCAGTGGTGCTGTTGGCCATCATCGGCTTTTACGATTGGGTGATACTCGTCGCCTACCTTTCGTTGACGGGACTGAGTACACTATGGATGAGCTATTTTTGGAAACGGCGCAAGTCGCTCGACTATGAGCAGTTCCGTGTGGCATCGAAAAACCAGAACAAACTGTATGAACTGATGAGCGGCATTACCGACATCAAAATCAACGGTTACAGTGACTATAAGCTGGATGAGTGGAACGGTATGCAGGAGGAATTGTATCGGATGAGCCAAAAGTCGCTCCGCTTAGGGCAGATACAGAATACGGGCTACACGATGATAGGGCAGCTGAGGAATATCCTCATCACCTTCTGGATAGCTGCCGAGGTGGTAGAGGGAAACTTGACGCTGGGTATGATGATGAGTATCACGAACATCATCGGCCAGGTCAACGGTCCGCTGTCGAACCTCATCGGCTTCCTACAACGCTATCAAGATGCCAAGATAAGCCTCGAACGATCCGAGGAGGTGTACCTGTGCGAAAATGAAGATGCTGAGGTCACACGCAGC
>JAEIGA010015375.1_pt1 | contig 11653 bp, 10 predicted proteins | sample 9270691 | NCBI WGS metagenome assembly JAEIGA01 (sample SAMN17057246, study PRJNA624740) | gut metagenome | biome: biome; isolation source: fecal sample | host: Bos grunniens | place: China: Xizang | collected 2019
AATCCTTGATGTTAGCATTTGTGGGGAAGTGAACGTTTTCCATAGGCATACGGAGCTTCTCATCGATCTGACCGTAAAGGTACTTGATCATAGAGTGAGCAAAACCTGCTTCGTATGTGATAGGAGCGATGTTGCCGTCCTGATCTGCCCACTCGTCCTCCGCAACAAGATGTACCTTGGAGCAGTCAACCTTGAAGTAGTTGATGAGCTGTGCAAGAGGAATATATGTATCAGGCTCGGGGTTGCCGAGTATCATAGTGAAGCTCTTGCCTGCTTCGGAAGCCGCCTTAAGACGGGTAAAGAGAGTGGAAATGAGAACGGGATGAGGGTTCATCATAACCTTTACTTCAAATTCCGGATGCCACCAAGGCTCTCTCTTTTCGAGATCCTTGCCGCTGAGACTACGTACATACTCGCAAACCTTTTTGTCCTTAAAAGGCACAAATTCATGGGGCTGGAAGTCAAATTTTGTTGCGGGATCGGTAATAAACTTGCTCATTTTTCTATACTCCTTTATTCGTTTTTATTTTTCAAATTTTCTCATTTCTAAAGAAAATAATATTACTTAACTCTTTTTCCGGCCATATATACCGAATGAACGCTCATTTCGTGGTCTACAAATACAAGATCGGCGCGCTTACCCTTGGCGATTTCGCCTCTGTCAAAGAAGCCGACCGCCATCGAAGGATTGTAAGATGCAAACTTGAACACGTCTACCATGGAAGCACCGGTGTGCTTCATCATATTGCGGCAGGCAATATCAAGAGTAAGCTTAGAGCCGGCAATTTCGCCGGAAAAGTCGAAATTGATGTCGTTGACCCCCTCATATCCGGGAGGAACAGGTCCGTCGCAGGCATAAGCATCGGAAATAAGTATTATGCGGTCGTCGCCCTTTATGCGCCTTACAAGACGGAGCATATATGGATCAACATGGATTCCGCGGCTGTCGCAGATAAGCTCTGCATATATCTCGCGGTTATAATTTACCGCCTCGTCAACACACACGCCGCGACATTCGGGATATTTCGGACGGTCGCCCGTTGCGTTGGTATGATGTGTACCGATTCTGAGCCCGTAGGGTATAAGCTCATCTATATCCTGAGGAGCCGCCTCACTGTGTGCTACCGTGAATACAGCAGAAGGATTAACGGACTTTGCGTCCATAACAAAATCGGTTATGTTTTCTCTCTCCGGAGCAAGCGCCCACACACGTGCAAGCTCTCCTGCCGCTTCGATTATGGGCATATGCTTAGACTTGTCAACAGGACCTTTCCAAGGGTTATTTTCCCTCTCACATCCAAACTTCGGATTAAGATACGGACCTTCCATGTAGAATCCTGCAATGTTCGCACATTCCGGCTTCTTCATAGCATCCTTTATAGTGGAAATAGCCTTAAGGTATCCCTCTGTATCCATACTGAAGTACAGTGCCGGAAGAAGAGTGGTTGTGCCGTGGGAAAGATGGGCATTCGACGCCCCCACGGGATTTTCCACAAAGAAAATATTGTCACCCGCATGAGTATGTATATCAACAAAGCCGGGACCTACGTGCAGACCCTTGGCGTCTATGATCTCACATCCGTCCGGAACACCGAGAAGCCGCGATTCACCAAAATTCACGATTTTGCCGTTCTCAATGAGCAGTACCGCGTCCGGAATATAGTGGTCACGCATGACCAACACCGCATTGATTATCGCTGTCATTCAAGCTCTCCTTTCGTCCCCACAGCAGTTTTGGCAAATCAAAACCACGAGTAGGGTACTGCATTTGTTATAGGTTGATTATACCATATTTGAGCCTTAGTGTCAATGTGTATTGGGTTTTTGGATGTGCACATTTCGCCAATTTTTTTGTAATATCCAACAAAAGTCATATCCGAGTTAAAGATAAATGTCACATTTTGATGCACTTAGCACCTATCAAGTTCCGACTTGGCAAACTCAGCAACAGACTCTCCGTCAAGCCCCGCAATGTGCATAAGCTCGTCAACATCTCCGTGCAAAACGAATCCGTTTAACGCCTTTGTGGCAACACGCCTGCAAACACCGCTTTTTGCAAATGCCGCCGCCAGCTTTTCACCGACACCGCCACTCTCGATAGTATCCTCAACCGAAATCACAAGTCTGCTGCCTTCAGTAACTTTGACGAGTGCCTCTGCATCAAGGGGGAATATACGCCGCAGACGTATGATTCCAACACTGTGAGTCGCACCCACTCTCCGTGCCGCATCTTTTACAGCCGAAACGGTCCTGCCGTAAGTGACAAAAACAAGCTCGGCACGCTCGGTGCTCTCCGTATAGCAAAATCCGCCGTCCTCTGATTCAACAAACCGCAAATCTTCCGAATCCGCCGACTCACGTCCTTTGGGGTATCTGATCACCGCAAGCTGACCGAGGCTGACGGCAGTTCTTATGGAATCTTCAAGCTCCGCATAATTTGCCGGTGCATATATATTTATACCGGGCACAGATGAGAACAGTGAATAATCAAATATTCCCTGATGAGTGATTCCATCCCCCGGTACGATTCCGCACCGGTCAAGCAGAAGCACCATCGGAAGTCCCTGTATTGCTATGTCATGTAAAATCTGATCGTATACTCGCTGGGCAAATGTGGAATATAAAGCCGTCACCGGAATCATTCCGGCAGCGGCAAGCCCTCCGGCAAATGTTACGGCGTGCTCCTCGGCAATCCCCACGTCAAAGAAGCGTTCCGGGAACTCTTTAGCAAAGCGCGAAAGTCCTGTTCCGTCGCACATTGCCGCCGTTATAGCGCAGATTCGTCCGTCCTCCTTTGCAATATCACAGAGTATATCTCCTATATGCGAAGAAAAGCTTTCGCCCGAACAATCCTCCGACAACCCGCATTCTGCATCGAAGCTTCCAACCGAATGATACTTGTCCGGCTTTTCGATAGCAGGTGCATATCCTCTTCCCTTTTCCGTAAGCATATGAACAACACAGCACCGATGCTTTTGTTTTGCCTCCTCAAGCACACTGCAAAGCCGCTCAGTGTTGTGACCGTCCACAGGTCCAAGATATATAAGACCCAAATCTTCAAATACGGTATCCTTTATAAAAAGACGCTTTATACCGTCCTTTATAAGCTTCAGTCCCTTGGCAAGTCCCATACCTATGCCGGGTATTGCCGAAAGACAGTGCTCAAAATTTCGTTTGAAGGAAAAATATCCGTTGCTTGTTCGTATGCGCGCAAGATAGTTATGTAAACCTCCGACATTTTGAGATATGGACATTTCATTGTCGTTTATAAGTATGATAAGGTCAAGTTCCTTATCCGCGCAGTTGTTGAGAGCCTCGTATATCATACCGTTGGTAAGAGAACCGTCTCCCACGACCGCTACGGCATAGCTTCCATTTTTATGAAGCTTATTAGCCGCCGCAATACCCAACGCCGCAGATACTGATGTGCCGGAATGCCCCTCAAACAGAATATCGTGCTCACTTTCCGTAGGATTTGTGAATCCCGATATTCCGCCAAGCTGTCTGAGTGTGGAAAAGCGGTCATATCTGCCTGTCAGCAGCTTGTGGGCATAGCATTGGTGTCCAACGTCGAAGATTATTTTGTCATTGGGAGAATCAAACACCCGATGAAGCGCAATCGTTGCCTCCACCATACCAAGGTTTGAGGCAAGATGTCCGCCGCTTGTGCTGACGGTGCTTATTATGGTTTTTCGCATATCATCGGCAAGGTGCTTGGTTTCAGATGCCGAAAGCCTGCGGATATCTGACGGTGACTTTATATTTTCTATCATAGCTTATATTCATCCTTTTATCTATGACCGTACTGCATTCTTAATTCCCTGCGTATATTTTACCGTGAAGCAAAATACCTACAAAGACATTCATACATATATTATAACATATATTTATGCAAATGTAAAGAGCACGCAATAATCACATCAAAACCGGAGGAAAATATGAAGCTGTATGAGCTTATGTACGAATGCCTGAATACCGAATATACAAACACAGGTCGAAAATCAAGCTATGCCCTGCGGCGAAAGTGCGATACGCTGTATATCTTTTTCGAGCATTCAAACGGGAGGGCGGATTGGATAAAAAATCTGAACTTTCCTGCAAAGCCCTACCGCAGAATGGAACAGGCGACCTGGTATGCTCACCGTGGCTTTCTTACGGCGTGGCGCGATGTAGAAAAGGCAATTTCAGCTTATATAATGGATAAACGCATAAATAAAATAATAACCGTCGGTTATTCACACGGTGCGGCAATTGCACTGCTTTGCCATGAATATGTGTGGTTTAACCGTCCGGAACTCCGTGAAACTCTGTCGGGAGTTGGTTTCGGCTGTCCGCGTGTCATATGGGGCAGACCCCAAGCGGATTTTCTGCACCGTTTTGACCGTTTTACTGTAGTACGCAACTTGGATGATATAGTCACACATCTTCCACCGGCTTTTCTTGGGTATATCCATGTGGGGAAACTTCTGACTGTGGGTAAAGCGGGAAAATACACAAAATTCCAAGCCCATTATCCGGAAAATATCCTGACTGAGCTTAAAAATTATGATGAATGCGCACAAACCGGCAGCATGGGAGACTTACATATATCGTTCGGCAAGAAATGCCGTATATAAATGGCGGAGCGCCCTTTAAAATGAGCACTCCGCCGTTTTGATGAGGTTATATTTATTTTCCAATGTACTTGAAACGCGGAACAGACTCTCCGTTATGCACTACCGTCTCATTCCACATACACATGGGACGCACCCATACATCACCGTCACCGTAAAGAGCTTTATACACCACCATCATCTCCAATGTTTCCGAATGGCGCGCAATGTCAAGCACGAGGTAATCGTTGCCTTTATAGTGTCTGTATGTCCCGCCTTTTACTATATTTTCCATGATTTTTTCCTTATGAATTTAAATATTTTCTTTGTATTCTGTGGGCGACATTCCATTATGCTTTTCAAAGCCCACGAGAACACCGCCCTTTTCCGCGTAAAAGCTGCAAAGTCCTCTGAATTTGTGTATTTCAATCTGCACATCCTTGAATTTTGCAAGAATCAGCTCTTTTAGCTGCTCAGCCGCCGCTTCGTTCTGACAGTGACCGATGCTGATCTTGCCGGAAGTAAATCCCTCCGCCTCAAGATCGCCCACGAGGCTTTCAAGTGATCGGCGCTCACCTCTGCACTTGTGCATGGGCTCAAGTGTCCCTTCACTGCTTGCCTTTCCAACAATACAAATTCCACCGATTCCAACAAGCTTTGCGACAATGGGGGATATTCTGCCGTTGTTTGCAAAGGTTTTGAGAGATTTAAGCATAAACACAAGTCCCGTGTTTTTTTGGTATTCGGTAATAAAGTCACAGATATCCTCGTAAGACACACCTTGCTCAATACATTCCTCCAGCTTCTCAATTACAAGCGTAATTTCGGGGCCGGCGGAAAGGGTATCTATGACGAACACTCGCTTTTCAGGATTTTCCGCTTCGTACAGCCTTTTTGCGGCACAGGCGGAATTGTAACTTCCGGAAAGAGCGCTTGTAATGGTGACACAAAAAATATCGTCCGCACCGGCAAACGCTTCCAGCCAATCGGAAGTATTGGGACAGGAGGATTTGGATTTACCCTTGTATTTGTCAAGGAAATCCACCATATTATCCACATCAAGAGCGGTATCGTCAACAAATTCCTGCTCGGCGGTAATGATTTTCATAGGCGCACAGGCAAACTCCGTATGATTTAAATGAAACAAATCACAGGATGAGTCCGCAACAATTTTTATCTTTCTCATAGATTCCTCCTACATAATATAAAAGTTTCCAAGAGTGCAGCACACGGTGTGCTGCGCGTTTTTTAAAACAGGTTGCATACCTGTTTTAAACGAAATATTCTGAAAATTCGAGCGTTTTCACTCAGCACATATTGTGCTTAGTATATTTTACCATATTTTTTATGATATGTCAATAAACCTCAGCGTTTTTATTGTGTTTTTTGGGACTCGACTTTTCAAAAAGGAGCAAAAACCGATAAATCCCCTCAAACTCTTTAAGCTTACCGCCTGCTTCGTCAAGCTGAGTCTTGTATGTGTCGCGTGCCATGCGGAGCTTATCGGCTTCGACAACGGTCTTGTAATTTTCGTTTACAGTCGTGTCAAATTCCGCCTTTTTGTCCGCAGTAATCTCTATTCCAAGCTCTTTCAAAATATCGTGGATGTTCTTCATGGTCTATAATCCTTTTTTGCGTGGCTTGTATACCGCCTCGCCTGCGGTAGAAATTTAGCCGGATACCGTCCGACAGCGGATATAAAAACAGCACCCCACGGCGTAATCGTCGTGTTGGTGCTGTAGTTATTAAGTTTTTGGGCATAAGAAAACCGCTGTCCGTCAAGATAGCGGTTTTAGGTATTAAAAAATGGTATTAAGTCAATTTCGGATTCTACATACACAGCATCTATACCTTTATGCTAAATTCGAATTTAATTCGTAACAAAACCTATTGAACCTGATAACTTACCGTGTTATAATAACCCCATAAATATTTATTTTATGAGGTTATTAAAATGAATCAAAAGAAAATTGCAAAACTTGCTCATGTTTCTACCTCGACAGTATCAAAAGCTCTTTCAGGAAGTTCTGAAATTAGCAACGAAATTGCTCAGGAAATCAGAAGAATTGCTATTGAAAGTGGCTACTTCACCGAAAAAAACACAAGAAGACGCAAGTATGCAAACAACAAATCGCTTCTTATTGCACTTATAGTTCCCGAAATCATAAGCATTCATTACTCTGCTATTGCAACATATATAAAAAACGAAGTGGAATCCCTTGGAGGTCACGTTGCAATATATGTCAGTGATTTTAATAATAATAAATGCAATGAAATTTTGGAAACACTTATCCTTCCCAGGTCTTGCGACGGTGTCATTGTTTTTTCAAACGCAGGACATTGCGCAAAGTATAATGTACCTATTATTTGTTTCAGCAACAAAGGCACAGGTTTGTATGACTCTATTGGCAATGATACAAATGCAATTCTATATGATGCAGTGAAGCATCTAAAAGATCTTGGTCATAAGAAAATCGGATTTGTTGGTGAACTTTACACCCTTTCAAAATCAGACTCTTTTAAATCCGCCATAAAGCAACTTGACCTTTGTTACAACGAAGAGTTTGTATATATAATTGACGGAAGATTTGAGACTATTGGAGTTGATGCAGCAAGATTAATTGCCGCCAGCAAGGAAAAACCCACTGCAATAATTGCAGCATATGATGAAATAGCACTTGCCCTTATACATGAACTTTCAAATAATAATATACAGGTGCCCTCAGATATTTCCATTATGGGTATAAATAATATTCCTGCATCTTCCTACGCACAAATACCATTGACCACAGTTGAAACATTTTCAGCAGAGCAATATAAAACAGCCATTGATCTTTTATTCGATAAAATAGTTAACCAAACCGATGTTGTAAAACACATAACCGTACAACATAAAATCATACAACGTGATTCTACAAGACATATTTAGGAGGTACTATAATGAGCCAAAAAGATCTCTATGCCGGCAGTCGCATCTGTTATATAATTGAAGCAACAACAGAATATCTCATCTCATTACTTATAACAGGAGCATATCTTGCAAAACTCACAACAACCCTTGGATTTTCAGATAATCTTACAGCAATGCTCAGTTCATTTGTGGCATTAGGGTGTAGTTTTCAACTTTTTGCTATAACATTTTTTAAAAAAGGCAGAGTAAAAAGACGAATTACATTTTTACATACATTAAATCAGTTGTTTTTTATGTCAATATACGTCGTTCCATTTTTAAAACTTGGAAATGACGTAAAAACAGCACTATTTATCTTACTTTTTGTAATTGGATATTTTGTTTCAAACATTGTCTTTCCGCCAAAAATAAATTGGTTTATGTCTCTCGTGGAAGACAAAAAAAGAGGTGTGTTCACCTCAATCAAAGAAGCGGTTTCTCTTATAAGCGGTATTATTTTTCAGTTAGCAATTGGTATACTGATTGACCATTTTGAAACAACAGGCGATTCAAATACTTCATTTATTGTTTGTGGAATTACAATTTTTGCCTTAATGATAATTCACACGCTCTCACTTATTTTTGCAAAAGAAAAAGAATCCATAAATACAAATAAAGAAACCAATAAAGGTGGTTTCAAAGAAATTATTACCGACAAAAACATAATGATTGTAATCTTTTCAAGCGTTTTCTGGACAATATGTACTCACATTACAACCCCATTTTTAGGTACATACCAAATAAAAGAATTAGGATTTAGTATGACATTTGTTGGAGTTCTTTCATTTGTTTATGCAGTAGCGCGAATTCCCTTTTCCTTTGTTTTTGGGAAATATGCAGATAAATATTCATTTGCAAAAATGCTTAAAATCTGCTATACAATTGATGCTATAAGTTACCTTGTTGCCGCCTTTACTCGTCCTGAAAATGGACATGTAATGTATACACTTTACTATATCCTTCACGCCATCTCGATGGGCGGCGTAAACAGTGCGGCAATAAACTTGATTTTCGACTATGTCCCTCCGGAAAAGCGAAGCAACGCCTTGGCAGTAAAACAGACGATATATGGTATTAGTGGTTTTGTTGCAACAGTTGTAGCAACACCACTTGTAAGTTTCATTCAAAAGAATGGCAATATGTTCTTAGGCATTAATATATATGCTCAGCAAGTACTTGCAGCTATTTCCTTTATAGGGATTTTTCTTCTCATATTCTATATAGATAAAACAGTTCTTAAAATACAACCCTATAATAGAGAAAATGACTGATTCCAATTTGATGAAATTTTATCCGCCAAAGGTGATTTCATCTGCGAAGCAGATTTATTCCGTCGTAAGAGGGATTTGGCAAAGCAGGGGCTGTTGCACTAAGCCCCACAAAAAAGAACCGTTCGATACCGAAAAAGGTATTGAACGGTTCTGTGCTTTCTGGTATAATTTAATTGCGTAAGCTTAAATTATATGGATGCCGCCAAAAAAAACGGTACGGTGAGTGTGCAATTTTCGAAAATATTTCGCTTCAGCTTTGCTTGACAAATCAGTTGACATAGGATATAATGAAAGAAAAAATATGCAGAAAGAGGTGCACCTATGACAACTTTATCATTCGATCTCACCCGAGATGACGGCAAATTCAAGCCTCTCAACGCCACCAACGGCGGTCCCTGGCATAACCGTCGGGCAGGAGATGCAAACAGAAGTAATTTAAAAGATTACAAAGCGGCACGTATTCCCTATTCCCGCAACAACGATTCATGGTATTATTCCATCTACGGAGGTCCGTACTCCCATGACGTTACCGCTATCTTCCGAAACTTCGATGCGGACGTAAACGATCCCGCATCCTATGATTTCACCTGCACCGACGAAAGCATCCTCACTACCCTCGATGCGGGAACCGAGACCTTCTTCCGTCTCGGCGAATCCATCGAACACCGCATAAAGAAATACACCACCGTTCCGCCAAAGGACTTTCAGAAGTGGGCGGAAATATGCGAGCATATCATCCGTCATTACAACGAGGGCTGGGCTGACGGCTATCACCTCGGCATCAAGTACTGGGAGATCTGGAACGAAGCCGATCTCGATTCCGACGACAACCTCCACAAGGGTACATGGGGCGGTACGAAAGCACAGTTTTTCGAGATGTACAAAATCGCGGCAAAGCATCTGAAATCCTGCTTCCCCGAGCTTAAGATCGGAGGTCCCGCACTCTCGGGCTACATAAAATGGGCAGACGATTTTCTTCGTGAAATGAAAGAAAACGACGTCCCGATAGATTTCTTCTCCTGGCATATGTACTGCTCCGAGCCTTCCGAAATGATGAAGCAGGCAAAAACCATCAGAGATATGCTTGACAAACACGGCTACGGCAACTGCGAAACCATCCTCGACGAACGCAATTATCTCAAGGGATGGCACAACGAGGAATTCCGATATACAATTATGGCGATCCACGGCATCAAGAGCGCGGCATTCTCAATGGCGTGCATATCCGAGGCACAGCGTACGCATGATATTGATATGATGATGTATTACGATACCATCCCGAATGCGTGGAACGGTGTGTTCGATATGTATTCCTTTGCTCCGCTTAAGGGCTACTATCCCCTTTACTGGTACGGCAAATTCTACGATATGGAAGCATATGTAAGATGCGAAACCTCCGCCGAAGGGCTTTATACCCTCTGCGGAAGGGACAAGAACGGCAAGGTTCTGTGCGTCGTCACAAATTACAGCGACGACGATAACGCCTCCGAAAAAGAAGTATGCATTGACTTTGGCAGAAGCGGCAGATTTGAAGTATACCGCCTCGATGCCGACTGTGACGGCGAGCTTACAGAAACCGTAACCGATACAATTTTTACTATGCCGAATCAATCCTGCATACTCCTTCGCGAGGTATAAAAATCGAAGGTCGGGAATCGGATGCGTTTGATAATAGTGGTGTTCAGTTAGAGATATCAACGACAACATTCTGTGGATGAACCTTTTTATCGGGTGCTGTTCAAGGTGAGAACATTCACATCTATGCATACACCGATACTGGAACGCTGGATTGTTTCTAATGTGTCAAAAAACTCCCATTTAATCAACAAAAAAGGGTTGCTGCAAATACAGAAAGGTGTTTGCGGCAGCCCCTTTTTCTGGAAGAGCATAACCGTTGAGATATTTTAGTTTTGATTTTTATTTGCAGTGTTTATTGAAGAAATAAGCATTTTCTTAATTTATTCTGCAAGCTTAATAGGAACATCATAATTATATTCAAACAGTTTAGTATTTCCCAAAAGCATAAGCCAATATATGCTTTCACTTACCTCTTTTAGAGAAATATGTAATTTAGCAATAAAATCAGGGTTACTGTTTCCGTAAATTGCTTTATTGATATTTGCACCAACACTTGTTGCACTTCTAAGAAGTTGTTTGGCAATAGTTGTATCTCTTTTAGATTTTGCATACTCTTCATAAAATAAAACAATTTGTGTTGCAAATTCTAATGATTTATTTAAAAGCGGACTATCCATATCTTTTCACATCAAATTCAGTATATCATAAATACATATATAATTCAATGTTTTGCATAGCAAAACTACCTTTTCTCTTCTCTGTTCTCTTTTATCTCCTATCTGGAAACGACAATTTTTAGTGAAGAGCGAAGAGAGAAAAGTGAAGAGATAAGAGTACAAAAAGAAACGACAACTTTCTGTCGAAAATTGTCGTTTCTTTTGAAAAAGCCGAACCAAAAAGATGCAGCAGATTTTTACGGTTTTTTTCCGTAATCTCACCATTTTTAGCCACATTAAATCTTAAAAAATCATTTTCAACATTAAAAATTCTCTTTATAAGTAAATTTTTATAAAAAATTTAAGTGCATGGTTCGAATATGACAACCAACTCAAACATAGTTTTATTGCATTGTCATACCAGTATCCTGCTCTCGTTCATCATCAAGAAATTCAGATACATCCAAGCTTCTACTGAGTTTTAAATTTTTTATTGTCTGCATATTGAGCTTGAATCAAATTCACCATCGTGAGCCTTTACAACAATACCTATATTATCCAAAACAACGATAGCCGGCAATAGATCATTGAGATTTCTGCTAAAAC
>JAEIGA010015376.1_pt1 | contig 11653 bp, 15 predicted proteins | sample 9270691 | NCBI WGS metagenome assembly JAEIGA01 (sample SAMN17057246, study PRJNA624740) | gut metagenome | biome: biome; isolation source: fecal sample | host: Bos grunniens | place: China: Xizang | collected 2019
CCCTGTGTACCCCGATAACGGGCAAACTCATTTCGACGCATCGCCACTTCTAAGATCATCTCAAGCCGGCTCCAGCCGGCTTTTAATTTTCCACCTATGAATAGCTTTGATTCAAATCAAAGATATCCAATATCTATCACAAGTAGATAGCAAAGCTCTTCACTGCCGTAAATACTTGTGATATATTCCTCGCAAGAAAACAATCTATCAAGGCTTGCCATGCTACACGCGAGAGAAGTCACCAAGATTTACGACGTCATCATCAAGATGATTACGATTATTTTGGCCTTCATCGGCTTTAGCCTCCTCTGTGCAGGCATTCGTTGGCAGATTGTGATGAACGACTTCCTTTTGGCTCATGGTTTCTAACCAAAGGATTTTGATATGTCACTCAAATGGCATCGCTTCCCAATCGACATTCCGTCAATACCCGATCGCGTACTGGTGACGGTTAAGAACTTTGACGGATCTGTGCAAGTGACATTCCTTCGATATATCGGTTCTGCCGGAATGTCAGCTTTTGAATACTTCACCGAATCAGGCGTTATTGCCTGGGCAGAAATCGAACCCTTTGAACCCAAGGTGTACAAATGAACGAATCCGCAACCAACATCTACAAGGCGCTTGCAAAAGCCCAAGCCGAGTTTGCTCCGGTTGTAAAGAATCGCAAGGCCAATTACGGCATGTATGCCGACTTGGGTGCCATCATTGATGTGGTCCGCCCTGCTCTTAATCGAAACGGCATCTTTCTCTACCAAAAGGTGACAAGCCAAGAAGATGGCGTCGTTGTTGAAACCATCCTTGGTCACGAAAGTGGCGAGACTCTAAGCTCGGGGCCTCTCTTCATGCCCGTCGGCGACGTTCGAGGCTCCAAGGCTCAAGCTTTTGGTTCTGCTCGCACTTACGCCTGCCGTTACTCCTTAAGCGCCTTCCTGGGAATCTGTGCTGATGATGACGATGACGGCGCCAGTGCCGGCAATCCGGAGCCGAAGCCCCACGTCAAAGTCTCCACCGATTTACTCCAAGGCGCAGAGGACGCTGTTGCCGAAGGACCGAAGGCTTACGAAGCCTATTTCAGAGGCTTAAGTGCGGAAGCCCGATTGTCACTCATTAATACCGGCTACCACACACGCTTTAAAAACCAATTGGGGATCTGATCATGGCAAGCCCGCTCCAACAAACCGCTCAATGGTTCCAAAGCCGAATCGGCTGCTTAACCGCTTCCCAAGCTCACGACGTCCTCGCACGATCAAAGAGCAACGGAAAGCCGTTGAAAGGCTATTACGACTTAATGGACAAAATCATTGCCGAGCGCCTGACAAATGAACCGATTGGTGTCCCGATGACCGCCGCGATGCAATGGGGAGTTGATCATGAAGATGAAGCCCGTGAACGTTATGAAGCTGAAACCGGGCGCTTTGTTGAACTCGTGGGATTTATCCCGCACCCGGAAATTCAACATTTCGGCGCCAGCCCCGACGGCTTCGTGGGCAAGGACGGCCTTCTGGAAATTAAATGCCCGACCACGACGGCGCACATACGTCGCATAAAAGCCGGTGTCGTGCCGGAGGAATACCGAGCACAAATGTTGGTCCAGCTTCTTTGCACCGGTCGTCAATGGGTCGACTTTGTTGACTACGATCCACGACTCAAGGGCAACTATGAACGATTGCAATTTTGGAGCATCCGATTCGAACCTAAACCTGAGGAGCTTGAAGATGCTAAAGAAAAATGCCTTGAATTCCTTCACTGCGTTGATGAAGAACTTGCCAAGCTCATTGCCTAACAATTCTTTTTAAGGATTCGACCATGACGACCACGAATTCTCTTAGCTACGCCAATGTCCTTCGCTTGTTGGCAAATGAAATCGAGTTGAACAATAAATTGCAAGCTCAAGTCGAAGAAAACGCTCGAAAGATTGAATGGGTTAAAGATTTTGAAAAGTCCACTGGTGAGTTTTCAATTCGAAACGTGGCACAAATCTTCAATCTTCCCCCGCGATTCCTTTTTCAATACTTGCGTGATCAAGAAATTTTGATGGAGGGCAATACGGCTAACTCCGAATTAATCGACATGGGGTGGCTCGTTGAGCATCAATATTCGTTTAAGCAAAAGAATGGCCAAACGAAAAGTTTCAATGTAACGAGTATCACCCCGGCTGGTATGGTAGAGATTTGGACCATGCTTTGGGAGGCGGGCACTGTTCCTGCCTAAGTTATGAATGCCACAAGTTCCAACGCTAAGAAAAAAGATTGAATTAATAAACTAATTGAGGCAACTTTATGACGATCCGCAAGTTCTACACGATTTTTGACATCGCCAAGATGTTCGGTCGTTCTCGCAATACGATTTATCGTTGGATCAGCAACGGCTCGTTCCCGCGAGGGAAAGCTCATCCCGGTGGCATGATTTGGACCGAAGAGGTAATTGACCGCTGGCTTGCTGCCGGCCAGATTTCTGACAAGGAAATGAAAACACTTGCTGAATTAAAGGATATGTAATGAATCCAAATAAGAAGCCCGGCCCCTTACTTTTCGAGGCGACCGGGCTTCATTTTGCTTAAGCTTTAAGCATTATTTGCGGAATGGGTTGATTCAAAAGGAAATCCGCCCACTCTTGCATCAAAACGCGGCGTTGCTCCAGAAGATCACTGCGTTGATAAGCTTGCTCCACTTCATTACCAGTAGCGTGCATCAAACTTTTTTCAGCGACAATCGGATCTTTACCGTTTTCCGCACACCAATCGCGGAATGTGCTACGACAACCGTGCATCGTCACCTTGCGCTTCAAGGTTCGGATAAGCGTGAGACGCGGAGTTTCTGCATGTAAGCGTTCCCCCTTTGCGTTAACAAATACCAAATCGCCATTTCGCTCGATTGACTCTATCAAAAGCATTGCCTGGCGAGATAACGGAACCCGATGCGGATATTTTTTTCCATCTTTACGTCGTTCCGGTGGGACAAACCAAACCTTATTTTCAAAATCAAACTCATCCCATCGTGAATTAATAAATTCCGAAACACGAGTTGCCGTCAACAAGCCAAATAAGATCGCCTTATGTGACAAGAAATTCGAATCCATATAACGTACAGCGATCGACCGAGCCTCTTCGATCGTCATTGCCTCATGGTGAACATGTTGACGAATCTTGCTTGCGGGCGGCAACACCATTTCAAGATTTCCCTTCCATCGGGCAGGATTAGGCATCATGTACCAGCCTTTGAATGTCGCATAATCAAAGATGCGTTCAAGCCGACCAAGCAGACGAACTGCGGTCTCCGTCTTCGATTCCCAAATAGGCACCAATACGTCCAGGATGTCATCACGCGTGATTTGGCTGATTGGCATCTTACCAATCACCGTCACGGCATAGTCATTGACAGTTTGCACCCACTGGTGAGCATGCTTCTCATTTTTCCAACGACGAGCATTCTTGATCGCTTCAATGGCTTCTTTAGCCACTTCGGCAAATGTCTTTTCTTTCTGGACAACCTTCTTCTTCGCAATCTTTTCAAACTCAATCTCGCCATTGGCGATTTGCGATTTAATCTTTAAAGTCTTTGCTTTGGCAACGGAGAGCGAAAGCTCGCTGGCAGACCCAATCGAGATTTCACGACGGACACCATTGACCTGGGCTTTGAAAAAGAAATTGCGATAGTTTCCACGAACTCGCAAATAGAGCCCGGTGTCAATCTTGTGAATCCCTTCGGGGAGTTGATTGATATCGCGTTGAGTGATTTTGAAATTCTCTTTCATCCTCATTCCTTTCCATACAGTTTTTCCATACACTTTTTCCATACACAATGATAAAGAAAAGTGAAAAAATTAGGAAACATTTGGGGAGGAATTTTGATGAACAACCTACCGATATCATGTTATCTATATGTTTTATATGCACTTTTCAAGGATAAACAAAAACGATTGAAACAGAATGGGAAATACAGTTCGACTGTCACCTCTTCCGCCAAGATACCAGTAAAAACGGGCCTTTCAGGCCCGTTTTTCATTTTTCCATACATTTTTCCATACACTTTTGCAGACGCGCATTCTCCCGCATTATTTGCCCACTTTAGACTGGTCGGTTAGATACAAACCGATGTGCGACAAGTTTTGACACTCAAATCCAGATAATAAATTTGAAGATTAAAGATAAAACATCTGGAGATTGAGCCTATGAGATGCCGTTATTTGAACATGCGAGGAATGAATGTTTCTATTTATAACCTTCCTCTTTGCTATTTAAACCAGAAACTATGGCCATTAGCAAGGAAGAGTATTTCTGACTATAAGGACGTCTATTTAGAACTTTGTACGACATGCTCGCAGTTAGAGAATTGCGGTGGTCTTTTTAAGTCTCAAGCTAACACATACACCGTTAAACCTTTTGCCTAATAAAATTAGAAAGTTTTACTTTTTTTCAGTTAGCAGATAGAAGCTTGAAGACCGGAATCGGAAGACCGGAATCGGCTCAATTCGAATTGATATTTGGTTGGACACTGAAGATGTGTCTAACCAATCCAAATTAAAAACCGATGTCACATGATTGTTTACTTTAATCAAAACATCTCGAATCGGCTTCAATCCACAACTTTCAGTCTTCGTGCATTTCATTCCCCTTGATAAAATTCCGCACTGCTATTAATTATCCACTTTACTGAGCCAGGTTAAAAAAAAATAAAACCATTTTCACTGGTATCAAGCCCTGCTCACTTCAATTTGTTAGACTTTCCTCTATGCAGTTATTGGGAGTTTTGAGCGATTAGGAGATTTAAATGATGTTCGTGAAAAAAGCATTACTGGTAGCAATGGCTATGTGTGTTTCCACAAGTGTGATGGCTGACAAAAATCCAACTCTTTTTGGATTTTTAACTCTCGGTAAAACGACTATGGAAGAGTTTGAATCAAAGGTTGTGAAAAGCTGTAAATGGGAAAAGGAATATAACAAAGAGTACAACTCACACTCTTATTTGATTGAACAAGATTGTTTTAATCTTCCCGGTCATCCACGTATCTACATAGAGGAACATGATAAGAAAATAGCTTTGGTCGTTCTTGCTTTCTTGCCATTTGATTCTGAGGTCTTGCGCTATTATTGGAAAAAGATAGATCAGGAATATGGTAAGAAAGTAATCTTTGATAGGGGTCTTTATAAAGATAAAAACGGAAAATATTCGTTCTATGAAAAACATCTAGGACTTCGCTGGATAGTTGGTGAAACGGCTATCCTATTGGAATCAAACCCCGAAGGCTTTGATATTTCTTACAACCATTTAGGAACGAAAAGAACCTTTACCCAAAACGTTATTCAATAATATCTAAAGCTGAAAAAGTCTTTTTTGATCAGAGTTAGTGTTAATCCAAGAAAAGATCAAACAGGAGTTTTATAGATTATGTCGTGGTCTTTTAGAAAAAAAGTAAAGATCCTCCCCGGAGTGGATTTGAATCTTAGTAAATCCGGTGTGGGTGTCTCTGTCGGCCCTAAGGGCGCGAAGATATCCGTTGGAAAAAAAGGCGCCTATCTCAACACTAGCATTCCAGGAACTGGTTTGTACAAAAGAACCAAGCTATCCCTCTTGAATTGGAAAAGCGTAACTATCTCCCTGCTAATAGTCGGGACGTTTTTTGGGGTTTCCTATTTCTTGTTCTAATACGTTCTGCTTAGTCATACAGAAATACGGGATGTTGACCCTTGATGTATATCACCCTTCCATACACAAGAGAAGATAGAATGTAACCATCTGTATCCAACAATGTAAGATGGTATTGAAGGAGAAACGGGATGAAGAAAAGAACGATAGCTCACGTATTCCGCGCAACAGCTATTGCGTTGGCGATCGCAGGTCTTAGCGCTTGCTCCACAACGCAACTCATCAATACCGAAGCTCTAGAGAGTGCCGCTAATTTATTTAAAGCTCCGGAACAACAGGAACCTGTGAAATTGTATTTCGCAGGGGTCTCTTTTACAGGCAACTACAACCATCGTCAATTCAACTATCCGAACGTTTTGAAGCTTGCTAGTGGTGGCGCACTTGACCGCGCATTCAATGAAGAGCTCAAAAAACACGAATTCAAGAACGTAATCCTTTCGACTGATTTGGGTAAATCGACTAAAGCATCTGATGCTGTCGCAATGACTTTAGGTATTAATTTAGAAACGTTGACGACGCAATATCTTCCTCGATATGGTCATAAAACGATTGCAGATGTTTACGCAGAAATTTTGATTTTCGACTTTGACACGAAGAAGATCATCACGTCGCTGCCGATCAACATGCAGTACATCACGATCACGAAATCGAAACTGACAAAAGCACAAGAAAACAAGATTTTCGAAGGCATGATTTTCGGCACGAACAAAGAAATTCCGAAGTCGTTATTGCAAATTGCAGCAGAGAAAATCAAAACGGCTAACATTAAGCGAGATTACGGCGTTCGATTCAAGGTCGAAAACGTCAAGATGACGGATGAAATCAAAAATCAGTTGCGTAAATTGAATGCAAGCCCGGAACAGTTTGAGATTATCACGGCACAAATGATGACGCGCTCTTTGGTTGACAATCTGAATGTCGCTGTAGTACCAACGACGAAGGGTGAAGCTATCGGCTCTAAGATGCCCGCTCGCTTTGCTAATGGCGATGCATTTAATTTTAATCTGCCCGACCCGGACTATATCTTCAAAGTCGATTTGCAAAAGTTCATTACGCGAGCTGATAACTCCAACGAGTATTACGACCAAGAAGCTTATTTCGTATTCTTGAAACTCATGTTTGAGCAACCCGATTTAGCAAAGAAGATTTTGGATCGAAATTTCCGCGCATCTGCCGTGGCAACGCTTGTAAAGGGACAACAATCCAACAAGCGTGTGGTTTACATGGAAACGCTCTTTAACTTCTTTGAAGCGTTTGCTCAAAACATCAAAGACACGGAAACGGATTGGTTGAAGACGGTGACTCATCCTGCCAATGTAAGCTCGACGGAAGACCAATTGGAAGAAATCTACGACATCATGAAAAAGGCAATGTGATGAAAAAAAATTCTCTGAAAACCATATTAACGCCCATTGCTTTGGCATTGGTGATGGCCAATCCTGCTAACGCCATTGAAATGCGTGGCCAAGTGGCCTATAGCTACGAAGGCGGTATGTTCTCTGATTCACCGTCGGATGAAGATAAAGCCGCAGCTTTGAAGGCTGCCAAGATTTCGGCTATCAAGAAATATCTTTCTTCGAAAGGTCCTGCACAACAAAAGTTGTTGAGGGACTTGATGCCTCGCATCGAAATGAACCCCGATGAATTCTTGACGAGTACGACGGTTGTTGTTCAAGAAGCAAACAAGAAGACGAAGGTTTTCAATGTCGTGGTTCGTGCCGATGTGAACGAACAAATGATCAATGCAGAATTGAAGGCAAATACGGTAGCATCGGCGACGGCCAGCGGCGAAGGTAGTGCGTTCTCTGCTTTGTTTGTGGCTCGTCAGGTCACGGAAAGTAAGCAATTCAAGGATCGTGAAACGACGGTTGCCAAATCTGAAGCTGAAGTATCCGGTAGTTACAGCCAAGGTACAGAAACGGCCTCCAAGATGACGATGTCGAGCTCCGGCGGCAATGTCGTTCGTAAGGCTTCTAAGAACACGTATGGCAAATTGTCCGCAACGGACTTTGATGCCTCTTTCAATGAAATCATGACGTCCAATGGCTTCGAGACCATCGATTATTCGGACGTCGCCAGTGAATGCGGTGGTCCGGCTTACTCGGCCATCCAAAATGCATTCATGAAGAGTGACGAACTTCCGCAAGATTTACGTCAAAAGGCCATCAAGGCCGCAAAGAAGTGCGAAGTTCAATATTTCAGTGCCGGCTACCTCAATGTGAGCGCTCCGATGACCGATTCGGTTTCGGGCAATCGCAAGGTTGTCGTCTCTGTAAGCGGTTTGGTATGGGATATTAAGAAACGTCTGCCTCGTAAGGTAGGTTCCGTTGGTCCGATCCAAGCCTTTGGCATGGGTCCGGACGATGAAACTGCCCGACGTGCCGCTTTAGCGGTCGCTGCCCAAGAAGCGGCAGATGTGATCGCATCACAACTTGGCGTGAAAAACGTCAAATAACTATATAGCTCTCTAACGGAGGAAAATGGTATGAAACGCAAGGTTCTTTTAGCTGCTATGTTGGCTTCTGTCTCCGCAACGGCTTTGGTCGGTTGCGCCGGTATGGACAAGCTTATGGGTGGTATTCCTGGTATGGACTCTGTCGGTGCTGTGGCCGGTGGCGCAGTGATGAGTGTTGCTGATTTGGGCAATCTCCAAAAGACGATGCTCGGCGATACGCGCGCTGTCGCAGTCAACATCTATGGTGCACAAAAGAAGCTCGCCGTTGCCTTGGACTTGACGAAGGTTGTTAACGGCTTGAACGGTCAAATCAAGGCCGCTAAGAGCGGTAACGTTGACGGTGACTTCTTGGAAAAGTTGACGACGTTGAGCGCACAAACGGACGCTGCATTGAGTGGTGCACTTGCTGAAGTTAAGGCCTTCTCGACGGCTCAAAAGGGTGTGGTCGCAGCTTCTTTGGTGGACTACGCCAAGGGTGTTTATGGTACGGCAAAGCTCGCTGCTAATGCAGCAATGGGTGCCAAGAATGCAGCTACGATGATTAAGCGCGACTTTACTAAGGCTATCCAATTGAAGAGTCAATTCGAGTACCTCCTCGATGCTGGTACGTCTCTCCCCACCTTCGTCACTGAGTTGGTTAAGACGGGTAATGCCTACATCGATATGGCTAAGAAGCTCGGCGTCGATACGACCGAAGCTGCCAAGGTCTTGAAGGACGCTGTCGAATTCAAGCTCTAATTTGCTGACCTAGAGAAACGGCCTGTCGAAAGATGGGCCGTTTTTCCCAAAAAACACAGAAGGAGCCACGACAACTTCTGCGTCGGTGGCAAAAAATGGGTAGAAAAATGATGGAAAAGAAAATTTTAACGACTGCTCTGGCCGCCTTGAGCGTCGGTGTCGCATGTGCTCAAACGACAGCTCCCCAAGAGCAACCCGCAGCTCCTCAAGAACAACACGTCGCATCCGTGGCACAAGTCCAAGAGCAACAAGTAGCTCCAGTAGCCCAGAACCAACAACAAGACATCGTTAATACAAACGACCTTGCTAAACCGTCTCCTACGGTCCATCAAATCTTGGATAAGAAGTACCAAGAGTGGCTGAAAGAGGCAAGCGCAAAGACCTTGAAGGCTTGTCGCGCAATGGGACGAGACCTTCGATCTCCTGCTTGTAATCTTCCGAAGAATATTGTGGTCGGTAAGGCAACGGTGGCCGTTCCAAAGACTCACCCGAACTGGGTGGAGGCTCGTCAAATGGCATACATGAACGCCATGAACAACGCCTTCTCCACTTACGCTCAACAACAAAAGGTTAACAACCAGACAAAGATTTTGTCTCGAATGTTACGCGATGACGCAAAGTTGCAAGCACCGTCTGACAAAATCGTGACGGACAACTTTGACGATGCTAAACCCGGTAAGGTCAAGCAATTGTTCGATAAGGTTTGTGCGCTTGGTGAAGCCATGATCGACAAGAAGTTAGGCGAATTGGGCGTGCCGCCTGAAAAGTATGAACGTCAACCGATCGAAGTAAAGAAGAAGCAGTTGGAAAACTCCATCGAAATGCTTTCCGAATTCACCACGCACGCAGAAACTGCCGGTATGGTTCCGTTGCAAACCTTCTACGGTGAAGACGAAGACGGTCGCTATGGTATCCGTGTGGTGTTTGCAACCGCTCCCAGTCGCATTCGCTTGGTGCATCAAATGTTGAAGGATGGTGCAAACATTCCGCCGAATCCAGCTTTAGCAACGGACGAACTGGCAGATACGATGTTCGTGTTACCAGAAGAACAACTGTTCGACATGTTGGGCACGCGTCTTGTATATGACGAAAGTGGTTATCCCACGTTGTTCGCCTTTGGTCAAGCTGGCGTAGGTGTCCCGCGTAACAATCCGACCTTTGGCGATCGCTACGAAATCGCCCAGTCTGACGCTAACGCCAACGCAATGAACGCATTGACGTTGCTCTTAAATGCAACAACGAACGTAAAACGCGTCGGTACGACAAAGGCCGGTACGGAAACGAATCAAACGATGACGGTCGATGCAAAGAATAATGCAACATTCGGCTCGGAAACGACAGGGTACGCCGGTTCGTTCTCTGACATGACGATTGACACCTCTGGTCGCATTCGAGACTTTGAAGGCATTCGCACCGTTCACACCTGGTCGCACTTCGACAGTGGTAGCCAACAATACGTTGTCGGTGCTGTGTTGATGTGGTCGCCTGCAACCGCTCAATACATTCAAGAGCAAAAACAAGCTTTGCGTGAGCCGGTGAATGCCGCTCCTGCACAAGAGCAACAAACGCAACAACCTAAGTATGAAGCCAAGGCTCGTAAGGCAAAGGAAACGGACAATTATGTTTTCTAAAAAATGGTTAGTCGGACTCGCATTGACCGGTGCCATTTTCTGTGCCACTTCCGCCCTTGCTGCAACTGTTACAGTGAACAGTAAGGGCACGGCCCAGACTCGTGAAATGGCACGAGCCAATGCACTGAAAGAGGCAATCATGCAAGTAACGGGTGTTTCGGTTGACGCGGAACACCTTCAGCACATTGCCTCCAAGCGCGTGTCAAACGACACCAGTACAAAGACCAAAACGGCCTCTTACTCCGAACAACTCTTGCGAGAAAAGATTAACGGGGTCGTGACGGGTTTCCGTATCATCGACGAATCCACAACGCCGAACGGCATGATTAGCATGTCGTTAGAAGTGGATATCGAAAAGTATGATATTCCGGGAGTCGAAAGCAATCGCCGTAGCATCTCCGTTCAAGCCTTTGAAGCCAAAGGGCAAGGAACTTGCTTTGGTCGTCCAATCACTCGCGATGAACAAGTAAAGGCTATTACGGAAGCGATTCAAACGGCGTTGGTAACGACGCGTAAGTTTGCGATTTTGGATCGCCACGGCAACGGATACGACGCTGAAAAGAAGTTCATCCAAGGTGATGACGTCCGCTTGGCAGAAAAAGCCAAATTGGGTTTAAATCGCGGCGCTGACTTTGTTGTCTCCGGCAACATTCGACACATGAGTATTGGCGAAACTCGACATAAGTTGCAAATGACCAATCGAACTCAAATTGATCGTCACGCCCGTGCGGACGTGAACTTCAATGTCATGATGTTTGCAACGCGAGAAATCCAGCTTTCTGGCAATGTCGCAGTCAAACTGACAGAAGACATTTCTGAATTGAGCTGTAATGAAATCGTCGCTCGCCTTTCTCAAAAGGCAGCTTCAGAAGTGGCACGTCGTGCGACGTTGAGCATTTTCCCGCCGACGGTCATCAATACGGCTGGTCGCATGATTTACTTTAACTATGGCGGCGATGAAATTCGTGCCGGTGAAGTCTATAACCTGTTTAGCAAGGGCGAACCGATTTATGATCCGTACACCAAAGAGCCGCTTGGGAACGTAGAGGAGTTGATGGGGCAAGTCAAGGTTGTTGAAGTCAAACCGAAGTATTCCGTAGCGACCTGGGTTGATTCTGAAATGCGCGCTCCGGTCAAAGAAGGTGACATACTTCGTCCCTACGTGGCTCCCAAACCCACAA
>JAEIGA010015377.1_pt1 | contig 11652 bp, 10 predicted proteins | sample 9270691 | NCBI WGS metagenome assembly JAEIGA01 (sample SAMN17057246, study PRJNA624740) | gut metagenome | biome: biome; isolation source: fecal sample | host: Bos grunniens | place: China: Xizang | collected 2019
CTCAAGTCCTGCCTCGCGGGAGAGCTCGAAGTACTTTTTCTTGAACTGCTCGAACACCTCGATAGGCGGCTTTCCCATCATAGCAAGCGCCGCATTTGAGCAATGCTCGGGCGCAACCTTAAGTTGCCCTGAAACGTGATGGGTAACGAGCTGGCGGAAGAAGGAATCATCCTTATCATATATCAGGTAATCAAATCGGATTCCCGAGCGCACGAAGACCTTTTTGACCTTCGGGATCCTCTCTATATCGAGAAGAAGCTCTGAATATTCGCGGTGATCTACCTCAAGATTTTTACACGGGGTGGGGGATAAGCACTTTTTCGCGGGGCAAACGCCGTCCGTTGCCTGCTTTTTGCAGGATGCGTAGCGGAAGTTCGCGGTAGGTCCGCCGACGTCGTTTATATAGCCCTTGAAGTCAGGAAGTGCGGCTATTTTCTCTGCCTCGGCAATTACGGAATCGTGGCTGCGCGAGCGAACCTCACGTCCCTGGTGAAAGGCGATAGCGCAGAAATTGCAGGCGCCGAAGCAGCCTCTATTATGGGTTATCGAATGCTTTACCTCGGTGATAGATGGCACGCCGCCCTCGGAAACATAGTCGGGGTGGAAATCTCTTGCGTACGGGAGCGAATAGACGAAATCGAGCTCCTCTCGCTCAAGAGGGGGCATTGGCGGATTCTGCACGAGAAGCTTGTCGCCGTAGCGCTCGACTATCGCCTTTCCTCTGACCGAATCGTTGTTTTTATACTGTGTGGCGAATGCGCGGGCGTAGGCCTGCTTATCACTCTTCAGAGTATCATAATCACCAACCTCGATAGAGTCGTAGTGAAGCTTATCTTCATTCTTGCAGAGATACACCGTTCCGCGCACGTCGCGAATCTTCTTGATGGGCACGCCCTTATCAAGGAGCGCGGCGATCCTGCGGATTATGTTCTCGCCCATTCCGTAAGTCAGAATGTCGGCGCGCGAATCGACGAGGATCGAGCGTCTTACTCTGTCGTCCCAATAGTCGTAGTGGGCAAAGCGGCGAAGAGAGGCCTCAAGTCCGCCGATGATGATCGGCACGTCACCGTATGCCTCGCGGATGCGATTGCAATAGACGATAACGGCACGATCGGGGCGTCCGCCCATTTTGCCGCCTGCGGAATAGTAATCGTATGAGCGTTTCTTCTTAGAAACCGTATAGTGGGCAACCATGGAGTCGATGTTACCGGAGGACACCAAAAATCCGAGTCTCGGTCTGCCAAAACGTCGGAACGCCTCAGCGCTTTTATAATCGGGCTGCGCGAGCATCGCAACGCGATAGCCCTCCGCCTCGAGAACACGGGTTATTATAGCCGCGCCAAAGGACGGATGATCGACGTAAGCGTCACCCGTAACGTAGACGAAATCGACCTCCTGCCAATTTCTGTCGCGGACGTCCTGCATATTGACGGGTAGAAAGGCTTTTCTGTCCATAGTTCCTCCTTTTGACATCTGTTGTTTGCATTTTGCGTTTTATATATGGGGGCGTGTTGAATTTCACGCCCCCAATACAGTCTGAATATTAAAGAGTAAAGTCCGAAAGTGTGACCTCGGTCTGCGAGCCGTCCTCCATATTACGGAGCTGTGCTACGCCCGACTCGATCTCGGAATCTCCGATGATAAGCGTTCTCTTCGCGCCTATCTTGTTGGCGTACTTCATCTGTGCCTTGAGGCTTCTGCCGACTACGTCGCACTCAACGAATTTACCGAGTCTTCTCTGTCTTTCGGTAATACCAAGTGCCGCGATCTGCGCGCGCTCGCCCATTGCCGCGATGTAGAGGTCGGGAGTGGGAGCTGCGATATTGTCAAGCCCTGCCTCACGCATAGCGAGAATGACTCTGGTGATACCCATACCGAAGCCGATACCGGAAAGTGCAGGGCCGCCGATGGATTCAACAAGGCCGTCGTATCTTCCGCCACCGCAGACGGTGGACTGTGCGCCGATGCCCTCGGCGATAAACTCGAATACTGCGCCGGTGTAGTAATCAAGTCCGCGGACTATAGAGGAATCAACAACGTACTCAATGCCCATCTCGTCAAGTGCAGACTTCAGCATCTCAAACTTAGATGCACAGGTCTCGCAGAGGTGGTCTACTGTTCTGGGTGCGCCCTTTGCACCCTCTGCGCAGGGGGGATACTTACAATCAAGAAGGCGAAGAGGGTTCTTGTCAAGACGCTCAACGCAGGTAGGACAAAGCTTGTCCTTTCTGTTCGAGAAATAGGATACGAGCGCGCCACGGTAGTTCGGGCGGCACTCCTTGCAGCCTATCGAGTTGATGTGAAGCTTTACGTTCGTAAGACCAAGGCGGCGAAGAACCGAGTTTGCAAGCGCGATAGCGGTAGCATCTGCGGCAGGGCTCTCGGAGCCGAACATCTCGGTACCGAACTGGAAGAACTCACGGCTTCTGCCTGCCTGGGGCTTTTCGTGACGGAAGCAGGAAATGATATAGTAGTACTTGAGGGGCATAGGATCAGAGTACTTTCCGTTCTCGATGATAGCTCTCGCAACAGATGCCGTGCCCTCGGGGCGAAGCGAGATAGATCTGTTTTCGTCTCTGTCTGCGAAGGTGTACATCTCCTTCTGAACAACGTCGGTGGTGTCGCCGACGCCGCGCACGAAGAGCTCGGTATTCTCGAAGGTGGGAGTGCGGATCTCGCCGTAGCCGTACTTCTCTGCCTCCTCACGCATAATGCCCTCTATGTATCTGAAGAGGGGTGTCTCGCCGGGGAGTATGTCCATCGTGCCTTTAATTTTCTGTATCATTTTCTACGTCCTCCGTATGTGCTGTTTTCAAAATTTCATCAAGGCGCTCTCTGTCGCCTATCCACTCGAGCATTCCGAGCACTGCCTCAAAGCCCGACGCGGCTCTGTAATCCGATGCCTTTGCGTACTTCGGGCGGTTAAGATGCGTGGAATTCGAGGCTCTGCGATAGACGTCGATCTCGTCGTCAAGAAGCATTGGCTTCACGCGTCGCATCATTTCTGCCTGTGCCTCCGCCGTGACGTATTTCTGCGCCGCAAGATTAAGATCGCCGGATTTACAGTGGCCTCTCTCGATCAGCATCCGCCTCACGTAAAGCGAATGGACCGCGTCTCCAAGAAATGAGAGCGCCTGCACCGACGGCAAGCTCGCGCCTATTATTTTGTCGTGCATGGCCTCACCTCCAAAGAGCCTAAAGTTTTACATTTTATTATAGCATAAAAAGAGAAAAAAATCAACGGTTTTGGGGAATAAATTTTGCGAGAAGAAGAGCTTCAGCGCGCCCGCATTCTACCTATGTGAACAAATAAAAAATATTTTTAGAAAATACTTGAAATAATTATTTTTATATGCTACAATATTTGATAGAATACTGTTTCTATCGGTAAGCGTGATTTACGAGGCTTTTTAATGAGGGATTTTTCTTATATCGAAAGAAATCTCGCCGAGGTCAGAGAGGATCTTGCGAGAATAGCGGCAGGGTGCGGCAAAGGCGTGCCGACTCTTGTATGCGTCACCAAGAGCGGTGACGACGAGGAGCTTTTGGCTCTTGTGCGCGCCGGTGCTGCGGATATAGGAGAAAACCGTCCGCAGGAGCTCTTGCGTCGCGGCGAGCTTCTCGCGAAAGAGGGGTTCTTCCCTTCTCTTCACGAGATAGGAAACCTGCAGCGCAACAAGGTCAGGTATATCATTGAGCGTGCATCGCTTATACACTCGCTCGACTCGCTCTCGCTCGCAGAGGAGATAGAGCGCCAGGCGGCGAAGCGCGATATGAAGGCGCGCGTGCTCATTGAGGTCAATTCGGCATCCGAAGAGGCAAAGGGCGGAATTCTTCCCGAGGCTGTTGAGGAATTCTATCTTGCGCTCGCGGATTTTCCTCACATTGAGGTCTGCGGTCTTATGACCATGGGGCCTGTGTGCGAGGACGAAGAGGAGATCAGGCCTTATTTTGCACTTACCAAAAGAATATTCGATGATATTAAAACGCGCCACGGCTTTGCGGGCGAGGGGATTCTCTCTATGGGTATGAGCGACAGCTACAGAGTTGCCATAGAAGAGGGCTCGACGCTTGTGAGGATCGGACGCAGACTATTTAAAAAATAAAGGAGAGACAAAAATGTTTGAAAAGTGGGCAGAAAAATTCAGAGCAAGAGCCGAGGACAACGACGTAACCTTTAAGGACTTTGACGAGAGAGAAGAGGCTGTCGTTCCCACGCCCGTACAGAAGAAGGCGGAGGAGGCTACTGCTATAAAGAACAGCCTTTCCTCTCCCGAGAATATTGAGCTTAAGGTGGTAAGACCCGAATCCTTTGAGGAGGTCAGCACCGTTGCAGACTATCTTCTTGACGACTGCACCGTAGTTCTTAACCTCGAGCTTATGGACCGTGCTACCTCGCTTCGTATGCTCGACTTCCTTAACGGTATCACCTACTCCAAGGACGGCGAGATCAAGAAGGTTGCACAGAGCACCTATATCATCACGCCCAACAACGTCGACGTAAACGACGAGAAATAATTGACAAAATGCGGAGCCGCGATGAATCTCGGCTCCGCTTCAACTATCAAAGGAGCTAACCGTGTTAAAAAAGCTATCCCCTTACAAGAAGCGTGCGATCATCTCCGCTCTTGTGATAATTCTCGGTATATTTCTCGACCAGCTCTCAAAGTGGCTGGTGGTAAAATACCTCAAGCCCATCAAGGACGTTCCGCTCATTGACGGCGTTTTTCATTTCACATATTCGGAGAATCCCGGTGCGGCGTTCGGCATGCTAAGCAACGATCGCTGGGTATTTATGCTCTTCTCGTCGATTATGATAATCGGTATGCTGATATATATCTTCCACCCCAAGAGCAACCCGAAGCCGCTCTTCTCGGTCGCTATGGCGCTTGTGATCTCGGGCGGAATCGGCAATATGATCGACCGCATAGCACTTGAATACGTGGTGGATTTCCTCTACTTTAAGTTGATCAATTTTGCTATTTTCAACGTTGCCGACGCGTTCGTATGCGTGGGTGCCGGACTTATGGTGCTCTCGGTAGTATTGGAAATGATAGAGGAGATCAGGAGCAAGAAGAAATCATGATCTACGAGGTTTCTGAGAAAGAAGCGGGAATGCGACTCGACGCCTACGTTTCGACGGTATCCGAGCTGTCGCGCAGCGCGGCGGCCAAGCTGATCGAATCCGGCTCGCTTAAGCTCAACGGAGCCGCGGCAGAAAAAAAGCGCACGGTCACGGTGGGCGACGTCGTTGAGATAATCCTGCCCGAGCCTGCCGAGTGCGAGGCCGAGCCCGAGGACATTCCGCTCGACGTCGTATACGAGGACGACGACATTATAGTGATAAACAAGCCGCAGGGCATGGTGGTGCACCCTGCGCCCGGCAACTATTCGGGCACTCTCGTTAATGCTCTGCTCTTCCGATGCCGCGATTCTCTGTCCGGTATCGGCGGAGTTATGCGCCCCGGTATAGTGCACCGCATTGACAAGGACACCTCTGGACTTTTAGTCGTGGCGAAGAATGATTTTTCGCACGCAGCCCTCTCGGAGGAGCTTAAATACCACGGCATCGAGCGCGAGTATCACGCGCTTGTCAAGGGCGGATTTTCGGCAGACGCCGGAACGGTCAACGAGCCGATCGGGCGCCATCCTATCGACCGAAAAAAGATGGCGGTGCTCAGAAATTCCGAGTCGGCGCGCGAGGCTGTGACCCACTACGAGGTATTGGGCCGATACGGCAACGTCAGCTATCTGAAGCTTATGCTCGAGACCGGCAGAACCCACCAGATAAGGGTACACATGTCGTATATCGGGCATCCGCTCCTCGGTGACGAGGTATACGGTCAGTCAAAAACTCCGTTTGAAAAGCGACACTCTGCCCTGCTTTCGGGTCAGGCGCTACACGCAAGACGGCTTTCTTTAACTCATCCGAGGACGGGTGCGCGAATGACCTTCGAATGCCCGTTGCCGCAGGAATTTTCAAAGCTTTTAGAGATCTTGGAAAAAGAAAACACATAGGAGTCGGCTATGATCAAGACAAAAATTGTTTCTTCTCTCGAGAAGGCTTTTCTCGACGAGTCTATCGACAGGTTTGAACGTCTTTCGGATATTACCGCGCTTCGCGGCGAGAGAGTTTCCTGTCAGCTTCTGCACACCTACGAAACGTCGGAGGGAGACGTGCCGCAGATCAGCCAGGCGTACGTTTATCTCGAGGGCTCTCTCGCAAAATATGCGACAGTGAGAAACGTCGAGAACGTGCCCGTACTGAGAGCTGTAAACCCCGGTATGACCGATGATAACTATCTTCGCACGACGCCCGGACTTTATCCCGACGTACTGACACCTCTCCGCTATCCCGGCGAGGGATATCTCGGACGAGTTGCGATAAGAAACGATCTGACTATGGCGCTTTGGATCGAGGTTGATCTCCCCGACTGCGAGTGCGTGGTCGGCGATCAGACGATCACCGTCGTTATAAAAGACCCCGACAACAAGGAGGTTATCTCACGCGAGACCCTGAACATAAGAGTAATCAACGCGAGCCTGCCCGAGCAGAAGCTCTATTACACCAACTGGTTCCACTGCGACTCTCTGGCACAACAGTACAACGTGCCGGTTTGGTCGGAGCGCCATTGGGAGATCATTGAGAACTACGTCCGTGCCGCAAAGAGAACAGGTGTAAACCTGCTTCTGACCCCCGTTTTCACACCTCCGCTTGATACGGCGATAGGCGGCGAGAGGCTTACGACCCAGCTTGTCGGTGTCACCAAGAGCGGCGAGGACTACACCTTTGATTTTGCGCTCCTCGACAGATGGATCGAGATGTGTGACAGAGTGGGCATCAAGTATTTTGAAATATCTCACTTCTACGATCAGCACAAGGCTTCTCACGGTGCCACCGTCTACGCGAAGGTAGGCGGCGAGGAGAAGATGATCTTCGGCTGGGAAACCGATGCATTTGGCGAGGAATACCGTCATTTCCTGCGCTCCTTTATCGTAGCTTTCCTTGACCATATGAAGAAAAACGGCAACGACAAGCGTTGCTTCTTCCATATTTCCGACGAGCCAACCGCCGAACACTTTGAGCATTACAAGATGGCAAAATCCATCGTTGCAGATCTCCTCGCGGACTACACCATTATGGACGCGGCATCGAGATATATGTTCTACGAGGCGGGACTTATGAACACCGCGATCCCCGCGAACAACCACATCGAGCCTTTCCTTGAGCACAAGGTACCCGGGCTTTGGACCTACTATTGCTGTATGCAGTGCGTGGGCGTATCGAACAGACTGATCTCCATGCCCGGCTGGCGTAACCGCTCGCTCGGTATGCAGCTCTATAAGTATGACATCAAGGGCTTCCTGCAGTGGGGCTTCAACTTCTATAACAACCGTCACTCGGGTAGCGCTATCAACCCCTATCTCGACCTCTGCGGCGATGACTGGGTGCCTGCCGGCGATATGTTCTTCGTCTATCCCGACACCGACGGTGAGCCTCTTGAATGCACGCGCGGCGTGGTGTTCTACGAGGGAATTCAGGATATGCTGGCGATGCAGCTCTGCGAGCGCTATTACCCCAAGGATGAGATCGTAGCGGCAATCGAGAAGATTCACGGTGCGCCCGTGGTATTCGACCGCTGTGCGTACTCCTCTCGCGAGATGCTCGAGATCCGTGGTGTCGTCAATGAAATGATAGCAAAAGCTGTAGAAAAGTAAATCATTGTTTACAAAAACAGCAAAAGCTCCGCACCTATGGTGCGGAGCTTTTCTTATAATTCAATTGCCTTGGCAAACTCGTTTTCCGGGATGGGACAGACGTAACCGTCGCCAATGTTCTCCGCAAACTCTGCCTTTGCCGCGGCAAGCGTATCGGGATCCTCGTAAAGATCGATCGCCAGAGATGCGAGAACCTTTGCGGCATAGAGCATGCCCTTGTGCGCGATAGAGGTCTTGCCGAGCGATACGTTCTGCCAGGAGTGTCCGGGAGCGCCCGACGTGTAGCAGGCGGTATACACCTGGACGGTCGGAGTCTGGTAGGAAACGTCTCCGACATCGGTAGAGCCCGGAGAGAAATGATACCCCTTGTGAAGCGGTGCCACAAAATCATTGAGGGCGCGCTTGCCGCCATCGGTGAGGGCATTTATCTCCGCTCTTGCCGTTTTGTCATACTGCGCGGCGATCGAGAGCTCTCCGTGGCTGTCGTAGGTAGCCTTCATGGCCTCGGCAAGAGCCCACTCCTCCTCGGTGTACGAGGGGAGCTCGACGGCTTTCATATTTTCATACGCCAACGCCTCAAGCGTCGCATTGGGAACGGTGTTCGAGCAACCGTCAATAAACACGCGCTCATAGCTCGTCTCGGTCATAAGCGCCGCGCCGTCTGCGATCTTATCGACCCTGGCCTGCAGAGCAAGGGCGTCCTTTACCATCTTGGAGCGTACCATATAAAGCACCGACGCCGTTGGCTGAACCACGTTGGGAGAGGCTCCGCCACCGTCGATAATGGCGTAATGTATTCTGGCATCATCCTTGGTATGCTCGCGCAGATACTGAACGCCCACGTTCATAAGCTCGACGGCATCGAGCGCGCTTCTGCCGTGCTCCGGATCTCCCGCCGCGTGTGAAGCCACGCCTTTATACTTGTAGAGGACCTGTATGCAGGAGTTGCAGGTGCCGACGGCGACCTCATTGACATCGAATGGATGCCAGGTGATCGCGGCATCAAGTCCGTACCATATTCCCTCCTTAGCCATAAACGCCTTTCCGGCGCCGCCCTCCTCGCCCGGAGTGCCATAGAATATGACCGTACCGGGCTGTGCTGTGGACTTGAGATACTCCTTGACGCCGTATGCCGCCGCAAGTGCGCCTGCGCCAAGAAGATTGTGTCCGCATCCGTGCCCCGAGCCGCCTTTTGTAAGCTCGCATCTCTCGGAGGCGCCCCCCACCTGCGAGAGGCCAGAGAGCGCGTCGTATTCACCGAGAATTCCTATGACCGGCCCGCCCGAGCCGTATTTGCCGAGGAATGCCGTGGGAATCCCTGCTACGTTGCGCTCAACCTCGAAGCCGAGCGACTCAAGCGTTTTGCAATAATCCTCTGCGGATTTGAACTCCTTTAAAGAGAGCTCGGCGTATTCCCAGATCCTATCCGAAAGGTCGGTGAACGTGCTTTTATTATTATCTATCGCCGATATGGCTATCTGCTTTTTTGTTTGCATAAGACCTCCGTTATATTTCAAAAAATGGCTGCGCAAGACAGCCATTTTGTTTTTTAAAGTACCTTTGAGAGGAAATCCTTGAGTCTTGCATCCTTGGGATTGCCAAAGATCTCCGCGGGAGTGCCCTCCTCCTTGATAATTCCCTCGTCCACGAAAAGAACGCGGTCGGATACCTCGCGGGCAAAGCCCATCTCGTGGGTAACGATAACCATCGTCATGCCCTCGTTGGCAAGCTGCTTCATAAGGTCAAGAACCTCTCCGATCATCTCGGGGTCGAGCGCCGAGGTGGGCTCGTCAAAGAGGATAACGTCGGGATCCATGGCAAGAGAGCGAATGATTGCAACTCTCTGCTTCTGACCGCCCGAGAGCGTCGAGGGATATACGTTTGCCTTATCCTCAAGACCGATTCTGCGAAGAAGCTCCATAGCCTTTGCCTCCGCCTCCTCCTTGGTCTTGAGCTTGAGCTTTACGGGAGCGAGCGTGAGGTTCTCAAGAACCGTTTTGTTGTTAAAGAGATTGAACTGCTGGAACACCATACCCATCTTCTGACGGGCAAGGTCAATATCGAGGTGATTCTCATCATAGATCTTCTTAATAGCCGCCTTGTACGCCTTTCCCTCGGCTACCGAGAACTTCTCGTTGAGAAGATCCTCCGCCTTGATCTTTGCGACAGCGTCGTCCTCGGACATACCGCCCTCGACGAGCTTTGCGAAGGTCTTGGATGCCTTGATTACCTCGGGATGAAGATAGGGATCGACAGGAGTGAGGAGCTTGCCCTCCATCCACACCTCACCGAAGGTGGGTGTCTCAAGGAGATTCATACAACGAAGCAAGGTGGACTTACCCGAGCCGGACGCGCCGATAATGGAAACGACCTCGCCCTCGGCAATAGTGGTGGATACACCCTTCAGCACCTCGAGCTTACCGAAGTTTTTATATACGCCTTTAATATCAAGCATGAGCCTTGAGTCTCCTTTCCACTAGTTTCAGTGCTTTCGAAAGAATGAAGTTAAGAACAAAGTAAATTATGCCGACGATCATAAGGGTAGGAATAGGCGAGAACGTGATGCCCTTTACCATAGCGTAAACGGTCATAAGCTCTCCGACGAAGAAGGTCGATGCAAGCGAGGTCTCCTTGATAATAGTGATAAACTCGTTGCAAAGCGCAGGAAGAATGTTCTTTATTGCCTGAGGAAGAACAATCTGGATCATAGTTGTAGCGCCGTTAAGTCCAAGGCTACGTGCCGCCTCGGTCTGTCCCTTGTCTACCGCCTCGATTCCGGAACGGATAATCTCGGATACATACGCCGCACTGTTGAGAATAAGCGCCAGCGCCACGCTCCAGAACTCGTTGAGATCAAGAAACGGAAGAATCTCGGGCAAAAGGAAATAACCTATGTATAGCTGCAAAAGCAGAGGTGTTCCGCGAACGACCTCAACAAAAGCGGTTATAATCCAGCCTATTGGCTTAAACTTTGACATTTTCATAATTGCGAGCAATGCTCCAAGCACAGCACCGCAGGAAACGGTTATGAGCGAAAGAATAAGCGTAGTTCCAACACCCTCAACGAGGAAATTGTACCAATACTCCGAGAAAATTTCGCCCATTTTCTTTATGATTTCAATAAGATACAAGGTCTTACCTCCAAAAAATATTCTTGAATTGACAAAGCGAACTGCCACGCGCCGCGTGGCAGTTCAACTGTTTTATTTATTACTCGGTAATCTTGTTACCGTCGTCGTCATAACCAAGCTGGTCAGCGGTCTTGATCTCGGAGTAGATCTCGCAGGTCTCGTACCAGGTGTTGTAGAGACCGGCTGCCTTTGCCTTTGCAAGAGCGGCGTTGACGGTTGCAAGAAGCGCGGTGTTACCCTTCTGAATAAGGATTACGTTGTTCTTGTAGAGGTCGTCAACTACGAAGTCAAAGCCTGCCCAATCAAGAGAGTCGGGGTTCTGAGAGATGTAAGCCTCGCCGTTACCGTGTGCAACTGCAAGTGCGTCGATCTTGCCGGTCTTAAGAGCCTCTACTGCAAGGGAAAGGTCGCCGTAAAGCGAGATCTCTGCGCCCTTGGAAACAAGCTGCTCGTTAACGAGGAGCTCCTGAAGAGATGCACCCTGCGCGCCTATCTTCTTGCCTGCAAGAGACTCTGCGGTAGTGAACTTACCTGCATTCTCCTTGGTGGTGATAAGAACCTGCTCGGTCTCATTATCGCCTGCCTCATACCAATCGGTGATCTCGTAGTTCTCTGCACGATCTGCGGTCCAAGAGAAACCGGAGATAGCTGCATCTACCTGTCCGGACTGAACTGCTGCCTGGCACGCGTCGAAGGACATGGGCTTAATAACGAGCTTCTTGTTCATTTCCTTTGCAAGATACATTGCGAGAAGAACGTCGAAGCCGACGTACTTATCGTTGCCGGACTTTGCAAGGTCAAC
>JAEIGA010015378.1_pt1 | contig 11652 bp, 7 predicted proteins | sample 9270691 | NCBI WGS metagenome assembly JAEIGA01 (sample SAMN17057246, study PRJNA624740) | gut metagenome | biome: biome; isolation source: fecal sample | host: Bos grunniens | place: China: Xizang | collected 2019
AGGAGATGGAGTAGATGGCGTGCTTAAGTATGAGTCGGGAGTACACCGCGTGCAGCGAGTACCTCAGACCGAGACTCAGGGCCGTGTACACACTTCTGCAGCTTCAGTAGCTGTTCTTCCTGAGGCAGACGAATTTGATGTTGAGCTTAACATGAACGACATCCGTAAGGATACATTCTGTTCTTCAGGTCCTGGTGGACAGTCAGTGAATACGACATACTCGGCTATCCGTCTTACACACATCCCTACAGGTATCGTAGTACAGTGTCAGGACGAGAAGTCTCAGCTCAAGAACTTCGACAAGGCTCTCGCCGAACTCCGTACACGTCTCTACAACATGGAGTACGAGAAGTATCTCGCAGAGATATCAGCAAAGAGAAAGACAATGGTTGCAGGCGGTGACCGTTCAGCAAAGATCCGTACATACAACTACCCTCAGTCACGCGTGACCGATCACCGTATAAACTATACGATGTACAATCTTCCTTCATTCATGGATGGAAACATTCAGGATGTAATCGATCAGCTGCAGATTGCCGAGAATGCAGAGCGCCTCAAGGCAGCAGAATAAAATATCTATTCCATAGGGTCCATCAGAGGCTGCTGCTCTGTGAAATGAGCGAGTACGGCATCTGTATAGGTCTTTGTTACAGGAAGTGGCGGAATCACCTCATTGTCGAGGTCGAGTACATATCCGTCACTTTCTTTTCGTAATGTGACCACCTTATTGATGTTTACGATGTATTTCCTGTTGCATCGTACGAGGCCTGTCTCCCTGAAACTTTCTTCTACAGTCTTCAGACGGCAGCGGAGCATGTACTGTTTGAGTTCGCCTTTATTGTCTGTATACCATACTTTTATGTAGTTGTCATCAGACTCGATGTAATACAGGCTTTCCGGATTTAGGGATAGCTTGAGTGAACCGCTGTTGTCGAAAAGGGTGATCTTGCGTGTCTGGCTTTCCGGCTTGGGTGCCTCATCTGTAACGACGTTCTCAAAATTCATCATCCGTATGGTATTGTTCTTGTCAATGATGGCGAAATACATGCCTGACAGGAGGTAAGGAACTCCCAGGGAGATGATTCCGTATAGCATGGATCTACAGAATATCTCCCATGGACCTTGACCATGAGTGGCGGTGATGTCGATGGTGATCCAGGTGTAGAAGGCGCATATCACTATGATTTCTGCGATACACCATGCGGTGTATTCCAGATATGTGATTTCGAAAAGCGTTTTTGTCTTGTACATGATCATCCTGCTGAAGACCAGTGTCAATATGGATATTGCAGCGAAAATCAGCGTAAGAAGGAAGGTTACTGAATCACCGAGGCCGAACCATGCGGTTTCGGAAAACGGGATGTATATGTTGAGGAAAACCAATGCAAAGAGGACCGAAAAGGTAACGGTTCCTATAAGTTGGTACTTTCCAAGCAGATATGCCGGAATCTTATCATTGATTGTCATTCTATGCAGGTTTTAGTCGGGCAAAAATAGAGAAATTGGCTCTAAAATCAAAAAACACTTCATATATTTGTAGAATACGTGTGTTAAACTTAATCGGATCTATAACATGAAAGATAGAAGAGTAGTGGTGACGGGTACTGGTGTAGTATCGCCTGTCGGTAATGATGTGATGACTTTCTGGAAGAATCTGGTCGAAGGAGTATGTGGCATAGATCATATAAAGAGTTTTCCGGTTGATGATCTTCCTGTGAAGGTCGCTGCTGAGGTCAAGGATTTTGTTCCTGGTGACTATGGAATCGAGCCTGGGTTTGCCAGGAAGCAGGACAGATTCACGCTATTTGCCGTGGCGGCAGCAAAGCAGGCAATGGATCAGGCCGGGCTGGATGCTTCTGAGGAAGGAGGAAATATTGACCCTTATAGACTTGGTGTCTATGTCGGTTCTGGAATCGGCGGTTTCTCAACCCAGTTCAGAGAATCGGAGAAGATGATCAAGGAGGGAGCGAAGTGGATTTCTCCTCTTTTCATTCCGACTATGATTGCAAATATAGCGGCAGGTAATATTGCCATCCGTCACAATGCCTTCGGACCGTGTCTTCCCGTTGTCACAGCATGTGCGACATCAACTCATGCTGTCGGAGAAGCCTACAGAGCGATCAAGCATGGTTATGCAGATGCAGTCATTGCAGGTGGTACAGAAGCAGCGACCGTGCCTATCGGTATTGCCGGCTTTGCCAATGCGAAGGCTTTGAGCCGTGCAGAGGATCCTGAGAGTGCGTCTCTTCCTTTCAACAGAAACCGTGGCGGTTTCGTCATGGGAGAAGGAGCTGCTGTGCTTGTGCTTGAGGAATATGAGCATGCGGTTGCCCGTGGTGCGGAGATTCTTGCCGAGGTGTGCGGATATGGAAATACATGCGATGCATATCATGTGACGGCGCCTCGTCCGGGCGGTCAGGTGCAGGCTGCAGCAATCAGACAGGCTCTTGATGAGGCTGGATATACTTCCGACGATGTACTGTACATAAATGCTCACGGAACAGGCACAGCTCTGAATGATGTAGTTGAAACTCAGGCGTTCAAGCAGGCTTTGGGTGATGATGCCTATAAGGCTCATATAAGTTCGACAAAATCCATGACAGGACACCTGCTTGGTGCAGCAGGAGCTGTGGAGGCCATAGCGGCAGTCATGGCATTGAAGGAGGGAGTCGTTCCTCCGACGATTCACCTTGATGACCAGGATCCGGAATGTGATCTGGATTATACGCCGAATGTTGCCGTAAAGGCCCCTCTTACAATTGCTTTGTCTGACTCGTTAGGCTTTGGAGGCCATAACGGATGTGTGGCTTTCAGGAAGGTCTGACGATTGCATCTATAAGTGCGTTTCTTGCAGCCGTGAAGTTGAGGACTGCAGCGGCGAGCGGGAACAACGCTGAAATTGAAAATGCCATGTCGTTATGGTTGGATATGAAGTCCACGCCCAGCCAGATCTGGAATCCGATTGATATGAGACCGGCTATCATGCAGACCCTGGCCTGAAGGAATCCTGATTTGCCGCAGAACAACGCTATTACATTTGCGCTTGTCAGCATTATGAGAAGGACAAGGAAAGGAACCTTTTCATAATAGCGGATGATGGCCTCGCTTCCTTCCGGTCCTGCAATCGTAGCGAAACGGCAGAAGAACATGGATATTATGAGGATGCTGGACAGAGCCAGGCATATTGTCTGAATTCTTTTCCACATGATGGCTTTATATTTGATGAGTGGGCAAAAATAGGAAAATTCAGCAGAATAAACTATATTTGAAAGATTATTGAAAACTTGAATCATATGAGAATCGCAGAATCTGAATTGATAATCAACGGTGATGGATCGGTTTTCCATCTTCACCTGCGTCCTGAGGAACTGGCGGACAACGTCATCCTGGTGGGGGATCCTGGAAGAGTGGATATGGTGGCCGAGTATCTTGAAGAAAAGGAGTTCAGACATGCCTCGCGTGAGTTTGTGTCTGTGACAGGTAAGTACAAGGGTACAAGGATTACCGTGCTTTCTACTGGCATCGGAACCGACAATATAGACATCGTGATGAACGAGCTTGATGCGCTTGCCAATATCGATTTCGAGACACGAGAGATCAAGCCGGTGCATCGCACACTTAATATAATCAGAATCGGAACTTCGGGAGCTATACAGCCGGAAATTCCTCTCGGGGGCTTTGTGTTCTCGCATGTGTCAATCGGTTGTGACGGTCTGTTGAACTGGTATGCGGACAGGGAAAAGATAGCAATGGCAGAAATCGAGGATGCGTTCAAGAAGCATACCGGATGGGATTGCCATCTTCCAGATCCTTATTTTGTGAAGGCTGGAGAGAAGATGTCTGAAGTGTTCCGTGACTGCACTTATCCTGGTATGACCGTTGCCGCATCCGGTTTTTACGGACCTCAGGGCCGTGTCCTCAGGATGCCTCTTGCGATGCCGGATATGCTCGATACATTCGAATCATTCCGTTTCGGAGACCTTAAGGTTACCAACTTTGAGATGGAAGGCTCGGCAATTGCCGGAATTGCGGCCCATCTCGGACATAACGCCGGAACCGTGTGCTGCATAATAGCGCACAGACATCATAAGGCGAGCAATCCGGATTACAAGCCGCAGGTGAGAAAGCTTGTGGAACTGGTGCTTGATAAACTAGCAGAAAATTATCAGTAGGAAAAATTTTATGGAGAAGAAATTATATCCGTTCAGTTTCATTCCGACAGCTGTGAGGAAACCGTGGGGTGGAAAGGCGCTGGCAGAAAAACTGGACAAACAGTTTGTGGAGTGTGATCCTGAGGGAAATGAGACTGTGTTGGGCAAGGATGCCATACTCGGCGAGAGTTGGGAACTTGCGGACATGGGGTTTGTAGATTCCGTCGTTAAGGACGGATGGCTCGCCGGCAATACGATAAGTGAACTTATGGAGACTTATCTGGAACGTGTAGTCGGAGAAGATGTGTATAACAGGTATGGAAGGCAGTTTCCGCTGCTTGTCAAGTTTCTGGATGTCAACGGAAAGCTTTCGGTTCAGGTGCATCCTGATGATGAGGTTGCTTTCGAAAGATATGATACCTTGGGCAAGGCGGAACTGTGGTATGTGGTGGATGCAAGACCTGGTGCGAGGGCTTATGTAGGTTTTGCCCGTGAGGTCTCCGCACAGGAATTCTATGACAGATGCAAGAATGGTACTGTGGAAGAGGTGCTTAATGTCCTTTATCCACGTAAAGGTGATGTGATCCTTATTCCGCCAGGAACGGTTCATGCGGCAGATGCAGGACTTCTGATTGCTGAAATTCAGGAGTCGTCAGATATGTCTTTCCGTCTTTATGATTGGGGAAGGGAATTCGACCCTCAGACTGCCCGCCCTATGCATCTTGAGGAAGCGTTTGATGTCATTGATTTCAGGCCGTTTGACAATACCTTGTACAGGAAGGGACCGGAGTGGGGTGAGGAAGCCTCATTTATGCCTTGCGGTACTGAAGATTGTCATTGCGGTGATGAAGACCATCATCATGATGATAAGGGAAAGGTGGCTGAAACCCTGGTGGAGATCGCTCCTTTCAATGTGACCAAGATAAACCTTACGGATCCTCTTCATATCTATACCGAGCAGTTCGGAACCTTCATCATTTATGTCTGCATAGAAGGAGGAGCTTCCATCCAGGTGCCATCAGTGGATGAAAAAGGCAATCCGAACATGGAAATGTATCATATCAAGAAGGGCGAGACGGTTCTTGTGCCGGCGGAAATGCCTGATTTCTATCTGGTTCCTTCCGACCGTTCTACCGTTATCCTTGAGGCGGTGACACGTCCTGTCGAGGAGATGGATGCATATATAAACGAGCATTCTGAAGCTTTCCTCGAAGGCGAGGACTATGAAGGTCTTGAGGATGAATTCGGGGATGATGAGGATGATGGACATCAGGGTGCAAGCCCTTTCAGTTTCTTCAGCTGATATGGATGAGGTAAGGATTGACAAATATCTGTGGGCCATACGTGTCTACAAGACAAGGACAGATGCGACAGATGCATGCAAGGGAGGCAAGGTCCGTCTTAACGGGGCGGATGTGAAACCTTCAAAGACGGTCAAGGCTGGAGATATGATTGTGGCGCGCAAAGGTGCGGTCGCATATACATACAAGGTGCTTCAGCTTGTGGACAAGCGTCAGGGTGCTAAACTGGTTCCGCTCTATGCTGAGAATCTTACTCCACAGGAAGAACTCGCCAAGCTCAGGGCTCCGGTCGAGACTTTCTTCCTGAAGAGAGACAGGGGAGCAGGACGTCCTACAAAGAAGGACAGAAGGCAGATGGATGATCTGTGGGGAATCCTCAGTTTTGATGTTCCGGATGATGTCGCCGAGCAGTTTGCTGCTGATTTCGGATTTGACGAAGATTTCTTCGAAGAAGAGTAACAAAATCGCAAAAAATAACGTAAATTGTCACTGAAATTTCAGTGACAATTTTGTTTTGTGCCATGTTTTGGCAACAGGACGCTTTAACTTTGCCGTATGAAACCATTTTTGAAACAGGTCGCAGACCATTTTTATGCATCCGGTGATATCAGCAGATGCTGCTTCATATTCCCGAACAGGAGGTCCCTCGTGTTCTTCCGTAAATATCTTTCAGATGCTGTGGCGTCTTCCGGGGACAACGGCGTTCCATTGCTTGCGCCTCGGATGTATGCAATGGGGGACTTTTTTGCGGCTGCCGGAGGATCAGTTCAGGCAGACCGTATAACTCTCCTTCTTACTCTTTATGATTGTTATGCGAGGCTTAACCCAAAGGCCGAGAGCCTGGATGAGTTTATCTTCTGGGGAGATGTTATCTTGGGGGACTTCAATGACGTTGACAAATATCTTGCAGATCCGAAGCAGTTGTTTACCAATGTGTCTGACCTTAAGGATATGGCTGATGACTTTTCGTATCTTACTGAAACTCAGCGTGAGGCGATGATGTCTTTCGTGAAGCATTTCAAGGGTGGATATGGTGCTGTGGATCAGGATAAGTCAAAGGCTAAAAATGCTAAGGTTGCTTTTGCCCATATCTGGAATCTGCTGTATCCTCTGTATTGTGATTTCAACAGGGCGCTTGAAGAAAAGGGGCTTGCTTATGAGGGCATGATATATAGGAAGCTTGCAGACAGAGCTGTGAATGAATCGGTTGCAGATATTTTGGTTGAAACTTTCGGCAAGGATACGGAAAGCTATGTCTTTGTGGGCCTCAATGCCCTTAACGAGTGTGAGAAGACTGTGATGCGCAGGATGAAGGATGCCGGGATTGCAAGGTTCTGCTGGGATTACTCTGGTGATATGATTTCTGACCCTCTCAACAAGTCGTCGTTCTTCATGTCAAGGAATGTCGCTGATTTCGGACAGGATTTCAATATCGATCCGGAAGGTGTAGTAAGGCCTGTATTCAATGTGGTGAAGGTACCGTCGTCATATGGCCAGACCAAGCAGGTGAGCGGAATCCTGCAGAGGACGGGGGAGGTCGGTTCCGGAACTGACTGTGCTGTGGTCCTTCCTGATGAGGGGCTGCTTATGCCTCTTCTGAACTCCATCCCTCCTGAAGTAAAGGATATCAACGTAACTATGGGGTACCCTATGGCATACAGCGAACTCTGGTCTCTGATGTCTGACATCTCAAAAGTTCAGGTGCATGCGAGCAGGAAGGGAGGCGCGTGGCGCTTTTATCATAAGCCTGTGTGGGATGTGTTCTCCAACGGCCTGTTCTGCCGCCTTCTTGATGGGGAGGGAATGGAGAAATGTCGTGAACGTGTGAAACGCATCATGCAGGATGCCCATTATTATATAAAGGAGGATGAACTCAAGGGATTCCCGCTTCTGGAAGTGTTGTTCACCCCGGTTGTGCAGGATCTGAATGCGGCAGACGCAGGACAGATACGTGCATTCGCTGAATATCAGCAAAGGGTGATATCATATATAGCTCCCCGGTTGACATCGATTCCGGAGATGATTCTGGAACTCGATTTTGCCAAGGAGTATTGGTGTGCCGTCGGACGTCTGAAGGATATGGGACTGAAAGTGCTGCCCTTGACCTATATACGTCTTCTGGATTCGCTGTTGTCCGGTGTGGCTGTTCCGTTCAAAGGGGAACCTCTTAAAGGACTGCAGGTCATGGGGCCTCTTGAGACTCGTGCGCTTGATTTCAGGAATGTCATAATAATGTCCTGCAATGAAGGAGTATTTCCGAGAAAGAATGTCAGTTCCTCTTTCATACCTCCTGAATTGAGGAAGGGCTTCGGTCTTCCGACATATGAGTTTCAGGATGCGGTATGGGCTTATTACTTCTACAGGCTTGTTACACGTGCCGAGAATGTCTGGCTTCTGTATGATTCGCGTACAGAGGGCTTGAAGAGCGGTGAGGAAAGCCGCTACATCAAGCAGCTCAGGTATCATTTCGGTGTGGAATTAAATGAGTATGTGGCGGATGCCGAGCCAGGAATGCCTTTAGGCAGGGATAAGATTGTTGAAAAGACGCCGGAGATGATGGATAAGATCATGTCTCTTTCATACTCTCCGTCCACCATTCAGAATTATATTTCCTGTCCTATGAAGTTTTATTATACTTCTGTCGAGAAATTGAAGAAGGAACAGGAAGTGGCGGAAATCATGGATTCCGGCATGATCGGAACCGTGTATCACAATACCATGTGGGCGCTGATGACATCTGAGGAGACGATGCTGTCGCCCGAGCCGATGGATAAGCTTAAGAATGATGTCATCAATGAAGAATATAAGATCACCAAGGATTATCTGAAGTCCTGGATCGACCGTCAGGAGGATATAAAGACTAAGGTTGAGACTTTGATGTGTCAGGAGATGGGGGTTGATGAGGTTACCGGACGAAATCTTGTGATTAGCAGTGTCATTGTCAGATATGTGACCGAGACTCTTAAAAGGGATATAGAACTTCTGGATAAGAGAGGAGAGGATCATTTTACCATAATAGGACTGGAACGCAAGTGCAGCGTAGATGTGTATGGTCTCAGGTTTTATGGTGTGATGGATAGGGTGGACAGGATTGGCAGTGGCGGTCCGATAAGAGTTGTGGATTACAAGAGCGGAAGTGATGATCCTTCTTCACTTGCCACGGAGGCTTCGCTTGCGGAAGATGTTGTGGAGGCCATTTTCTCTTCTGATTATGATGAGAGGAAGCCTCATAAAGCTGTATTGCAGTTCTTTATATATGATAAGATGCTGGAGGCTGCAGGCATGGTCAGGACAGACGGTGTCGTTAATTCGATGTATGCTACTTCAAATCTTTTTGTTTCCGCTCCAGGGGTGTATGGAATGGAAAAGGAATTTGCCGATATGCTTGACAAGCGTCTTTCTGCCCTGCTTGCGGAAATATGTGATCCTCAAGTTCCTTTCACCATGTCGGAAGATATTAAGGCATGTACATATTGTGATTTCAGGATGATCTGTGGAAGATAATATATTATGATAGAGATATTGAAAGCGTCTGCGGGGTCCGGCAAGACCTATACCCTCGCACAGAAATATATCAGACTTCTTCTCGAAGATACGGACAGATATGCTTACAGGCATGTACTTGCCGTTACCTTTACCAATAAGGCAACCGATGAGATGAAGTCAAGAATACTTAAGGAACTGCATGTACTGGCTACTGATACGGACTCATCTCCGGATGTTGAAGACTTTGTGCCTGATTGCTGTCCTGATATAGCGACACTTCGTCAAAAGGCTTCTGTGGTGTTGTGCAATATTCTGCACGATTATGGATCTTTTGCGGTAAGTACGATTGACAAGTTCTTTCAGCAGACTCTCAGGGCGTTCTCGCGTGAGATCGGTCAGTTCGCTTCGTATCAGGTGGAGCTGGACAGGAACAGTCTTATAGAGGAGAGCGTTGACAGGGTGCTGGATTCGCTCACTCCTGCTGATGTCAAAAGACTGAAATGGTTCACCGATAAGACTTTGTCCATGCTTGCCGACGGTGGCAAATATAAGCTTGAGGGACCGCTTGTGAATGTGGCGAAGCGTCTCATGAGCGAGGAACATAGGGCTCTTATGGAGAAGTATGGTCTTGATGCGGAGGAAATATATAGTGAGGATGCTCTGAATGCTCTGTCAGAGGGGTGTCAGAAGGTTATGGATGAATATGTGCGGGCCTTGAAGGATGCAATAGCTGCAGTTGAAGCAGCGTTCGGTGCTGCCGGTTTGAGTCTTTCGGACCTGTCAAGGGATTTCCTTAATCAGTGCTTTGCCAAGTACCTGAAGCTGAATAAGGGAGGAGGTGTCATTCCGAGACCTACTGACAAGTGTATGGAGAAGATCGATCCTTCTTTTGATAAGAAGGAATGGTTCAGGAAGGCGGATAAGGACAAGGCCTCTCTGGTTTCCATCGGAATAGAGAATGCATTGTCTGCATTTGCGGCCTTGTTCGATAAGGAATACAAGGTGTACAACACTGCATTGCTTCTGCAGAAGCAGGTTTATGGATTCGGTATTGCGGGAGACCTGTATCGTGAGTTCAATGCCCTGGTGAAGGAGAAGAATGTGATGTGTCTGGATGATTCCAATACCCTTCTCAAGAATCTGATTGACGGTACTGATGCCCCTTTTATCTATGAGAAATTGGGAGTACGATACGAGCACTTCCTTCTGGATGAGTTCCAGGATACGTCAAGGGTGCAGTGGGATAACTTTCGCCCTCTTCTTCTGAATGCTATCGCAAACGGTTTCTACAGTCTTGTTGTGGGGGATGTCAAGCAGAGTATCTACCGTTTCAGGAATTCGGACTGGAAACTGCTCAGAGATGAGGTCAAGGAGGCTTTCGGAAGTGAGGTTGAGGAAGATACCCTTGGAAAGAACTGGAGGAGCATGTCAAATATCGTGAAGTTCAACGGCAGTTTCTTCAATGATGTCGCAGAACGTCTGGATCAGCGTTATGATGAGGGCCGGTCAAAGGAAATAGCTTCAATCTATAAGGATGTAGAGCAGGCTGTAGCAAAAAAAGGGGATGGGGAGATCATCTTTACATTCTGTGACAAGGAACTGGAGGCGTCGAGAGTCCTGTCTGCAGTTCAGGATGCTTTGGAAAAAGGGTTCAGCTATGGTGACATTGCCATACTTACGCGTACGAAAGAAGAGGGAACCCTTGTTGCTACAGAACTGATTTCTAATAAGATAAAGGTTGTTACGGATGAGTCTTTGAAGGTATCTTCGGCTCTTACCGTGCGCAGGCTTGTGTCCTTGCTTTCGAGCATAGACAATCCTTTTGATACCATGGCAGGGTTCCTTTCTGAACATCTTTCCATTCAGGTTCCTGACAGCTATGATTCGTTGACTGGACTTTGCGAAGAACTTTTGAGAGGATTGAGAGAGTATGATCGTGAGACTTTCGAGGCGGAGATTCTTTATGTTCAGTCGTTTATGGATATAGTGCAGGATTTCGTGTCTTCAAGCGGCAATTCGCTGCATGCTTTCCTTAAGTCATGGGAAGGTAACTCGCAGAGCATAAGTTCTCCTTCATCTGGAGATGCTGTGAGAATAATGACAATACACAAGTCCAAGGGACTGGATTTCAGATATGTGATAGTTCCGTATATCGAGAAGATAGTCCTTTACTCATCGGATGAGAGATGGTGCAGGCCTGATGTGGGAGGTACGGCGCTTGAACCTGTGGCACATGGTGTGTACGATGTGACGCTTTCCAATAAAAGTTGTGACACTCTGTTTGAACCGCACTATAGGGAAGAGATGCTTATGCAGTTTGTGGATAACATCAATGTAGCGTATGTAGCATTTACCCGCGCTGTCGAGGTCATGCATCTTATCGCAGCGATGCCGAAGGAAGGAAAGGATATCGCTGATTTTTCAGGTCTGCTTCATGACTATGTCAGGAGTGACTCTGCAGCCGGACTTGGTGTCGTGAAGGTGGATTCGGAAACCGATGAGGTGTATCGGATCGGCGAAGAACATTTTGCGGCGGAAAAGGCAGAGACTCCAGCAGAGAGCCGTAATCTGGAAACCGTATTCCATTCATGGCCGATGTGCGGGCGTCTTACGCTCACTTCTGATGCCTATGATTTCTTTGCAGAGGACGGATCGGTGGGGGCGTCAGCTTCGAACAGGGTCAAGGGTCTTGTCCTGCATGATATTCTTTCTAC
>JAEIGA010015379.1_pt1 | contig 11651 bp, 12 predicted proteins | sample 9270691 | NCBI WGS metagenome assembly JAEIGA01 (sample SAMN17057246, study PRJNA624740) | gut metagenome | biome: biome; isolation source: fecal sample | host: Bos grunniens | place: China: Xizang | collected 2019
AGCCACCGAAGAATGAAATGAGGAATCCGGCCACGATTGCAGTGATAAGTCCCTGCTGCGGAGTTACTCCGCTGGCGATTCCGAATGCGATTGCCAATGGAAGGGCAATGATGCCGACAATAAGGCCGGCGATAAGATCAGAACTAAGCGTCTTGCCATCGTACGCACCTTTCTTGAAAAGGCCGAACAGTTTAGGCTGAAACACTTCTTTAAGGTTAAGTTTCATAATTTTTTACACTTACTAACTACTGTTTCTCAAAGAATGAGAAATGGACATTTCCATATTTCTTCTCCTTTACAAAGAAAGGATGAGATTCAAAATTATACTCCTCAGGGTGCTCAAGGATGAGATATGCACCAGGATGAAGGATATCCTTGGCGAAGATCTTGTCAGGAATATCAGCCAGACCTTCTATGGCATATGGTGGGTCGGCAAAGATGATGTCGAACTTCTCCCTGCAGATCTCAAGGAACTCGAAGACGTTGTGGCGTACCACGGTAAGGTTGTCCATACCGAATTTGGCAGCCTGGGACTTGATGAAATTCGCATGCAGAGGGAGCATCTCCACACAATACACACGGGAAGCGCCTCTCGACGCAAACTCATATGAAATGGCTCCTGTTCCTCCGAACAGGTCAAGGACCTGAAGGCCCTCCATCTCATATTCATTGTTAAGGATATTGAAAAGACCCTCCTTTGCAAAGTCGGTAGTAGGTCTTGCCTTGTAGCCCTGAGGCGGCAAGATGGTCTTTCCTCTGTATTTTCCTCCTATTATCCTCATAATCAGATCTGCTCAACATTCTTGAAATAACGATACAGGGACATCTCATCATCTTCTGCCAAAGGAGTCCTGAAACAGATGGTCGACACCTCAGGATTGAGCTGAAGCTTCTTCATTGCAAGGAAGATGAAATATTCCGCTGTAGTAAAGTCCGGAGCCTGGAATGCGTTGCAAAGGAGGAGGCTTCTGCCCTGAGCGATCACAAGATACAACGTGCCATCCATGTAGGATGCAAGAATCTTGTTGTAATCAGGAAGCTGAAGGACAGCACCCAGCATGTAATACATTTCAGGAAGAGGTACAGCCTTGTTTCCAGCCTTGTCAAGTACGGTCTGAGAAACGACCTTGGACAGAGTCTCACCAATTGTATTGGAGTATACAAGAACGGCAGCGAACTCCGGTACTGCGACAGATGTCACGACATCTCCTTCGGAAAGGTCGGCAACGTTTTCAAGCATCGCCGAATCTGCAGCTGCATCCTGGAACTGTTCAGGAATGAGAGCAATCTTCGGAGTGAAGACGGATATCTCTACCTTATCATACCTCTTCTGGAATTCAGGAGTGGTAAAGATACGCTCCGCTGACATCCATCCGGAAGTCTTTACGGTGTCGGCTGTCTGTAATTGAAAAGAATATCCACTCAAGCCGACTTGAATGGATATTCTATCTGTATTTTGCGACATAGCACAATTGCATTTAGATGCATGCGCATCAGGGGAGATTACTCCCAGTTACCTGCGTTGTTGTTAGGTGCGTCAATGCTACCTACCATGAGGCCCTTATAGTGACCCTTGTCCTCCTGCTCAGCGTCAAGATTTACGCGAAGCTGATTGTCAAGACCTCTGAGGAGGCTCTTGTAAGGCATCTTAGCCTCGAAGAGAGGAACGTTTACACCTGATACCTTCTTGATAGTTGACTGCATGATAACGCTGTCACCACCGCTGAAAGGAATGAATGCGAGTGAGTCAACCACGAAACCAGGACGGCTGTTGAAGATTGTATCCTTTACAGCAACCTCGCTTGTAACCTGGAATACGAGGTTCTGCTCGCCTGCAAGATAGAGCTCGTGAAGCTTCTCATTGAGCTTGTCACCCTTGAGGTTGCGATACTGCTTCTTGATAGCCTCAGTGTGTGCCATTGCCAAAGAGTCATCCTTTGAACCTACCTGGAGAGCGATCTTCATCTTTCCTTCGTTGTAGAAAAGAATGAGAGAGTCCATAGTCGAAGCGTAACGTGCGTTGACGTTCTTGTAAGCAACCTGGAGGTCACGGATGTCCTTCAGACGCTGAACTGCGATGTCAGTACGATAGTCCTTGTGCTTGTTGAACTCTACTGGCTCCATGATACTCTTTACGAGAGCATAAGTCAATCCTACGATGCATGCAGGGAGGATTAAATAGGTAAATACCTTTCTTACAATTGAACTCATTATTTTTTAGTGTTTTATTTTTCTTTTCTAAATTCCGGACAAAGTTATGAAATTGATTTATGAAATGCAATATAATTTGTAATTTTGCATCATCAAAAAACGACAGAAACGATGAATGACATCAATTCAAGCAATATATGCACTTTTGAAAGGCTGATATCCGGAGCGGAGAGGATAGCGATCGTCACCCACATGAAGCCGGACGGAGATGCAATGGGAAGTTCCCTGGCCCTTTACCATTTCCTCGGAAGTTCAGGAAAATCAGCCAGGATCATACTGAACGACACCTACCCCCCATACCTCGGTTTCATAGCAGGAAAAAGCAGGAAAGGAGACATCGTCACATACGAAGATTCCCCATCGGAAGCAGAGGCGGTCATCATCGGAAGCGACCTCGTCATATGCCTGGATTTCAATGCATTCCATAGAACGGACAGACTGGAGAAAGCCCTGACGGAATCAACCGCTCGCAAGGTCCTGATCGACCACCACCTGAACCCTTCCCGCGAACTTTTCGACCTTTCGTTTTCCGAGACAGAGGTATCTTCCGCATCGGAACTCCTATACCATATACTCATGAAGACAAGCATCATTTCAGAAGATGCAGGCAGGCTCGGAGAAGACTGCAGAGAGGCCCTGATGACAGGAATGACGACAGACACGAACAATTTCGCCAATTCGGTATTTCCTTCCACCCTGCACATGGCATCGGCGCTTCTTGCGGCCGGAACTGACAGGGACTTCATCCTCAACAGGATCTACAATCAGTATGGGGAGAATAGGCTGAGACTGCTGGGACACATGATGAAGGACCTGCTGACCATCACTGAGGACGGCGTGGCATACATAGTGCTTGACAGGAAGACTCAGGAAGAGTACCGCATCAACGAAGGCGACACTGAAGGATTCGTCAACATGCCGCTTACCATAGCTGATGTCAGGATGAGCATCCTTGCAAAGGAGGACAACGGAAAGACGAGGATATCCATAAGGTCAAAGCGCGGAACTTCCGCAAACATGTGCGCCCGCAGATATTTCAACGGCGGAGGACATGAAAATGCCGCCGGCGGACGACTGAACATGCCAGAGGACGTCAAGGGCGTGGAAGAAGTAGGCTCATACATAGAAACAGTGACTCACACATTTTTCAATGAAGATGAAAACAATTAGGATATTTGCGCTTGCCGCACTGATACTTTCCCTCACATCATGCGTGAAGAGCAAGCTGGAGGTGACATACAACAATCAGGAAAGCAAGATCGACAGTTACATAGCCTCAAAGGGCGAAGGATATCGCAGCCTTCGCAACGGAGGTGCCAACCGCCTCGTGCTCAAGGAGGGCGAAGGCGAGGAACTCAAAAAAGACGGTTTCGTATCATTCTACTACGCCGGCTACACATTCAACGGCAGCTTCAGCCAGTCCAACCTGTTTGTGACCAACCATCAGCAGACAGCCGAACAGGCTAACTGGAACCTGACTGACGCCGATTACCGGATTCATGAGATAAACCTCGCCGACGCAAAACTCATACAGGGCCTGAAGGACGGCCTGGAAGGAGTCAAGGCGGGAGAGGAATGCGAGATACTCTTTTCCGGAAAATACGGTTTCGGCAATGAGGACTTTGGCATAATTCCTGCTAATTCGGCACTCCTTTATAAGATTTGGGTTGTCGGAGTGGCAAATGATTAGCGACATACCATTATTTTTACTAACTTTGTGGGTTCAACAGAAAAAACGATTTAATGAAGAAAGTTATTTTATCATTCATAGCGGCGGCAGCCGTACTTATGACTACAGGATGTGCCAAGCATGCGGCAACAGGAGCCAACGAGGCCAACAAGATGTACTTTGACGCATGGATGTCCCTGAACTATCCTGAACTTTATGAGAAGGGACCTGTAGGCATCGGCATCTATGTCATCGAGGAAACAGAAGGAACCGGCATTGAAGTAAAGGAAGGCGGTTATGCCCTCATGGATTATGTCGTAAGTGACCTTGAAGGAAATGTCTCGGCATACACTACAGAGGATATGGCAAAGCAGCTCGGAACATACAAGGAGTCAAACTACTACGGTCCTAAGTTCCAGACAACTGCCAAAGGCGCACTTCCTGCAGGTCTTGCAGAGGCGCTCAAGGGCATGAAGGTGGGTGGCAGCAAGAAGGTCATCATCCCGACATGGCTCATGTCATATTCATCACACGACACTGAGGAGGAATACCTTGAGGAATCAAGCAGCACATTGAGTACAATCTATGAATTCACTGTAAGGGATTTCACTGAAAATGCAATAGATTGGCAGATCGGAAAGATCGGCGAATACTTCTCGGAGAACAAGGACATCTACGGAGAAATGACTGTTGCAGACTCTCTTCCTGATCACAAAGGATTCTATTACAAGCAGCTTGTCGCTCCGACCGATACTACATCATTCAAGAAAGACACTACGATCTATATCAACTATACCGGCCGACTCATTGACGGTACAGTATTCGATACAACAAATGAAAGACTCGCCAAGGACAGCGGCGTATGGTCTGCATCAAGGACCTACGCACCGGTGTCCATCAAGTGGGGCGAGAAATATTCCGACATCACAATGGGTTCCGGCGGATTGATCACCGGATTTGCTCTCACCCTCTGGCAGATGCGAGAGTTCGAGAAGGGTATCGGAATCTTTACATCGGAATACGGTTACGGATATTCAGGCAGCGGTGACAATATCCCTGGCTTTGCGCCACTGATATTCGAGATTGAAATCGTGGCGAAACCGGAGGCATAGGAATGTCAGCACAGACGAACTCGATCCCCACTGAGCTTGGTACTGAAAAGATCAGTACCCTGCTTAAGCAGTATGCCCTGCCGGCAATCATAGCACAGACAGCATCGTCATTATACAACATGGTGGACAGCATCTTCATCGGACAAGGTGTCGGTCCACTTGCCATTTCCGGCCTTGCTGTGACATTCCCTCTGATGAACCTGTCCACTGCCTTCGGCACGCTCGTGGGCGCAGGAGCAGCGACAATGCTGTCGGTTCTCCTCGGACAGAAGAATTACAAGGCAGCCAACAAGGTGCTCGGCAACGTAGTCACACTGAACACGATCATCGGCCTTGTGTTCATGGCAGTAGCCTTGATCTTCATCGATCCTATCCTTTATTTCTTCGGAGCAAGCGAGAACACCCTCCCGTATGCGAAGGAATACATCACCATCATCCTCATCGGAAACGTGATCACCCACCTGTACTTCGGTCTGAATGCAGCCATGCGCTCATCCGGCAACCCGAAGAAGGCAATGGGACTCACCATATTCACCGTCGTATTCAACACCATCCTTGACCCTATATTCATATTCGTATTCGATATGGGCATAGCTGGAGCGGCTTGGGCGACAGTAATCGCACAAACGGCGGCAATGCTTGTGGTGATGGCACACTTCAACAACAAGAGCAGGCCGTTCCACTTCGAGAGAGGCATCTTCAGACTCGACATGAGGGTCGCAAAGGATTCCCTTGCAATCGGCATGGGCCCGTTCCTCATGAATGCTGCGGCATGTCTTGTTACCTTGTTCATCAACCAGCAGCTCAGGGACTACAGCGGCGACCTCGGAATCGGTGCATACGGAATATGCAACAGATTCATCTTCATGTTCATCATGATATGCATGGGCCTCAACCAGGGCATGCAGCCTATTGCGGGCTACAACTATGGAGCACGTCAGTACTCCCGAGTAAGGGAAGTATTATGGAAGACCATAAAGCTCGGCATGCTCATGACTACCATCTGCTTCATATTCGGAATGTTCTTCCCAAAAGCAGCAGCCGGCATATTCACCCATGACGAACAGCTTCTTGAGCTTTCTGCAAGATCGCTCAGGATCACCACCATAGCCTTCCCTATCGTAGGATTCCAGATGATCGGAACGAACTTCTTCCAGAGTCTCGGAATGGTAAGGAAGTCCATCATCCTGTCTCTTTCAAGACAGAAACTATTCCTGCTACCGCTTATCTATCTCCTTCCGAAATGGATGGGAGCGGACGGAGTATGGGCAAGCTTCCCTATCGCAGACTGCATCGCAACAGTCATGACTGCAGTCATGCTGGGCCAGCTGTTCAAGAAATTCAGTATGCTCAAGGACGGTGACGACCCGTCAATCCTCGGCAGTAACTTATAAAAAGGATGCAAGATGGAAAAGAAGATCATCATCAACATAGGCCGACAGTTCGGTGGAGGAGGACTCGGAGTGGCAATGGAGCTTGGAAAGAAGCTCGGCATTCCCGTGTATGACAAGGAACTTATCACCAAGGCTGCACAGGACAGCGGATTCAGTGCTGAACTTTTCGTCCAGAGCGATGAAAAAAGAAGAATATTCTCTCTTTCATCCATCTTCACCAGCATCTACACCTCACCTACCGAGAACTACATGAGCGATAAGGGACTTTTCGAGATCCAGTGCGCTACGATCAAGAAGATTGCAGAACAGGGCTCGGCAGTCATCGTGGGCAGATGCTCAGACTATGTACTCAGGGAACTTGACTGCACATTGAACGTATTCCTTACTTCCCCTCTCCCTGAGAGGGTTGCAAGAATCTGCGAGCGCCACAACCTTGCTGAAGACAAGGCAGAAAGCCTGATCATCCAGAAGGACAAGGCAAGGGAAGAATACTACAACTACTACACATTCGGAAACTGGGGCGTGGCATCGACCTATGACCTCTGTATAGATTCAAGCAAGCTTGGAATCGAAGGCACTGCCGATTTCATCATCGACTTCGCAAGGAAGTCGGGACTGCTCTAGACCAAAACAATGAAGAAGATATCCAAACTTATACTATGCATATTGGCAGTGGGGGCCATTGCCACTTCAACCATTCTGATCAAGTATCCCCTTTCCAAGCCAAAGGACCTTGCTCCGGAAAGGATAAGGCTTAACGAGATACTGACCAACGACTCATCACAGTTCGCTGAGCTTGAAGGCCTTGACAAGAGAGTCAAGGCATATATGAAAAGATGGGAACTCAAGGGAGCATCACTTGCGATCACACGCAACGATTCACTCCTCTATGCCAAGGGTTACGGATGGGCTGACGAGGGACTCGGCATTGAGATGCAGCCATCCCACATCATGCGCATAGCGTCTGTATCCAAGCTCATCACAGCAGCGGGCATCATGGTCCTGCAGGACAGAGATTCCTTGAGTATCAAGGATCCGGTCTTCGGTCCTGAAGGCATATTGAACGACTCGCTTTTCATCGACATCATCAAGGACAAGAACCATCACAAGATAACAGTGGAACACCTTCTGCGTCATCAGGGAGGATTCCATCGCGACCCGTTGTTCTCATCAAGGGATGTAAAGCACCAACTGAGACTTGACCATCCTCCTGTAAAGGAAGACTTCTACAGACTCGTATTGAGCAGACGTCTCAGCTTCGCGCCCGGTTCATGGCAGAAATATTCGAACTTCGGCTACCTCCTGCTTTCGGAAATCATTGAGAAGGTAACGGGAATGCCATATGAAGACTTCATCAGGCAGGAAGTCCTTGCACCTGCAGGATGCTATGACATGCACATTGGCGGAAACTATTATGCAGACAAACGCGACAATGAGGTGAGATACTATACCCACAGGGGCGACGGACAGTACATCGAAGACTATTCCGACAACGGTGAAATGGTCGAAAGATGCTATGGCGGCAACAACATCCCGCTTCTTTCGGGTGCGGGTGCATGGTGTGCTTCCCCTGCCGAGATTGCACGTTTCGTAGCGGCGATCGATGGCCGTCCGGAAGTTCCGGACATCATCTCGCAGGAGGCTTTCGAGCAGATGGTCGAATACATCGACAAGGACACATTCTCGCTCGGATGGAACGACACAGCCCCGGAAAAGGGTTGGAACCGTACCGGAACGCTTTCCGGAACATGTGCCCTCGTACGACAGTTCCCTGACGGCGAGTGTTGGGTGATGATCACCAATACCAGCACATACAGAGGTTCAAGCCAGTCCAGATACACGGAAGCGCTCTTCAAGCAGTGCCGCGAAGAATACAGCGACAAGCTTCCGAAACGAAATCTGTTCTGCAGATAAAAAAAAATAACCGACTGTTGTCGGTTATTGATTTTCGTTGATATTGACTTTCTAAAAATGGTCCGGATGGTAATATCGGATCTCGAACTCTCCTGCAAGAATGCCATAGCCGTTCTCTGCAAGTGATTCAAGTTCATTTTCACCAGGATAAACCACAACAGGAGCGATGAACTCCACTCTTTCCGCAATATCCTTGGTAATATACTCACTGTAAGCGATTCCACCTGTCAGAATGATCGCATCCACCTTACCATATACTACTGAAGCAAGTCCTGCGATATATTTGGCGAACGAAATGCTGAATCCCTTAAGGAAGGTTTCAACCTCCTTGTCCCCTGACTGAGCACGGGAAACAAGTTCGCGGAAATCGTTGGTCTGGAAATAGGCGACAGCACCACCGCGTCCCACAAGGCGCTTCTTGATCTGAGCCTCAGTCCAATTACCGCTGAAGCACTTTTCGACAAGCGGGAATCCAGGCACGTTTCCAGCGCGTTCCGGGCTGATAGGGCCGTCTCCACCAAGTGCATCATTTGTATCGATTACGAGTCCATTACGATGGAGAGAAACTGAACTTCCGCCTCCCATATGTGCAACGATAACGGTCACGTCCTTGTTGGTCTTGCCCACGCTTCTCGCATAACGGCGGACCATTGCTCGTGAATTGAGCGCATGGAAAAGAGTTCTGCGAGGGAACTCCGGAAGACCGCTGATCTTGACCTCCGGAATCATCTCATCTGCCATAGGAGGATCCGCAATGAATGCGCGGCACTTATCTTCGACACCTGCGGCAGTCCTGGCCTCGTTTACCATCTGAGCGATGTCATCCGCAAGGAGGGCACTGAGATTGCACGCATGCACTCCTTCCTTTCCAGCCATAAGGGCATCACGCATTTCCTGATTTACCTCATATACACCAGTACGTATAGGAGTGATGAGGCCACCTCTGGCCATGGCGATGTCAATGGATTCAAGGGCGATTCCCTTTTCGGAAAGGAAATCCGTGATGGCATCACGGCGCATAGGCGTCTGATCCATCACGGATTCGTATCTTGCTAATTCTTCGGCAGAGTGCGTGAGATTGGTCTCAAAGAGCTTCTCTCCTGAGTCATAGAATCCGATCTTGCTTGAGGTGGAACCTGTATTGATTACTAATATTCTACCTTTCATATTCAATTAGTCTTTAGCAGACCGACATGGCTGCAATGGCTATAGAGTTAAGTTTTGTATCTATGCTGTCCGCACGGCTTGAAAGCACGCATGGAACCTTTGCTCCCACAAGCATTCCTGCCTGCTTTACTCCTGAAACGAGTTTCGAGTTCGCCTTGTAGAAGACGTTACCAGACTCGATATTAGGGAAGAGAAGACAGTCAGCATCGCCTGCCACAGGGCTTACAAGTCCCTTGATTTCAACAGATTCCTTGTCAATTGCAACATCAAGTGCAAGCGGTCCGTCCACAATGCATCCCTTGATCTGTCCGCGATCCGCCATCTTTGCAAGCATGGCAGCCTCGATGGTAGCCGGCTGACTGGTAAGCACCTGCTCAGTAGCAGCGATCACTGCCACCTTCGGCTTATCTACTCCGACCGCCTTGGCTGTATTGACGAGACACTGCATGATGACCTGCTTCTGCTTGAAGTCCGGTGCCGGGATAACTGCCACGTCACCGACAAAGAGAAGCTTGTGATATGCGGGAATCTCAAGAGTGGTGCAATGTGTAAGGACGCCTTTCGGAGGCAGGAGTCCGGTCTCCTTGTTGAGGATTGCACGAAGGAACTTATCGGTAGAACAGAGACCCTTCATCAGGAAGTCTCCCCTGCCTTCACGGATCATCGATACAGCAACTGCAAGTGAACTCATCTCGCTTGCATTGTGCTCGATTGTGAACTTGTATGCACTTACACCTTCCGCTCTGCATGCCGCAGCAATCATCGATTCATCTCCGACGAGAGTAACATCCACGAGTCCGGCGTCGATCGCCTTGGATGCCGCAGCAATCGTATGTCCGTCCACACCCCAGGCAACCACCATTCTCTTTCTGGTACCCCTGTTGCGAAGCTCGGCAAAAATCTGGTCAAAACTTGTAAACATATTATTCTGCTTCGTTCTGTACGATATGCATTGTATCACGAGCAATCATGAGTTCCTCGTTTGTAGTGATGGCAGCCACCTTCACCTTAGACTCAGGAAGTGACAGCATGACATCCTTGCCTGCAGTTACGTTTGCATCATAGTCAAACTGTACTCCGAGATATGTGAGGTTCTCGCAGACCCTGCGACGGAGACGTGTATTGTTCTCTCCGATTCCACCTGTAAACACGATGAGGTCAACACCGTTCATGGCCGCAGCGTATGCACCGATGAACTTGGTAATGTCGTATGTAAGCTTCTTAAGCGCGAGCTTAGCCTTCTTGTCACCTGCATTTGCAGCAGCTCCGATGTCACGTCCGTCAGATGATACGCATGAAAGACCGAGGAGACCACTCTTCTTGTTGAGAACCTTGCTCATGTCTGCAGCCGAAAGGCCCTCCTTCTCCTGGATGTATGTAACCACCTCAGGGTCGATGTTTCCACATCTTGTACCCATGATGAGGCCCTCAAGCGGAGTGAAGCCCATTGTGGTGTCCACAGACTTTCCGTTCACCACTGCTGTAATCGAACTTCCGTTGCCAAGGTGGCATGTGATGATCTTCGAGTACTCGAGGTCGAGGCCTGCGAACTTTGCACCCTTTGCAGACACATACTTGTGGCTTGTTCCGTGGAAACCGTAACGACGGATTCCGTATTTCTCATAATACTCGTATGGAAGGCCGTACATATATGCATATGCAGGCATGGTCTGATGGAAGGCTGTGTCGAATACGCCCACCTGAGGCACTGAAGGAAGCACCTCGCTTACAGCCTTGATTCCAAGGATATTTGCCGGATTATGAAGCGGAGCGAATACAGAACATTTCTCCAACTGAGCGACAACTGCATCTGTAATGAGCTGGCTGCATACGAATTCCTCTGCTCCATGAACCACTCTGTGGCCCACCGCCTCGATATCCTCAAGGCTTGAGAGAACGCCGTATTCCTTGTCAAGGAGAGCGTCGATGACAGCCTTGATACCTACAGTATGGTCAGCGATCGGCATCTCACGGACGAACTTATCCTTTCCTGCAGCCTGATGTGTAACACATCCGGCTTCCATTCCTATTCGTTCAACGAGTCCTTTGGCAAGAAGATCATAAACCTCGTCATCCTTCATATCAAGGAGCTGATACTTAAGGGATGAACTTCCACAATTGAGTACTAGAATAATCATGATATATCAAATTTACAATTTTACCATCCTATCTTTGCAAAGTTAT
>JAEIGA010015380.1_pt1 | contig 11651 bp, 13 predicted proteins | sample 9270691 | NCBI WGS metagenome assembly JAEIGA01 (sample SAMN17057246, study PRJNA624740) | gut metagenome | biome: biome; isolation source: fecal sample | host: Bos grunniens | place: China: Xizang | collected 2019
GACATTTGGTCTATAGCTCAGGGATACGATGTAGAGAGAAGCGATATGTCCGTAGTAAGCAACCTTTGGGAGTCCATCGAAGGCTTGTTCAATGAGGACAAGAGTGGATGGGAGAAGGTGCTTGATGCAACCGGAGCAGTATCGTCTCTGTTCGGAATACCTCTCAAGAACATCATCAGAGATGCTAAGGGTATGTACAACCTTACCGAGACCGTTATGAGCGACACCGAGACTACTAGAGGAGGCATCGAAGACTCTATCGAAGATTCCTTCAAGAGTACAATTCCTAAGTGGGACAAAATCGTAGACTCTGATAGCAAGTCCGATAACCTCTATGATGCCATTATGAGTGGTGACTCGGTCTATATCGAGAGACTCAAGAAATCCTACAAGACCGAGGATGCTTACGAGACCGCAGTTCGCAAGGCTCTCCGAGAGAATGACTCTCGCATCCACGAAGCTGCACAGGCAAGGTACGATGGAGACATCTCTGCATATACTCGCATCGCAAAGGAAATTATTGCTGAGGGTAACTTCTCGCAGGATACCGTAGTCGGTGCTATCAATGCCGAGATAAGTGCCATCAAGAGAGGCGAGTCTAGCGAAAGTGAGACTACCGAAGACAAGGACGAGGTAACCTCTATCTATAGCGGATCGGATGTCAACACAGCCTTCGATAACGGAAACGATGCTCTCGCACTTGAGATTATCGATGACCTTATCAATACCAAGGTAGCCAATGGTATGGATGAGAAGAATGCCAAATCGTCCGTCAGAAGTTCGATGACATCCTATTGGAAGCCTCTTTATAAACAGGCTTATCAGTCGGGAGATACAACCGAGATGCTACGAATCAGAAGGATACTTCTCTCATCCGGTTTGTATGGCACAGCAAGCGATGTTGTCAAGACCGCAAAGGATTGGCTGAAGTCCTAAAAAAAGTAGGGGGGTAAGGTACTGAAACTTACCCTCCTCGTGATAATATAATCATAGATTTACAGGAGGAAACCATATGCATTACTCAGAATATAGATTTACACTAGACTTGCAGAAGCATCAGTCTCAGCAATCAATAGATGTATTCAAAGGCGATACGGCAGTGCGACTTCGCATAAGTTTAACAGACGGTGGAAAGCCTTATAAAATTGGGCAGGGAAGTTATGCTGTATTTTTCGGCAAACGAGCAGATAACGTACCGCTTCTTCATTCTTGTACGTTTGACGAAAACAGGACAGAAATTATATACGAATTTGAAGGCTCAACATCTTTCGTATCAGGTGTTGTAGATTGTCAGTGTCGCTTATATGGAGCTGACCAAAAGCTTATCACCGCACCGAGATTTTCAATTGTTGTCGCAGAGCCTATTGTAGATGGCGAAGAGGAGATCGAAATACCTCCCTCGACTCTAACAGCCATTGACGATATTATCCTCAATGAAAATAATAGAGTAAATGCCGAGACCGGCAGAAGCAATGCCGAGGCTACCCGAGTTTTCAATGAAGGTGTTAGAGAAGACAACGAGCAGACTCGACAGGATAACGAAAATGCAAGAATGCTCGCAGATGAGACTCGCAAAGAGGAACATCAAGCAGCGATAGCTGAAATTAATGAAAAATGTGATTCTACTCTCGAATCACTAGACGAACATGCAGATGCACGATTAGGCGAATTAAAAGAGGAAGTCAACAAAGTCTCAGAAGAAATGGGCAGGTATTGCATCGAACTTGGAGATACTGTTAACCATGCTGTGTTTGAAATGGGTGAGACAAGAGGTCAAGCTGCGATGATGCAGATGCTGTTTACCGAAGCTCTGTCTGAATTGTGGCAGTATAAAGAGGTTTTAACTCAGGAAGTCGAAGTTAATGGGGAAACAATATATCAAAAAGTTATTGAAGTAGGCAAAAAATACAGGATTGTGCCTCTCGATCCCATTGATGAGTGGGAATTTAACTTCCATGGACACATTACCTTGAAGGCATCTGAAAGATATAAGGGATATGATGGACTGCTATGGTCAATTGGCGGTGATAAATATACCGAATATTACGATTTTAGAATACTTGAAGTTACACGAAACGGCAACAGCTATAACATTCTATTCGAATTTTATGATCATCAAGTTGAGCAATCCATATATATCCCATCAGGACAAGGATTAGGAACACCCTTCGTAGATTTTACAATAGATCCCGATACTTGTGAGGTGTTCGAATATCATCAGATAGGTGAAGTCAAAGGTCTTCAGGGTGAAAAGGGCGAAAAGGGTGATCCGACTGATGTTGTACAAGAAACAGGAGATAGTGAAACAGCCGTAATGTCGCAGAAAGCGGTGACAGATGCCTTGTTCTCAAAGATGGAAGCAACGGATACAAAATCGGGGCATTATGTAGATGTTACACTTGGTGACTATAAGTTTACGGGGTGGAATATTGTATCGTTCTCTGCCGAGCCTTATGTAACATATGAATATTCGGGACTTACAACACTTGGTGGCTCTCCGATGTCTGCATTTTATAACGGAGACAAGGCAATTGAATTCTTTAAGCAAGCAACAGGCACGAACAGAATTACAACTCCCGAAGGAACTACTTTGCTTCGTTTTTCTGTTAAAGATGTTGACCTTGAAAGTTTTGTATTAAGAAAAGCAAACTATGCGGATGCAGACAAGACATCCGAAAAAATTTCGCAAAATGCACAGTCCATAGCACAACACGAAAAATCTATTACTTTCATTTCGGGTGATTTCTCCTCAATTTTAGAGGTAGGCTTTATAAGTGCAGACGGAACAAATAATCCGTGGAATGCGAGACTTAGATTTTCTGAGATAGTCAAAGAGCCGTTTTCAGTTACTTTAAATGAAGGTTTTGAGATATTCCGTATTTGTTATTACAACAAGGAAACTGATGAATTTATCCGTAGTGATGATGTGATGGATTTAAGGCAGACTAAATTTGTATCTAATGGCGAGTATGGTATAAAACTTGTTATTTACAAGCACGGAGCGGAAAACGAAACAATACCCGAAGCGGATATATCACTTGTCTTTAAGAATATAAATGTAGCCCTTAGTGAAACATACCGTCAAATCGAACAGAATGCACAAACCATAGCACAACACGAAAAGGCAATAAGTCTAGCTACAGGTAATTATTCTTCGATTTTGGAAGTGGGTTTGATAGGTACAGACGGAACAAATAATCCGTGGACTGCAAGGCTTCGATTCTCCGAGATAGTTAAAGAGCCGTTTGCGGTGTACTTAACCGAAGATTTCTCCATATTCCGTATCTGCTATTATGATAAAGAAACTGACGCATTTATTCGTTGTGAGGATAAGTTAGGACTACAACTGAGAGAGTTTATATCTAATGGTGAATACGGTGTAAGACTTGTTATTTACAAGCACGGAGCGGAAAACGCAGTTATACCCGAAACGGATATTCCATTTGTTTTTAAAAATGTAAACCTAGCCAATAGTGAAAAACTTGCACAGAACACTTGCAATTATACAAGTTTGAAGGATTTGCCTGATGCTAGCAAATCTGTAATTGCTGTTATACCTGATGTTTCTGCAGGAATGATTTGGAGCGATACATCTGTATGGAGATGGGCGAAGAACAATGAACTTGCAGTTTCTGCACGAAGATATAAAACCATTAAAGTATCGGATGGCGCAACTATGAATGAAAAAGATGCCGACACGGTTGAAGTGGTGCATTCTATTTCAAAAGTCTTAGGTGCTGCGATGGCTTTGCGTTATGTTTCCAACTTGACGGAGACTGTTGTAATTGTTGAAAGTGATATTATCAATGCTTCAAAAGATACATTGTTGCAACCGGGAGATGTGGTGACTTATGAAACATTATTGCATTCTGCATTGATTCAAAGTGACAACAATGCTGCCGAATCTTTGAGCAGGCTTATCGGGTATCGTATAAATCCATCCGCAAGTACAGATGCGGAAGCGAGGTCTTCATATTCTATACAGGCAGAAGCATTTGCAAGAGAGCTTGGAATGACGAATACTACAGATTTTCGTTCTCCTGCGTGGAGTTTGAAATCTACAGCAACAGACCTGTGCAAATTATATAAGCATATTGTTGAAAATATGTCCGCTATCATGGATATATGGGGAAAACAAACTTATGAAATGTCGGTATCTGGAAGCAACGCAAGGACTTGGACTATAACAAGTACAACATCAAGTCAAGACAGAGTAAAAGTTCCCGAATTTGTCGGTGGCAAAACAGGTTCAGGTGATGTAGAAGGCTGTTGGGGATTTGTTTGGCGAAATCCGAATGACAATGAATTGTATATTACGATTCTTTTAGGTTATACCCTTGCGAAGGGAAACAAAGCGCAGGACGGCAGACAGATTATTGATGAAGTTTATAGTTTGTCATAAAAGAGAGGTACACCACTATGAAAATACAGACCTTCAAAAACAAAACAGGCTTGATTTACGGAGCTGATGCGAAGAAGATCAGTTGCGCTAAGGAAGGCACTTTAAAGATTGGCACGGCAGAGATGAAAATCTCTGCTGATGCCGAGACAATTATGCCTGTGCTTTTCAACGGAGTCACAGGAGCATATAAAGCTACCTTTACCGATAATACCGGAGAAATATTTGACTTGGGAAGAGTCATAGTCAGAGGAGGACGGATTGATCCTCCTCCGCAGTCAGCCGTTGAGTATATGGAGCTGAGAGTTAGGGCAGAAGCATTAGAGGCGAGATGCAATGCACTTGAGGAAGAGGTCTTCAGACTCCGCAACCTATTCGATACCAACTCGCTAAACTTTTTAATTAACTAAGGAGAAAAACAATGAAAAAGATTTTTGTATTCATTCTTTGCGTTATGCTTATCTGCGCTGTACCCTTTGTAGCCTCGGCTGAGGAGAACGTAACCGATGTCACGGAACAGACCGAGACTGTTCCCGAGGTGGAGAAAACAACTACCGAGATCGTTGTTGACTATGTAAAGTCTCACATCGAGGAGCTTTCGGTTATGGGTACACTTTTACTCACTATCTTCTATGAGATACGAAAGCACGGCAAGCTGACAGGCTCTATCGGTACTCTGAATAATAATGCAATAGCCGTAGCCGAGAACAGTGCGACTACCATTAAGACAGCACTAACCGAGGTTGAAGGTATAGCTGATGTGGTTAAGAACTTAAAGGATGAGTTTGCTTCATTCCTTGCAGAAGTTAAAAAGAGTGCGGAGGAGAAAAAGAGCCTTGAGGATACTCTTTCACACGTTGAGACCTTCCTTAAGTCAGCCAAGCTTGCTACCCTTGAGCTTTCAAATGAGGTGGCAGAACTCCTTGTACTCGCTAACATTCCCAACTCCAAGAAGGAAGAACTCTATTCTCGCCATCGTGCAGCCGTTGATGCTATAGCTACCGCAGAAACTGTTGTTGAACACACGGAGGTGAAAGAAGATGACGGAAACGAAACGTAAGAAGCTCTATTGGACTTTTAAACTCGCAGGTATCGTTATATCTTGCCTTCTTCCGATATGGGCAATATGCGAGAAATTCCCGATATGGACTGTACAGCACGGAACAGGTCATTCCATAGGTGTCGGTACGATCCTGATACTTATCGTTGTTCTCGTTATATTCAGAAGGACGATATTTAAATTCTTTAAAGACAAAGTCAATCTGCAACACGCACCGCCTCTTGCTGTATGGCTTGTATTGCTAATCATATCTTACGTTATGGTTTATCTCGGTAATGTTATGAATGATATGACTACTGTCTTTTGGATGGGACTTATCGGCTGTGGTATAGGAACGTTCCTTACATACATAGCAGAGAATCGCTTCGGAGAGGTGAATAAGGATGAGTGAATTTGAAAAGATACCGCTTGAGCTTGACCTAACTAAGAAGAGGATCGCAAGGGGACTTATCAACTACGGAGGCATCCTCGTGAGTGTATGCCTGATGTTCGCTGTAATTGTGATAGTTACAACCGATGTCAAGATAACTTCCTTCAGAGACCTTGCCGATCTCGGTATGGACTTCTTCCTCTTGCTGTTCTGTGCTTATGCTTCCTATATATCTTGTGCAGATAGCGGAACGAGAGCAGGACTTGCAAGCGAGACCTATACCGAGACTTTAAAGCAGTTCAATGAGTGGAAGGAAAAGATAGTCAAGGGCAATATGCAAGTAAGGCTTCCTGAGTTTTGCCGAAACTACATACTTGAAGACCTTAAGAACGTGAGAATGTCATACCTTGCTGTTGTCGGTCTCTCCTATGAGCAGTATCGGAAGTATACTGCTATGAGCGATTACGAGATAGATGCTCTTTCGGGACTCTCCATGGTACAGAAAAAAGCTATCAAGAAGTGTAACAACACAAAGCCTATCACTCTTAAGCCTGAAAGCATACTCAGACATGGCAGAGGCTCTTCCCATCGGTCTCCGCTTGATATGTCACCGGAGAAGCGCAAGAACATAACCTTCGGAGTTAAGTTCGCTCAAAGCTCTCTGATTGCTTTCGGTATGAGTATAATCGCTCTTGACCTCGTTACTGATCCCTCTTGGGTAGTATTCGCAACGGTATGCTGCAAGCTCGTCTCGGTTATATATAACTGCTTTAGCGGATATCAGACAGGCTATAGCAATATCCTTGTGGATAGTGTGAATTATATGAATGCTCAGATAGACCTTATGCAACAGGCTATTCAGTACATCGAAGCCAATTCAGAAACTAAATTAACAAGTGAAGAAACAACTGAAATTTCACTTGTTACCACTTAAGATAAAAACATGAGAAGGACATCCTACCCGGGATGCCCTTTTCTACAACATATAAAGGAGTGGTGATATGGCAAAGGATGTTGCAATCAGAGCATTAAAGACCTTTTGGCAGTCGGCAATAGCATACCTTGTAGCGAGTCTCAGTCAAGGTGCAGACCTGTTTGAGATTGAGGTTATCGGTGGACTCTTAATCGGTGCTTTAGCTGCAGGGATGTCGGCAGCTTGGAACGGTGCTGTTCAGCCGGTGCTGAATAAGTTAAAAGGTGGTGATGTTAATGGCTAAGGTTTTTATTGGAGTCGGTCACGGAGGAAGTGATCCCGGTGCAGTAGCCAACAATACTAAAGAAAAGGATTTGAATCTATCTATAGCTCTAGCTTGTAAGGACTACCTTGCAACTCACGGAGTGTCTGTGAAGATGAGCCGTACAAAAGATGAGAACGATACGTTGAGCGAGGAGATCAGAGAGTGCAATGCTTTCGCTCCCGACCTAGCGGTAGATATCCATAATAACGCAGGCGGTGGAGACGGAGCTGAAGCATTCTATCACTACGGAGGAGGGAAGTCTAAAACCCTTGCAGATAATATCCTCGGGGAGATAGTGAAGGTAGGGCAGAACTCAAGGGGAGCGAAGATCAGAAAGAATAGCAACGGCAAGGACTATTATGGATTCATTCGAGAGACCTCTTGCCCTGCGGTCATAGTCGAGTGTGCCTTCGTGGATAATGCTACAGACCTCAAAATTTTAGCCACAGAGAGCCAAAGGAAATCAATGGGGGAAGCAATCGCAAAAGGCATCCTCAAGACCTTAGGCATAGAAATCCAAGCGGAGAAGGCTACTCTGTACCGAGTTCAAGTCGGTGCTTACCTCCTTAAGTCCAATGCAGAGGCTATGCAGAAGAAAATAAAAGCGGTAGGCTTTGATGCTTTCATAGTGAAAGAGTAAAGAAAAGGGCATCCCGAAGGATGCCTTTTTACTTGACTGTAACTTGACTGTAACTTGCACGAATGTGTGTAAGTTTGCACTTTTGCGTGCAAGTTAGTAATAAATGATGCAAATATTGTCAGTATAGTTATAATTTTACTTGACTGTAACTTGATTTTTTAATATTTTAATGCTATACTATTCTCGCTGAAGCTTGATTTTTCAAGGGTTTGAAATCATATCCAACATTATGGAACACACGAATGCGTTCCACAATGTTAACTATGATTTCCCATAAAAAAATTAGACTTTCAGCTTAACCTCCAATTCGATCTCGGGATTTGTCCATCTGCCTCCGGGGGAATCGAATTGCTCACCTTTCTTTACTCCTTTATCTCTCTTAATCTGAACAGGTCTCTCACGGCTGTAATCTATCCTTTCTATGCAGTCTTTGAGAAGCCTGTTTTTTTCTTTTGCCTCCTTGTTAGGATCGTGTAGGGCATTAAGAGCATCACGGAATGTCTGCACCTTAGCAACATAATCCACAGATTCAGGAATGGTCTCATATGCTTTGTGTAGAGCTTCTTGTACTTCTTCCTTTTCCTTTTGTAGTCTCTCGTTTAGCTGACGGAATATGTCTTGAGGCATTCTCATACTTGGATCGGGATTTGATTGAGCTTCCCATTGAGCTAACTCTCTCGCATTTATATCCTTCAGTTTCTTTTCAAGAGTCTTTATGAGGTTTTCGTGGAGCTTTATTGAGTCTCCGTTGTCATTCTTTATATGGACTTCAAAGTCGGCTATGTTCTGCTTTAAGATATCACTTACCGCATTTATCATCACATCGTATGAGCAAGAGCCTGAGCCGCAATGAACTTGGTCATAACACGCATAACTAAAATATTCTTTCGCTCCTTGCTTAGTATGCTTCATCTGCATTGCTCTGCCACACTTGCAATAAATGATGCCTGCAAGGGGATTGACAATGTTTGTTGTCTTCCTGTTCCTTGGATTCTTGCCTCGCTTCTCTTGTGCAGCTTGGAACAGTTCCTCGGATATAATTGCTTCGTGCTTGCCATCTGAAATGGAATACTCGGCTTTTCTCGGTCTTGTTTTGACAACTTCTCCGTCCTCTATGATGCGTACTGTTTTTCTCCAATTCCACTTTGCGCATCCGAGATAATGCACATTAGAGAGGATATCCCTTATAGTGGCTTGACTCCAATGCTCACTTTTTCTTGGTGGTATGTGAAGCGCATCGAGTGCGTGAGCTATGTTGGGTGTTCCCATATCCTTATTGACATACATATCAAATATCATACGGACTACGTTTGCTTCATCCTCTTTAATAGCGAGGGTGGGGCATTTTTTCTTACCATCTTTTATCCAAGCTTTATCGTATCCATATGGGGCAACAGAGCCGATGAAGTTGCCTTCCTTAACAACTGAGACTTCTTTTCCTGCGTTCATTCGCTTTTTGGTGTATTCAAGGAATTCGTTGCCACGTTTTAGCTCTCGCTCAAATCGGTCTCGGTCATCCTCGTCTCGAAGGTCATATGCCCTTTCTTTTGTAATAACTATAGTATTAGTATACCTAAACAATTTTATTATTCGACCTGCATCCTCTAGGTCTCCTCTTGAAAGTCTCTGAACCTCTACAATCAATACCGCCTTGATTTTAGGAGACTCAATTTTCTTTAAGATTAATTGCATCCCCGGTCTGTCGGCAATGGTCTCGCCCGAGCCTAAGTCTCTTATCTTATTGTTCTCGGAAATTTTCTCTCCGAGATTCAATTCTGCCCACTCGTCAAGCATTGCTTCGTGCCGAGCAAGGACTTCCTCTACTGACAATAGGGGATCGTCTGATCTTGACTTACGCAGGTAGACAAGTATCTCGTCTGCGCTGAATTGTGAAAAATCAATGTAGTTGTACAACAAATCTCCTCCTTTTTTATTCTTCTTCGCCTAGCATATCTTCAAACTCACTAGGGAAGTTTACACCACAGGCATAAGTATCATCTACTACCCAATCGGGATTTTCTGTATGGTCATCGTCTCCAAAATCTCTCATTTCTTCCGTCATCTGATCAACAGCAATCGAATATACCTTCTTGTATATGTCTTTTAACTCCTCACATTCCGAAAAGCCATCATAGAAAATATCTGCTTTTGTTCCGTAAGATATCAATCTCTCGGCTTCTTCATCAGTGAGTTCGACTTCGACCTCGGTCTCGCCTGAATCGAATCTTCCAAATCTGCACCATGCTATAAATGTGAATTCTTTCATTTCTTACTCCTTATGTATAGTCAAATCTTATTCGTCATCTTCTGAAAAACCTTCGTGAATACCAAACCAAGTAAAGAAACCTAAAATAATACCACCAATAATTAGTAATATTGCAGGGAAAATACCAATGCCTGCATCGGCAATTATTCCTAAAACAAGACCATACCATACTACTGTACCAATATAGGCTACAGCTTTGATAATTTCGATTTTCTCCATCAATATTTCTTTAATTATCTTTTTGAGCTTTTTCATATCGTGATATATTCCTTTATTATATTCCTTCTTTCTTTATTAGATGCTCAAGATGAGTTTTATAGTAGTTATGAAGTGCGAGGAGTTCTTCCTTGTGTGCCAATTCTTTTTTGACAAGTTCAAGTTCCGTAGTTAATGCGGTAACCTTTGTCTTGAGCATCTCGTTCTCCACTGCGATCAAGTCACGTTGTGCAGTAGTTACATCCACATTTTCTTTGAGTTCTACTATGCTTTCATTAGAAACCACTACTTTCGTATCGGCAAGAATGTCATCGAGTGAGCCTCCGAGTACAGTAACTATTCGGTGAAGTGTGTCCACATAGGGGTTATCCGTGTCTCCTGAGAAGATACGGTTGACAGTTCTTTCGGGCAAGTTTGTCTTATCGGCAATCTGTTTAGCTGTCATTCCTTTCGTTTTCTTCAATTCTTTTAGATTATCGAGCCACATATTTGTGTCCTTTCGTATGTAAATCTTGTCTCTTTGCGAGATATTTATGACCATATAGATGTGATAAATGTGGGTATTAAATGGTCAAAGATGGGTATTGATTTTTGGCTTATGCGACTGTATAATTTAGGCATAAAACCGAATGTCGAAATTTGTTGACATTTCTCAACAATTTAATTATGATGGAAATGAAAACATACCTTCGCATTGTTGATAATAAGGGGGAATTAAGAATTATGACAGAAAATGAAAAGGAACTTATTAGAATTATTCGCAACAGCGATAACCCTGAACAAGCGCTGATGGCGGCAGCTGTCATTATTCTCGGTTTCCTAAAGCAGCTCGGATCATCTGAAGGACAAGCTGTTGTTGCTCCTCAGGAACTCGCCTAAATAAATCAAGTAACACCTTCTCTCCCTCGGAAAGCTCTATAGTTTCGGGGGAGAAGTTCTCTTCCATATTATTAGAGTCTTCCCATCCCATAAGGTGAGCAGGAGTTGTACCTAATACCTCTGCGAACTTGACAATCTTGCTTTGAGGAATGTCGTTTATCCCTAACTCTATTTTATTAATGGTAGATTTTGATTTGTACCCCATCCTTGTAGCAAGTTCTTCCTGAGTCATTCCTAATCTTTTTCTCATATAGAGTATATTCTCACCTACAGTAGACATATAATCACCTCCTTCACCTATATTTTACCACTTAGTAGACTGAATGTCAACTTTTTTTGAGAAATTTTCAAAAAATACTTGACATATCTTGTCGAATATGTTATTCTATCGTCAGGTAGATTTTAAATCTACTCAACGATAGAAGAAAGGAGGAGCGAAACGTGACGAATACATCATTACTCAAGGAGAAGATCAAAAAGTCCGGGTACAAGATGAGTTTCCTTGCAGATATGCTTGACATTGATCCTTCTACACTTTCAAGAAAACTCAATAATAAGGCAGAGTTTTGGGAAAGCGAGATGA
>JAEIGA010015381.1_pt1 | contig 11651 bp, 5 predicted proteins | sample 9270691 | NCBI WGS metagenome assembly JAEIGA01 (sample SAMN17057246, study PRJNA624740) | gut metagenome | biome: biome; isolation source: fecal sample | host: Bos grunniens | place: China: Xizang | collected 2019
CTGTCAGAATATGTCTCCACCGGGCCATATCCCAGCCATTCCAATCTGTCATGATCACCACCCATCGCCAACTCCACTCCATATCTCAGCAGTTCAGGAGCATCATCTCTCAGTCCATGCATTCTTTGAGTAAGACAAATGCTTCCGTCTTCAAGATTCTCATACACGACTGTCACATTGCAAAGGTCACCGATCTTGTATTCAACCGTCTTCTTACCATCTTTTTCAAAATCACCGCAAGAATTCAAAAGGACAATCCGAGGATAAAGCCACTCCTTAGAAGTGTCGTCATAATCAGCTCCAAGATCATTCTCTGTCAGAGCCCTACCAAAGCATGGCATCAATGGAGCAGCAAGAAGTTCATGGCCGCCAATCTTCCATGATTCAAGTGCACCTATCTCCTCATTGAACTGAACCTCACGAGAGTATCCATATATTTTGGCCTTGCTGGCCTCATAAGGTTCATCCTTATAGACAATCTGCTCATGCGCAATTCTGGTTCCTGCCGGCAAAATACCGTTCTGGCGCACAAGATGATAGTCGACATTAAGCCTGAGAGCCTTGCCAGAAAGATATGGAGCTGCAACAGAAGGGTCGAAAATCTTAACTTCCTTTGTCTGCTGAGGCCCGATATGAGGAAGATTCATTGTGCCGGCAAGTACGCATGTCTGACTATGAAGATCCTTATCACAAATCAATTCCCAGTGCATCTGAACATCAGAAAGATCTACAAAGAAGTTCTCATTGTAGATATTCACACTACCCATCTTCTCCCCTTCTGTAGTCCAAATAGACTGGTGCTGATACTGCACCTCAAAGGCATGTGGATGAGGAGTCCTGTCAGCTGCATACAGGCCATTGCAATGATATGAGTTTCCGCTTGGATCAGTGTCATTGAAGTCTCCTCCAAAAGCATAGACATATCCTGTCCTTGAGCTTTCCCATGGCCATTTGAGAGCCTGATCAGCAAAATCCCAGATATAGCCTCCCTGAAAGATAGGATACTTGCGAATCATATCCCAATACTTATCGAATCCACCACCGGAATTTCCCATCATATGAGCATATTCACTCTGTATATACGGACGATCTCCATTAACAGCAAACCACTCTGAATGCACATAGTCTGCATACATAGGACAATATATGTCAGATGTATATCCCAGATCCTCACGAGAGGCCCTTTTTGTCCAGTCTATCACATTAGCGCGCTCATACTGCACAGGTCTTGAAGTGTCCTCTGCTTTAAGCCAATGATAGCATTGTTCGAAATTCGGACCGTCTCCAGCTTCATTGCCCAGACTCCAGAAAATGACAGAAGGGTGATTGAAATCACGCTGCACCATTCTCTGGACACGCTCAAGATGTGCAGAGGCATATAATGGATTTCTTGCGATAGTCCTTTCCCATTTGTCACCCATTCCATGAGATTCATTATTAGCTTCATCCACAACATAAAGACCATACTGATCACACAAGTCATACCACACCGGATCATTAGGATAGTGCGCAGTACGAACGGCGTTGATATTAAGTTCCTTCATCAGCCTGATATCACGGATCATCTCTTCACGGGTCACGACATAACCACCTGTAGAGCTTATTTCATGACGGTTCACACCCTTGATAAGAACCGGCTGGCCATTTACTAACACTTGTTTGCCTTTGACCTCAACTGTTCGGAAGCCAAAATTCAAATGAGCCTTGAAGCATTCTCCTCCCGCATCATATGCCTTTACTTCAAGATGGTAGAGATTAGGGGTCTCCGCACTCCATAGGCGAGGATTCTCAATAGTTCCTTCCGGCTGTACCTTTTGATCATCGATATAATATTCCAGACGCTTGACGCCCTTTGTCGCACGAGTTTCAATTGAGTAGTTACCGAACATGTCCGCAGTGATTCTGATATCCTCGACATGATTCTTAGGCAATGCAGTAATCCAAACTCCTCTGGCAATTCCTGACAGACGCCAGAAATCCTGATCTTCAAGCCAAGTACCTTGACACCAACGGAAGACTTCAATAGCTATGAGGTTCTCTTTTCCGTATTGCACATAAGGGCTGATATCAAAGTCCGCCTGAAGCTTGCTGTCCTCGCTATAACCGACCTCCTTACCATTGATCCATATTCGTGCACTTGATGTTGCAGAGCCGATAGTCAGAATCAGTTTTCTGCCTTTCCACTCTACCGGCACCTTGAACTCACGCCTGTACTGGCCGACATGATTGCCTTCTTCAGGAATATATGGCGGGGCCAGTTCCTTCTTGCTGCCTGCCCACGGATATCCGTTATTCAAATAAATCGGATCACCGAAACCGTTCAGTTCCCAACAGCCAGGCACCGGCATGGTTCCCCACGAAGAATCATCAAGATTCATGCGATAGAAATCAGTTTGTCTGACCGATGGCGTCTCAAATCCCTGGAACTTCCAAGTGCCGGAAAGGTCAATTTGAGGTGCATCGGATTGAAAACTTGTATGCATTGGCAAGCGATTCTCACTTGAGATAAGAACCAGACTCGCAAGAAGTGTAAAAAGAAGATTCATCAGTCTATTTTTTATTATTTACTTATCTGTTGGCATAATTGAATTCTACTGTCAGAGGAAGATGGTCTGAGGCATATTTCCCTTCATAAGTTGCATATATATCCAACCACCATGATTTTATTACAATAGATGCCGGAGTATAGAATACATGATCCAAATGACTGGACTTCCTGGCGAACTCCTCAACAGGTTTATATCCACAAAACGAATTATATTCCCAATTTTTACGTTTTGATTCAGGCAATGCTTTCATGCTATCCTCAAGCCAGTCACAATCCGAAAGATAATGATATGCCATACTTGTCTCTGTGGAGTTGAAGTCACCTGCAAGGATAACAGGAATGCCCTTTGAGAGGACCATGATGGAATCAAGCATTATCTGAGCTTCTGCCTCCTGAGCTGGAACAGAGCGCACAGGACCATGAACATTCACAAGGAGGAATTCCATATCGTTTACCTTATCATAGAATCGTCCCCAGATTGTACTCTTGTGATATTCGGCACCGTATGATTCCTTGTTTGAACGCGCTCCCACGAAATGATTCTGATTGATTGCATATTCTATCACACCATATTCCTTCAACTGGAAGCGGGCTTTACGATACATTACTGGATTTTCACTTCCGCTTCTGTATCTGTCTCCCATAAATTCGCGCGTATCTGCGAAATAGCCATACACATCACCAGTTGCAGCTATAATCTCGTCTATATATTCCGGCTTCGCCTCCTGAGTAGCCACTATATCCCATTTATGCTCAATGAATTCCTGTATGACAGCCTGACTTCTATTCTTCCACGAAGGGCCACTTCCAGCACCTTGTCGCTGTATATTATAACAGCCTAAACGAACACTCTTCTTACCGTAGTCTGTTCTTGGCGTCATCATAGGTGCTATAGACTCCTGATAGGCTTTCTCCGTTCCTCCTGCTTCAAATACAATCATAGGCTCTCCAACCTTGGAGTCAGAAATCTCGGCAATCTTGATTTTGCTGTTCCCTTTATATTCCCATGACCATGCCACAAATATTCTTCCATCCGGCCCCTGCGCAGCAACCGGATCAGAAACAAAGTCTTCATCCGTAATCCTAAGATCGCCGTACCAGGATAGTCCTCCATCGTCAGAAAAGAAGGCATAAAGCTCACGACATGAATAATATTGAATGATATCAAGCTTAAAGTTCTTAATATACAATACTTTTGAGCCATCAACATTTACTGCCGAAAAATTTCTGTCCGGGGTCTGGACAAAACGAACAGGTATGCTCCATGTGTGGCCGCCATCACTGGAATCGCACGCATATGAAAAGCCTGTGTCGCACGAGCGGCATATCATCCTCAAGGTTCCTTCCGGGGTCTGGATAAGCGATGGATTATTATATGCAGCAAAACGCCTTTCGGGGACATTCACCACATCACTATCAATCCAGGTCGCACCTTTATCCGACGACAAGTATACCAAAGCTCCAGGTTTGACGCCAGACACGTCACCTGCATACGCTGGGTCTATGCAGTAGGGTCCCCATATAGAAGCCGGAAGTGCAATAATTCCATTGCTTAATATCAAGGGAGCAGAGTGAACACATCCAGTTCCGATTTTCACTGGATCGCTCCATCTGGTTGGATCATCAGTGGGACAGGAACGCATGTATATTTCTCCTGCCCCATCATAATATCCTTTTGTCAAAGTGTAGAAAAGGAGCATATTACCACTCCCATCATATTTCAACGCACCGCCGATCACTGCACGATCTTCAGGATTAATGGTCAGGACAGGGGTTCCGAATCCTTCAGTTAAGTCCTCAGACTCAAAAACATCTAACGAGGCTGTTTCAGTGCCTGGATTTGACACAACGCTTGCCCATACATGATTATTTTCAGTAACCTCTATTCCTCCAATGGTTATGGAAGCAGCAGAGACCACAATGGATGCCAATAAACTGAATATCATCATCAAGTCCTCCTATCTGTATGCGACAACTATTTCACCAAAGTTTACATAAGAAGTTTCAGAAACCTCCTGTCTCAAGGCCCTGCAATCCCGATTCAGATAAGCAAGAGTAGCAAGTATCTTCTTTGCAGGAGCAATCTTTATATATACGATCTTATTCCCCAGCAGTTCAGGAGGTAAATAAAACACATGCTCCGTATAGCCAAGACCGCACTCTGCACTCATTTCATATTTGTAGCCGTCAAGCATGTCAGCAGACCTGCTGATCCATGGCACTGGCAATGAGCGCATTGTGACATCCTTCTCGCCTGATGGAGTAAAATTCTTCCCGTCCACAGAATAAGAAACATTCCAGTATGACGGATAATTTTGGGATGTTGCAGATGTCTGACAACCTGCAGACATCGTAAATGCAACAAACATCTGTTTTCCGGAGAGTCCGGTTGTCGGGATTGCCAATATCAGTGATCTGCCCTCATCTTTATCCCAATTCCACCAATTGCATGCTGGAGCAGAAATCTGCAAAGCTCCATCCTCAACTTTACCACGCAGTCCTCGCGAATCCGGATTCTTATCCTGCGGTAGTTCTATGGTCAGATTATCGAAATCATGAATTCTGCCGATCCTGCAATCAGGAACATCTGTGGTCATATATCCTTTGCCATATTCTGCAGGAATCAGTCCCTCTGACTTACGGTTCCAGTCCCATGCTGCAAGCACATTATACCCCGCAGTTCCACTCCAACTAAAATGTATATCATCCGAGCAACCTGGACGTATTCCCCAAGTGTGGGTCTCGCCGTAGTGAGGGTTGTATGTATCCACTATGATTCCGGATATGCTTCCTACGCCTTTCGGCACACCGGCTGATTTTCTTCTGCCCGTCATGTTGGCATTTACATGCATATATATTTTTCCGCCATGCAGGTCTATAACAGCCCTTTCCCAACCATCAGCCTGATTCTTGCCCAAATTACGCCCTTCCTTATTTTTCGTGATATATGTTTCATCCACATTAATGAATGTTCCGTTCTTTATCGGAAACTCGCAATCCTTTAAGGTGACATAGGTGAATATATCTTCTGCTGTGAGTTCAGAGATATACAGCTGTCTGTCTGGAATTGGTGAAGAGCCTTCTTCGCCAACTGATATTACGCTTTCTGATTTCAGACCGTCAATGATGTATCGATTACCTTCCTTGATCAGGACACATCCGTTAAGATTCAGCTCAGCAACCGCAGCACGATTAAGTTTCTGTGCCGCCTTATCCGAGAGGAAGAGAAGCTGAACCGCCGCTTTTCCGTCCGGGTCCTCCATATATGCGCATTTCTGTGCCAGACGTAAATTCACATCGTAGAATGAGTTCTGGAACGGCATTTCATTGTTGGCAAGCCTCTGACCGGATGGGACCGCAGTTACGACTCCACCCAAAGATATATTCTCTTCTATTTTTGTAACATACCGGAGGAGAGGTCCGTTTGAAGGAACTCGGTTGGTATACTGGTCAGTTACGCATGGCGTACCCTTGTCGGCCAGCTCACGTAGTTCACGGACCGTCAGACTGGTGGCAGAAGCAGTTGCCCAACAAAAAATAGCAAGAATCAATATGAGTATACGATTCATCAGCAAATATTTATTTTGTTGTGAAAGTTATACCGAATCCCGGTTTTCCTTCTGGAATGAAATAACCGTCCTCCAGCCTATAGCCATAATCCAACTCACTGCATGTGCTGGTCACTCCCTCGATCATAGGAACGTTACCGAAGGCCAATCCGAGCATGGCAGCATACACGGTCTTTGTAAGAGATCCCCATGCATGAGGAGAAGCCTGCACATTCATTTCCTTCAGTTTCGGCATCCTTTCAATCCATTTCGTAAAGGCAAACTGTCCTTCTGCAGTGCTATATCCGACCTGGTTGGTATCCTCGCAATATACATGGACATATCCTGCCTTCATCAATTTGTCAAGTTCCTCTACTTGTGGATCAAATTCGCCATCTGCCACAAGCAGAGACGGCATGTTATTCCTGATCCATTCATTGAGAACTGCGTAATTCTCGTAATTCTCCACAAATGGTTCCTCCATCCAGAACAGGTCAATATTCTTCACACCCTCAAGGTAGGCAATACAATCCTCAACCGAGTACTGATCGTTAGGATCGACAAGAATCGTCACATCCGGGAAGCGCTCATGTATCGCCTGAGTGACATCAATATCCCTCTGCAAGCCTTCATCATGTGACATCCACTTCGCGCCTCTGCCTAATTTCACCTTGAAATGTCTGTATCCAAGATCATAGTCCTGCTGGCAATCTGCAAGAATCTTTGCAATACCCTCTTCCTTTGTAGGGAATTCAAGGTCCTCAAGATATATCATACCTGAGTAGCACACCACCTTCTTCATGGCAGGCTTACCGAAAAGCTCATAAAAAGGTTTGTTCAAAACAACACCTATAAGGTCATAGATTGCCATTTCATATTGTGCAAAGGCCTGTGATACAAGCATTGTTTCCTGATCTATGAGTTCCCAGACAGTCCTTCCGGCAAGAGGTATCTTCTTACGCGAAGCTGCGCTGAAATTACCTCTATAAACAACGTTGGTAAGGTCATCCTTGTTTATAAGGCCTATTCCCTCTCCTCTATCAGTCTTGATCACAGCAAAACGAGCGACGGCGCCGTTTCCATGTCCATCCCTCTTGGCGTTTTTATGCACTTCGCGAGGATAGCTTTGCCATACCACACGCGCAGCAACTTCTTTAACGACAGTCTCCTGAAGAACTTTGACCTCAGACTTTGAGAACTTCATTCCGGCCTCAGAGCGACCAGTGCTCAAGATAAGGCATACAGCGGCTAACGCAAACTTAATAAATATATTTTTCATCGCTCAATAATGAATTTTGTGTTATTATATACAAGTCCGGTAATATTCTCCATCTTATCCTCAAGCCTTCTGTCAATTATGGCTCCACCATGCTGCTTGTAGTTAGGGAGGACTTCATCTGACACCTTCACAAAAGTACAGTTATTGAACTGAATATCTTCAAACGGGCAATCCTCTCTTGCGACCATATATGGAAACTGGAGACCCCTGCTGTAAATGTTATTAAAACGGATATTCCTGACTGCTGCAACCTTTGTCTTAGGATCGTCGGCAACCCATGACAGCACAGGGTGAGAATACATGTCGTTCATGATGATGTCAGAAAAATTCAGATCCTCCACAAAGCTGGCCTCACATCCATAGTCACTTTTATCAGCAACAGCAGGGAACCACATTGCCACACCATTACCGCAGTCGTTCATCACGATATTTGAAAAAGTACAATGGCGGATCACACCGTCATTAACCCAACCGATACGGATACCATTGGCCCAGCTTCTTAAAGAGCAGTTTGTAACCACAACTCTTTCACATGTCTTGTTTTCTCTAAGCGAACGGTTGTTTGCCCTTACGACAAGAGCATCATCACCAGCCTCTATAATACAGTTGGAAATAGTTACATCTCTCGAAGAGTTGATATGTATACCGTCATTGTTACGATAGCGCACATCGTTGTAGATACGGCATCTGTCGAAAATCACATTATCACAGTCATGAATCCAATAGCCCCATCCGGAAGGCTGGTTTACCATCATTACGTCCATAACTGTGACCTTACGACATCCAGCAAAGAACACAACACGCGGCAGAGACTCTCTCACCGGATATTTCCTTTCAAACTGCCAGTCAACCCAGTCTGGTTCAGTCTTTTCCTTCACATGGTATTCTCCATTGCAGTCAATGGTTCCCAGACCTGTGATGGCAATATCATTCGCCTGATCCGCATAAATGAATGCAGCATTGCGCCAGCGTGGAAGGTTTTCCGTAATATAATGGCGAGCGTCAGTCCTGTCAGGGAAATCATTTATATCCGGTGAAGCCAGCAGAGTCGCTCCAGACTCAATTACCAGATTCACACCTGTTTTCATTTCAATCGGAGCAGACAGGAACACTCCATCCGACAGAATCACCTTTCCGCCACCGGAAGCACTTACTTCATCTATAGCCTTCTGAATTTTGGCGGTTACCTTAGTCTTGCCATCCGCCTTGACCTTCCAGTCTTTTACAAGATTGATATCCTTTGCAGAAAGAGAAAGTCCGAGCATCATGAACGATGCGATAAAAAATATTGATTTCTTCATATTGTATTTGATTTCTATTTTTCTTACCTCCAGAATACTTCCAGCGGATTCTGCCCCAAATTCGGGTCATGCAGATTCACATCCAATGCCGTGTTCAGGATAAGTTCATCCTTTGGAAAGGCGCAGATCAGACCTTTGCGGACTTCTGTCCAGTCCTCGTCATATCTGAAACCTTTTCCATAATTATAATCTCTCAGTCCCTCCTGCTCAGGCTCGGAAAGGAAGACATTCTTTGGCTTTGCAATATTTTCCGTAAGCCATTTTGCTCCCATTCTATGAGTATCGAACCAGTCGTGCTGCTCACCGATAAGTTCGAAAGCTCTTTCCCAGAAAATCGCGTTTATCAGCTCTTCATTATTCTTGAAATCAGAAGCAGTCCAGTCCGCAGGTTGACTTGAGGGAACTCCATCCTCTGTTGACATGCGCGCTCTCTGCAGGATCCTGTTCACATACATGATTGCCTCATTAGCGTAATTGTCGGAAACTGACACCGAGAGATTTGCGCTCGCCTCGGCAGCTATGAGCAGCACCTCCGCATATCTCATCACATACAGGTCAGCATATCCTGTTGTTGCCTTATATGTAGGATCATAATACTTCTTGAAATACGGGAAACCTCGGCGCCAATTCGAGGTACTGCCCGTCGACAGGAAGATGTGTGAATTGTGAGGATAGAGATTAAACTTTTCGGTAGCCGAATTCTCTGTGCCAAGGCTACTGTTATATATCAGCGATATTTCAAGACGGGGATCCGGACAGTTCACATATACGTTCTTCTGATTTTCTCCCTTGCCCTTTGTGCCACCGTACGTCTCACACCACTTCTGGAACAGCCATCGCGTCGGACGATAACGACCATACAGGTTGGTCTTTACGCCACACTGATATCCTACAGGCAGCGTGTAAAGAGCAAGATCTCCTCCAGAGCCTTCAGGCGTTGTCGGCATCACGAAGATTCGTTCCTTGAGTTGCCAATCCTCCGGTTCTGTCCAGCGGAAAAGCTGAGCATATGACGGAGCCAGTTCAAACGGTCCGTTCTCTATCACATTCTTTGCATCTGCCAAGGCCAGATTAAAGGCATCATTTGCAGTTGCAATGCCAATAGCTGAGAAATCAGGAGTTCGCGACTCTGCAAGCCAGAAATTATCATCCGGGTGAGCCAGAAGCGTTCCTATTGTAAGATATACCAAAGAGCGCATCGAAGTCGCAGCATAATTGCAGACTCTACCTGCACCATTGCCTGATATTCCACACATCTTATCGAAGCTGCGCGTCTTTGACTCCGCAACATTCAGATCTTCGACAATCTGAGCATACACTGTCCAGAAGTTCTCACGTGGTTTATACAGGTCATCCACCCTTTCAGGCGCCTCAGTAATCAATGGAACATCCGCATACATGCGTACCAACCAGAAATAAGCCACAGCTCTGATGAAACATGTCTCCCCCTCTATCTCAGATTTGAATTCCTCATCAACAGGGCTTGTCTTCAGGTTCTCAAGCAGAAGATTACATCGATATATACATTTATATAAACGTTGCATCGTGTAATAAGACTCCGGATGAGTAGAGAATCTCGTGAACTTCAGGTTGCATGTCCATCTTTCCAATGCATTTGTCAAACGTGATGAACTGGTTCCGCCCCAATGAGTAAGGCCTGAGCCAGGAGACAGGAATTCCATATTATAAGCATTCTTGAATCCACAATCAGCAAGTTGTTTATAACAACCTAAGATTGCGCTCTCCAATGCGGTTTCGGAATCGTACATTTCATCTGAGGAATATGAGGTGGTCATCTTCTCATCAAGAAACTTGCTACATCCTGAAAAACAGACAATCAGTGAAATCAAGCAAAATATTATCTTCTTCATAAGCATCATTCATTTAAAAAGTAAACCTGATATCACACATATAGGTTCTTGCTCCAGGATAAGAGCCGATATCCACAGCCTTACGCATCACAGTGCCGAAGCTGTTAACTTCGGGATCCCAACCGGAATATTTTGTCCACACATACAGATTCTTGGCAGATACACCTATATTCAAGCCGCGAAGAATGCTCTTCTTAGGTAATGGAACAGCATATGAAACTGAAACATTAGCTAACCTCAGATAAGAACCGTCTTCCACAAACCTGTCAGAAGCCCAGTTCAAGTCGGCAGCTGTAAGAGCATTCAGAGCCGGATACCTTGCATCAGTATTTTCCGGAGTCCATGCATCATATATAGATGCCCTTATCTTGTTTTGAGTGTAGTTTGTGACATTCGAGTCATTCATATCATTGAGGTTGTACACATCGTTTCCATAAGAACCGACAAAATCAAGAGCCAGTTTGAAGCGATATAAAGAGAGGTTCGTGTTGAACCCATACGTAAAATCAGGATTCGGATCTCCTATGACACATCTATCCAGAGCTGAAATCGTCCCATCGCCATTGGTGTCGATGTAATTTATGGAGCCCTCCTTTCTGACCTCATCTGGTGCTGACTCGAGAGGAATGCCTTGTTCACCTTGTCTCACAAGCCCGTCAGTCGGCATACCATAGAACAAAGCCATAGGCTGACCTGCAATGAAGACATTCACATAATCCTTGCAAACTGTCGTATTTGACAACGTTGAACCAGTGAAATATTCGACATATTCAAGCGGACCGTTCGGATTCACATAAATATAACCGGAACTCAAGCCACTCGGATCAATGGAAAGTATCTTGTTGCGGTTAAATGAGATATTTCCAGCTATGCTCCATTCAATATTCTTCATATTTACAGGAACTGCATCAAGTGTAATTTCAATACCCTTATTCTCAATGCTTCCCATATTAACATACGGATCGGAAACACCGGCTGAAGCAGCCAGAATCTTTTTCTGCAGAAGGTCATCGGTGAGTTTGTAGTAGGCATCCACAGACATGGCAAGCCTACCCTGACATAAACTCAAGTCCAATCCGGCATTATATTGCGTTGTGGTCTCCC
>JAEIGA010015382.1_pt1 | contig 11651 bp, 7 predicted proteins | sample 9270691 | NCBI WGS metagenome assembly JAEIGA01 (sample SAMN17057246, study PRJNA624740) | gut metagenome | biome: biome; isolation source: fecal sample | host: Bos grunniens | place: China: Xizang | collected 2019
CTGCAAGGATGGAAAGATTAATCCGAAGGGTATGGGTAGAGTGAATGGTGCCGAAGTGGTGGTGCCGGCTCAATCAGCTTTGATTATGCATCAATAATCAAGTTTGTCATATTTAATTGTGAAGTGAAGAATCTTGATAAACTGTATACAAGATTCTTCACTTCACGTTTTTCTACATTAATACAATGCGATTTTTATAAATTCAAAATTTATACCCTAAATTGATATAAAATCCCAATTTGTCTGAGTGGTTTGTATAATTGAAAGTAGCTTCTAAAGGACCGAACATACTTTCCATGCCGTATGTTATTGCACAGCCAAACATGGTATCTTCTTTCATGATTCGCTTGATTTTATGACTACTGAGCGCATAGTTTCCTGTCAATGTCAAATAGTGTATTTTACCTATCCGCTGGCGAAATTTCATACCTCCGATGAGGAGGGAATTCTGCATCAACTCTACACGTGTTGTACCGGCAAATGGTAATTGATAACGAAGGTATTGTTCCATGATGTCACCCCCCATGACATTCATCTTGGAGTAGGGGATATTCTTTCCAAGCAGTAAGCGTCCATGTACGGAAGGAATGATGGAAAAACGATGGGTGACAGGAATTATACCTTCAAATGCCCCCACAACTCCAGAAAATGGAGTGTCATTTTCATAGTCTATCATGTTGTCCGTATATAGCGTATAAGCACCATGTAGTTTGACACCCGTAGTAGGGAAATATGCCTTGTCGTAAGTTTCATAATGCAAATTGGCAAAGTAACTGAAAAAATGTTCATGTTTGGGATTAAAGACAGGGTTTCCTTCTATGTGTAGGAACTTGTCGTAATTGTATAACTCATATCGTGCTCCGACTCCAAACTGTACATTGCGCAACCATACATTATGGTAAGAAATCTCAGCTGTATGGTGTCGGAAAGTAGAATTGAACGAACGTCGTCCTTGTTGATAATAATCAAGGTCATTATATCTGTATTGATAGCTTAGACTTAATGTGGTCAAAGGAGATGGTTCAATGCCATACGCCAATTTAGCACCATAGCGTTTGCCAAGGCGTGCTGTTCCATAAAAGTAGGAAGGCAATCGGGTATTAAGGGTTGTACGGGCATTGACAAGCAGTGTCGCAATTTCTTCAGAATCGAAACGGATTCCGATATTGATACGGCTTTCCTGCTTCTTGTTGAGCGTATAGTTCAAGTTATATTGCCCCTTTGAATCCTGTATCAACTGATAAGTAACATTTGAATAGTTGGTATTGGCACGAATAATTGATGTAGCTTCTTCGATACGTGTAATATTGTTGAAACTGTTTTCTATCAAATCACAGCGTTTCATAATCCATTGCTTGTCTGCTTCATCCAGACCATTGAAATGGATGTTCTTCACCATAATCCATTCGGCTGGATCGTATTTTGCAAGGCGTTTGGCTTTATAGTTGGATGGAAGACCGATGGACTCCTTTAATTTTATCAAAGCTTCTTTTTGGAGAATTGCAGCTTCTTCGCCACGGACTATCAAAGAATCTACGGCTGGCTGGCTGAAACTGGCTGCTGAATATCCCTTAACGTTAACCTTTATATATACATTGGTTTCTTTAACGTTTTCGAGGTATTGGTCTTGGCCCATCAAATCGATGAGTTGTCCGAGTATGACTCCGGCATTGTCCAACTCGTCTGCAGATTTCAGTTCGCTTTGTACATCCACACCGATAATGACATCTGCTCCCATTTGTCGGGCAATATTGACGGGGTAATTGTTTGTTACGCCACCATCGATAAGCACCATGCTGTCCAAACGAACGGGTGTAAACACACCAGGGATTGCCATACTGGCACGCATTGCTGTGGCTAATACACCTTCGTGGAAAACATATTCTTCACCTGTAACCAAGTTTTCGGAAACACAGGCAAAAGGGGTGGGAAGCTTATTGAAATCAATCTTATTGTGATATCCAAGGGTTAACTCGCTGAACAGATTAGAGATATTCTGTCCTTTGATAACACCTCCTGTTACTTCTTTGATAGAACTTTTGCTGAAAGGGACAGAAATGACATATTTCTCATCAGATTCACGCTCCATCATGTTCATTTCGCTGCGCGGAATTCTGTCGCTTAGCAGGAATGACCAATCTTGATTACGTACCATGCTGTCCATTTGTTCTGGAGTATAACCGATGGCATAGAGTCCGCCAATGATGGAACCCATGCTGGTGCCTACAATATAATCGATGGGTATACCGGCTTCTTCAATAACTTTCAATGCTCCGATATGTGCCATCCCTTTGGCTCCCCCTCCACTGAGAACTAAGCCAACTTTCTTCCGTTGAGGTTGAAGGCTGGCCTTCGAGGTATGCATGCCGAAGGCAAAAAGTATAGCTATAACAAGTGCAAGATGTTTCATGTTGTTCGTTATTATTCTTTGCAAATATGGTTTATTTTTCTTAGAATAACAAAGGAAAGAAGTTTTTTACTACCTTTGTAGCCATCTAATACGAAAAAAAGAAAATGCAGTCAATCATAGAAGTCATAAATGGAGTGCCCAGACATCCTTCTTATCGTATGAAAGAACCTGTCAATTTTGTCATGAATCGAGGTGAACAAATTGCATTGATAGGCTCGAACGGAGGAGGGAAGAGTTTGTTGGTGGATATCCTTATCGGACGTTGGCCCTTGTTGATGAATGAAGTGAAGTATGATTTTACTCCATCGGCATCTTCATTGGCGTGCGACAATATCAAGTACATCACATTCCGTGACTCTTATGGAGATGCGGATGGAACTTTTTATTATCAGCAGCGGTGGAATTCACAGGATATGGAAATTACTCCTCTTGTACGTGAGTTGTTACCGGATATACAAGATGCTTCCCTTAAGGCAAATTTGTTTTCTCTGTTCGGCTTGCAGGAAATGATGGACAAACATATTGTGCTTTTGTCGAGTGGAGAATTACGTAAGTTTCAATTAGTGAAGGCATTGCTTACTCAACCAAAGGTGTTGATTCTTGACAATCCTTTTATCGGATTAGACACGTCTACGCGTGATTTGCTTCGTGAATTGTTGGAAAAAATGATTCGGATGATGTCTCTGCAAGTTATATTAGTGCTTTCGAGGGAAGATGAAATTCCTCCTTTTATAACTCATATTGTGCCGGTGGAAGGATTGGTGTGCGGGGAGAAGGTCGAATGGAATGAAAGTCAGAATGAAGCAACGATGTTTGAAAACGGCAAAGAGGATGGATCCCATTCACTAACTTGTTCATCACTTCTTACTGACAATTGTAAAGAAGAAATTATAAAACTCTGTAAAGTATCCATCCGCTATGGCGAACGAACCATATTGAAAGAGCTTGATTGGACGGTTCATAGAGGAGAAAAGTGGGCTTTAACGGGTGACAACGGTTCAGGAAAGTCGACATTGCTAAGTTTGATTTGTGCAGACAATCCGCAGAGTTATGCTTGCGACATTTCCATGTTTGGACATAGACGAGGGACAGGGGAAAGCATTTGGGAAATAAAGAAACGTATAGGCTATGTGAGTCCTGAGATTCATAGAGCATATCTAAAGAACATGCCTGCCATTGACATTGTGGCAAGCGGATTGCATGATTCGGTAGGTTTATATGTGCGTCCTAAGCCAGAACAGCGTGGAGTCTGCGAAAAATGGATGGAGATATTCGGCATCGAAGCTTTGAAGGATCGGAATTTCTTGCAACTTTCTAGTGGCGAACAACGTTTAGTCCTTTTGGCAAGAGCATTTGTCAAGGATCCTGAGCTGTTGATTTTGGATGAACCGCTTCATGGCTTGGATACACGTAACCGGTTATTGGTAAAGAATATCATCCAATCGTTTGCCAATAGAGAAGGTAAGACTTTAATCATGGTAAGTCATTATCAAGATGAGTTTCCATCGTGTATGACTCATTCGTTGCATTTGAAAAGAAATTAATAATTATTTAAAAACACATTAATATGCTGTTACAACTTTTATTCGTTTTGGTAGCCATCATCATTGGTGCCCGTTTGGGAGGTATCGGTTTGGGTGTGATGGGGGGAGTAGGTCTTGCTGTTCTGACCTTCGTCTTCGGTCTTCAACCTACGGCTCCTCCTATCGATGTGATGTTGATGATTGCTGCCGTTATCTCTGCTGCGTCGTGTATGCAAGCAGCTGGTGGTCTTGACTATATGGTGAAGATTGCCGAACGCATGTTGCGCAAGAATCCATCGCAAGTGACTATCTTGGCTCCGTTGGTGACTTATTTCTTCACCTTTTTAGCGGGCACTGGACATGTGGCTTATTCGGTCCTTCCTGTGATTGCAGAAGTGGCTACGGAAACAAAAATCCGTCCTGAACGCCCTTTGGGCATTGCTGTCATTGCCTCTCAGCAGGGTATTACTGCCAGTCCTATTTCGGCTGCCACAGTGGCTCTGTTAGGTTTGTTGGCTGGATATGACATTACACTTTTTGATATCTTGAAGATTTGTGTGCCCGCCACCTTGATTGGTGTATTGGTAGGTGCATTCTTCTCGAAGAAGGTTGGTAAAGAATTGGTGGACGATCCTGAATATCAGCGTCGATTGCAGGCAGGGATGTTGAATGACAAGCATGTGGAATTGAAGAGCGTAGAAAACAAATTCAAGGCCCAACTCTCTGTAGGATTGTTCTTGGCTGCTACATTCCTCATTGTGTTGTTCGGCTCTATTCCAAGTTTGCGTCCTACTTTCGGCGAAACGACTTTGGGAATGCCGGCTTTGATTGAAATCTTGATGCTCACAGCTGCTGCGCTCATTCTTATCTTTACGAAGACAGATGGTATAAAGGCCACACAGGGAAGCATTTTCCCGGCAGGTATGCAAGCCGTTATTGCCATTTTTGGTATTGCTTGGATGGGCGACACGTTCATTAATGGAAACATTGGTCAGTTGACAGCTTCCATCGAAGGAATTGTGACAGAGATGCCTTGGCTCTTTGGTGTGGCTTTATTTGTGATGTCTATTTTACTTTATAGCCAGGCAGCTACGGTGCGTGCCATTGTTCCATTGGGCATTGCGTTAGGTATGTCGCCGATGATGCTCATCGCACTTTTCCCGGCTGTGAATGGTTATTTCTTCATCCCGAATTATCCGACTGTTGTTGCTGCCATTAACTTCGACCGTACAGGTACGACGGGCATTGGTAAGTATATCTTAAACCACTCGTTTATGATGCCTGGTTTGGTTGCGACTGTCGTTTCGCTTGCTGTATGTTTATTGTTGATTCAATTGTTTTAATAAATAGAGAAGGCGGTTTACTTAAACCGCCTTCTTCATTTGTTGTAATCGTTTTCTTCTTTCCTTTATTTCTTCTTGCCATATATTTTGTTGATGATAAGTGCGATGGCACCATCACCAGTTACGTTACAAGCTGTTCCGAAGCTGTCCATAGCAATATAAAGGGCAATCATCAAAGCTTGTTCACTCTCTCCGAAACCTAACATCGATTGCAAAATGCCCAAGCATGCCATGATGGCTCCACCCGGAACACCTGGAGCTGCAACCATCGTAACACCCAACATACAGATGAAGCCTGCAATCATCGGGAAGTCGTAAGGCATTCCCTGCATAATCATCAATGCCAAGGCACATGCTACAATTTTCAGTGTGCTGCCCGATAGATGAATGGTTGCACAAAGTGGAATTACAAATCCGGCAATGTCCTCGTTCACACCATTCTTGATGGTTTGTTTCAAGGTCACAGGTATAGTGGCTGCTGAAGATTGTGTTCCCAAAGCTGTAAAATAAGCCGGAAGCATACGTAGAAGCGCTTTAAAAGGATTCTTGTGTGCGATGAGCGATGCTACTACATATTGGAATATCAGCAAAAATACGTGAAGCGCAAAGATTACACCGATAATCTTGATGAATACGGTGAGCACACCCATCACTTGTCCTGAGTGAGTCATATTGAGGAAAATGCCGAAAATATAGATTGGCAATAACGGAAGAATCACCGCTTGGATAGTCTTCACGATGATTTCCTTGAAGTCATTGAATGCATTTTTCAAGGTGTCTCTATTCAGGTAAGCCAAACCTATACCTAATGTGAAGGCCATGATAAGAGAGGTCATGACATTCATGGATGGAGGGATAGACACCGTGAAGAACGGAGTGGCATCGTGAGCCTGGCTGATTTGCTCGATGGATGCTCCCGGGGTTATCATATCGGGGAAGAATGTGGCTCCGGTAAAGTAGGAGAGGAAGCCCGACAAAAGGGTGGCTGTGTAGGCCACCAACGTAGTGACCACCAGCATGCGTCCGGCTTGTGAACCGATGTCGGCGATGGCTGGAGTAACCAATCCCAAGATAATAAGCGGAATGATGAATCCCAAGAATTCGCTGAAAATACCATTGAAGGTTACGAAAATACGGACAATCGCTTCAGGCAGGAAATTGCCGAAAAGGATGCCGAGAGCAATGGCAATAATAATTCGACCTAATAGGCCAATTCGGATGTTTTTCATAAATAGCTTCTGTTATAATGATTTTCGACAAAGATAAGTTAAAAAATTGAAGTATGAAACGTCTGGGCATAAAAAAAGGAGCAACGCTTTGCTCCAACCTTTGTTAACCTTAAATCTAATACTATGAAAAACACAGTGCAAAGGTACGGACTTTTTTTTAATCTGCAAGCAAAAAGAGATTTTTTTTGCATGGAAGGTGTACATTTTAACAATTGAGCTACGAATTTAATATTTGTTCATGTTCTGAGCAGCGATATGTTGTCTTCATGTTCCAAAAATAAGATGGTGAAAGTTCCATTAGGGGATTTAGGGGGTAATTTTTCGTGGAAAATTCAAATATTTTAATTAAAATCAGACTTTTTGAAGGTAAAAAGCGTATTTTTTAGCTTTATTTTTTGATTATTTAAATTTTTGCCCTATATTTGCACTTGAAGTTGTGAAACTTCTAGTAAGAATAGTTTAGTTAAGTCTAGTTTAGTTTTTGTGTTGTAGTAAAGGGTCTTGCAAGCGAGCAAGACCCTTTATGGTTTTTAGGGGTTAATATTTGTTCCGTCTCAATAGTTTTCCTATCTTTGCCCTAAAAGAGTATAAACCTATAAATAAATCATAAAATTTATGTTCTCAGGAATTGTTGAAGAATATGCAGAAGTGGTTCGTGTTGTGAAAGAACAGGAAAACCTGCACTTGACCCTCCGTTGCTCATTCGTCGATGAGTTGAAAATCGATCAAAGCGTTTCGCACAATGGTGTGTGCCTTACAGTGGTGTCTATTCAGGATGGCACATATACCGTAACAGCCATGAAGGAAACCATCGAACGTTCCAATATCGGTTTGTTGAAGGAAGGGGATAAGGTAAACGTGGAAAGAAGCATGATGATGAACGGCCGTTTGGACGGACACATCGTACAGGGTCATGTGGACCAAACTGCAGAATGTGTAGACATCAAGGATGCAGAAGGCAGCTGGTATTTTACATTTAAGTATAAGTTCGATAAGGAAATGGCCAAGCGTGGATACATGACCGTAGATAAGGGTTCTGTCACTGTGAATGGTGTAAGCCTCACTGTATGCAATCCTACAGATGACAGCTTCCAGGTGGCTATCATACCTTATACATTCGAGCATACCAACTTCCATACGTTCAAGGTAGGAAGCATTGTGAACATTGAGTTCGACATCATTGGCAAATATTTGAGCCGAATGATGCACTTCAATGCTTAAAGATCCTTGAGTAGAATCTTTCGGGTATTCTCGTAATAATCTTCACGTGCCTTTGTCAATGCTTCCCATGGGGCATTGTATCGGTTTCGGTCAATCTTGAATGCTTCTGAGCCTTCCTTATCCATTCGGTTCAGAAGCATTCCTACATTCATCTGGTTGATGTCGATGGCTGGCAGATAACCCATTTCTTCATCTTCATCTTCTACGGGCGTTTCGCTGATGAGGTGTAAATCCTGCAATTCGGAGAGGATGGTTGTAGTCAGGCGCATTGGAATTTTATGTTCGTCACTCAATGTTTCGGCTGGATAGGGGGTTTTGCCCGTTTGGAAGCGTTTGCAGATGAGCGACATGATGAGTATGCAGAGGAAATCGTGATAACGTCGGCTGATGTTTTCCGTTTCCTTGCTGAAGCTGAAGTTGCGCAAGTTTTGGGCCACATAGCACAATTGGGCTCCATAGAGGCAGATGCTCCATGAAATCTGTGTCCACAAGAGGAACATCGGGATGGCTGCAAAGCTACCATAGATGGCATTGTAACGCGACACCCAAATCTGACTGCCGATGTAGATGTATTGGAATGCTTGAAAGGCAGAGCCGGCCACGATGCCTGGGAAAATGGCATATTTGAATTTCACTTTCGTGTTAGGCATGAAGATGTAAAGTGCTGTAAACATCCCCCATGTCAGGACGAAAGGAGTGAGGCGCACCAGGAATTTGATGACAGGAGCCAACAGGGCATATTCTTGCATGCTGTTCATGAAAGTGGACATGAAGATGGATATACCGCTGGAAAGCATGGTCAATAATGGGAGAAGCAAGAGCATCGAGAAATAATCTGTAATCTTGCGATAAAGGCTCCGTTGTTTCTTCACTTGCCAGATGGAGTTGAATGTCCGTTCCATGTTATAGGTAAGCAGCAGCACGGTATAGAAGAGCATGATAAGACCCACACCGATGAAGATGCCGCTTTTGGCATGGCTCAAATACGAATCGATGAAATTCAAGACCGTCTCGGCGGTCAATGCCTGACCTTCGAGCCCGTTTCGGAACTGGTCTTCCAGCAAATTGGCAAAGCCGAATCCACGTGCAATGGCGAAGAGAATGGCCAGGATAGGGATGATGGCCAGAAGTGTATTGTAAGTAAGTGCAGAAGCTTTGGTGACCACTCTTCCTTGTGTGAATTCTCTGACGGACAATGTAACGATTTTGATGGTATTGTAAATCATCCCTTTTTTCTTGCTCACTTCGTCGTCGGTCACACGCCAGATATCGTCCAGCAGAAACGTTTTGATTTGCTTGATGTCGAGTTTGTTCATAGATCTACACCTTATTATATATTAGATAGAAAAAAGCAGTTGGCCTATAAGCCGGGTTCTGTTTCCTTGCCTTTCGGCAAAGCGTCTGTCATTTATCTACACCCATTGTCACCAATAGGCTCTAGCGGTCCACCCTCCGACGTGGGGCGAGCAACCCTCGTTGGTGCCGGTTTACATGACCTTACAACTCCTAAGATGCACAGCCCGTATGTCATCATACGGCTGGTGGGCTCTTACTCCACCTTCTCACCCTTACCATGCAATTCCATCAGTTCCTTGTGGGAGACTCTTTGGAAAAACTTGGCGGTTATTTTCTTCTGCATGACTCTACCTTCGCAGATAGCTTTCCGTTAGGAAGTAGGATGCTCTGTGTTGCCCGGACTTTCCTCTTATGCCTGATGGCTCAGCGACAGACCGGCCTACTGCTTTTCTGATGCAAAGTTATAAATAAATTTTGGGTTGAGGAAATTTTGGGCGAACGAATGCATTCTTGTCATGCTCTACTTCTAACGAATGCTAAATTGACAGCCCGTGCGGTTAAGCGCTGTTAACGGTTTGTGCCACTCTGTTAAAAAGCGACAAATTTATCTGCCAACGTATTGCTTTGTATGATTTTTGTTATTAATTTAGCGGTGTAAATGTTAAACATCGAATGAAATTAACGATTAAATAGAATAGAAGTTATGAAAAAGACAACTAGCTTTATCTTAGGTGCAACAGCTATCGTAGCTGTAAGCGCAGGTGTGGCAGGATTGACTGCTTCTTATATGATGCCCAAGGAACAGCATCAGACATTGACTTTTGACGAAGTTTTCCAAACAGACCCGAATACACGTCTGGCGGCATTGGATGCCACACAGATGCAACCGGTGGATTTGACCAAGGCGGCCGAAAGCTCGGTGAATGCCGTGGTGCACATCAAGTCGACCCAAGAATCGAAGATTCAGAATGTCACCGTACGCGATCCGTTCTATGAATTCTTCGGCGACATGTTCGGCAACCGTGGAGGCGGACAACAACGTCAGGTGCAGACTCCGGAAAGAGTAGGTTTCGGTTCGGGTGTCATCATCTCGAAGGACGGTTATATCGTGACCAACAACCACGTGATTGACAAGGCCGACGTCATCAGTGTGAAGCTGAACGACGGACGCGAATTCCAGGGACGCATCATCGGCACAGACCCAAGCACAGACTTGGCGCTCGTGAAGATTGAAGGCGATGACCTTCCGACCATTCCGGTGGGCGACTCCGACCAGTTGAAGATTGGCGAATGGGTGTTGGCTGTGGGCAACCCGTTCAATATGACATCGACTGTTACGGCAGGGATTGTTTCCGCCAAGGCACGTTCGCTCGGTGTATATAATAAAGGTGTAGAATCGTTCATTCAGACCGATGCTGCCATCAACCAGGGAAACAGTGGCGGTGCGTTGGTCAATGCACGAGGCGAATTGGTAGGTATCAACTCCGTACTTTATTCACCTACAGGCTCTTATTCAGGTTATGGCTTTGCCATCCCGACCAGCATCATGACGAAAGTCATTGCCGACTTGAAGCAATATGGCGCTGTTCAGCGTGCGATGTTGGGCATCAGCGGACGTCCGCTTGACAACGATGGCCAGACCATGGATGCTGAAATGAAGAAGAAGGCCGAAGAATTGGGCGCAACAGAAGGTGTTTGGGTGGCCGAAGTGGTAGAAAACGGCTCGGCAAGCGGCATCCTCGAAGTGGACGACGTCATCATCGGCATCGAAGGCAAGCGCGTGAAGAACTTTGCAGGCTTACAGGAAGAATTGGCCAAACATCGTCCGGGCGATAAGGTGAAGGTGAAGATTCTCCGCGACAAGAAGGAAAAGACCGTAGAAATCGAGTTGAAGAACGAACAAGGCACCACTAAGGTGTTGAAGGATGCCGATATGGAAATCCTCGGCGCAGCCTTCCGCGAAGTGCCCGATGAAGTGAAGCGTCAGCTCCGTCTGAATGCAGGTGTGGAAGTGACAGGTGTGACCGAAGGCAAGATGAAGGCAGCCGGCGTACGCAAGGGCTTCATCATCCTCAAGGCCAACGGACAGACCGTGAAGTCGGTGGAACAGCTCGAATCCATCATGAAGGAAGCCACTCGTTCTACAGAGCCGGTGTTGTTCCTCCAGGGTATTTTCCCGTCGGGCAAGCGAGCATACTTTGCTGTCGATTTGACTCAGGAATAAGATACAGGTAACTGTTTTCGATAGGTGTGTTTTTTAGATTATCGGGTGCGTGGAAGCAGGGATGCCTCCGCGCACTTGCGTTTTTAAATAACTGAAATCTGAAACCTGAAACCGAAAATACCAAAAATTTGTCGAACAATTTGCTTTATTCAATTGTTTATTGTAATTTTGTGAGCTAAATCTGTTCTATAAAGAAATAGAGAATGAGACAATTAAAGATTACCAAAAGTATCACTAACCGCGAGAGCGCCTCTCTCGACAAATATTTGCAGGAAATCGGACGCGAAGACCTCATCACTGTCGAAGAAGAAGTAGAGCTCGCGCAGCGTATCCGCAAAGGCGACCGCATCGCTCTTGAAAAATTGACCCGTGCCAACCTCCGTTTCGTGGTTTCTGTGGCCAAGC
>JAEIGA010015383.1_pt1 | contig 11650 bp, 11 predicted proteins | sample 9270691 | NCBI WGS metagenome assembly JAEIGA01 (sample SAMN17057246, study PRJNA624740) | gut metagenome | biome: biome; isolation source: fecal sample | host: Bos grunniens | place: China: Xizang | collected 2019
CATTAAGGTTATCTGCAAACAATAAGTGATAAATTTCCAAGACTTCGTTGGAATAAATCTCCTCAGCCAAGGTAACGGGCAGACTTTCTTGCATAGGGGGCTCTCCTTTTCTTTTGTTTTAGTATAGCAAAAAAACAAAAATTAAAAAACTAACCCCTAAAAAATCCTTTCCAAGAAAGGGCCTGTTTTCTATAATATAGATAATATTCGCCCGAACACGGGCCTTTACACGGAGGGGTAAATATGGATATCACCACCTTAAACAAACAAGTTCAGCAAGAAAGCCTTTTTTTACAAGACTTAAAACGCGAAGTGAGCAAGGTTATTGTCGGGCAGGAAGGCCTGGTAGAAAAAATGTTGGTAGCCCTTTTGGCCGACGGGCATATTTTGATTGAAGGCGTGCCCGGGTTAGCCAAAACCCTCGCCGTAAAAACCTTGGCCCAAGCGATTCACGCTCAATTCCAACGCATTCAATTCACGCCGGACTTGCTCCCCGCCGATATTACGGGTACGCTTATTTTTAACCCGAAAGACGGCCTTTTCTACCCTAAACGCGGGCCGGTTTTTTCCAACTTTGTATTAGCCGACGAAATCAACCGTTCTCCCGCCAAAGTGCAAAGTGCCCTGTTGGAAGCCATGCAAGAACGCCAGGTAACCATCGGCGAACAAACCTACAAGCTGCCGGAACCTTTCATGGTAATGGCCACCCAAAACCCGGTGGAACAGGAAGGTACTTATCCGCTTCCGGAAGCGCAGGTAGACCGCTTTATGCTTAAAGTAATGGTTACTTATCCTACCAAAGAAGAAGAAAAAATCATTTTGGAACGCATGGCCAGCCACCAAAAAATCGAACTTAACACGCAAGTCACCCCGGAAATGATTTTGAAGGCACGCCGAGTAACCGATTCCATTTATGTGGACGAAAAAATCAAAAACTATATTGTAGATTTGGTATTTGCCACGCGCGACCCGAAAGCCGCCGGGTTGGAAAAATTAGCCTCCTATATCCAATACGGGGCCAGTCCGCGCGCCACCATCTTCCTTACCCAAGCCGCTAAAGCCTATTCCTTCCTGAACGGTCGCGGCTATGTAACGCCGGAAGATATCAAAGCCGTCGGGTTAGATGTGTTGCGCCACCGGGTGCTTTTGTCCTACGAAGCCGAGGCGGAAAATATCACTTCCGACCAAATCGTCAGACAAATCTTTGATGCCGTAGATGTGCCGTAAACCGAGCCCAGGGGGTAAACCGTGGATACTTCGGAAATTCTTAAAAAGGTACGCCAGATAGAAATTCAAACCAACAAATTGGTCTCCGAAACTTTTGCCGGGGAATACCTCAGCACGTTCAAAGGCCAAGGGATTGAATTTGCCGAAGTGCGCGAATATACCCCGGGGGACGATATCCGTTCTATTGATTGGAACGTAACGGCCCGAACGGGTGTTCCCTACATTAAAAAATACAACGAAGAACGCGAACTGACACTGATGATTGCGTGCGATGTTTCCGCCAGCGAGCAATTCGGCTCTACCGATAAATTAAAATTGGAGGCCGCCGCTGAACTGGCTGCACTTTTTGCCATGTCTGCCCTTAAAAACAGCGACAAGGTAGGCCTCTTGTTATTTTCGGACCAGGTGGAATTGTTTGTCCCCCCCCGAAAAGGCAAAAAACATGTGTTACGCCTGATTCGCGAAATGATTGCTTTTGAACCCAAACGCAAAGGTACTAATTTGGGGCTCTGCCTGGAAACCTTAAATAAAGTAATCAAACGCCAAGGAATTTTAATTCTCATTTCCGATTTTTTGGAACCGTTTGAAAATTTCGCAAAACCTTTTAAGTTGGCGGCTAAAAAATTTGATTTAATACCTGTTATCGTTAAAGATAAACTAGAAGAAAGAGTTCCCTCTTTGGGGGTTTGCATCGATGTAGTGGATCCCGAAACGGGCGCAGAAGATTTAATTTCTCTTTCCGGTAGCGAACTAAATGCCCAACTAAACCAATACCGCCAAAAACAAGACGAACAACTGAAAAGTCTTTTCAACCCTTTTAAGATTGAACCCATTGTGGTGGATACGGCGCACTCCCCGTTTGAACCTGTGATTTCGTTTTTTAAGCAACGCGCCAAGAAACTGCGGAGATAGGCCATGAAAAAACTGTTACTGTTTTCCTTATTTTTCTTTTCTTTCGGTGTAATGGCGCAGGAAATCAGCATTACCCAAAAGCAAGCAGCCGCTTCCGTGCCTTTCGCTCAGCCGTTTGCCGTACAATATGCCCTTTCCCACTCGCCCGATTACCAAGTGGCAGTGGACGAAGATTCCCTGCCGGCTGAATTTGAAATTACCCAAACCTCGGTTGTCAAAAATTCCCCCGCCACCCAAACATACGATTTTACCGTTATTCCGTTTTCTTTGGGAAAATCTACTTTTACGGTTACCTTCAATCTTACCCAAGAAGGTAAAACCATCGCTCAAGCGCAAGAACCCATTTATGTAGAAATTACCCCCGCTAAAACTTTCCCCGGAGAAGACCTGCGCGAAATCCGCGGGCCGAAAGTGCCGGACGGTTGGCTGACCTGGCTGTTGGCTTTTTTGGCGGCTGCGGCCCTTATTTGGGTGCTTCACCTGTGGCGCAAAAAAGTGACGGAAGAAAAACTGCAAATTACCCGGCAGGAAGATTCCCGCCCCGGCCATGTAATTGCGTTATCCAAAATCGATGCTCTCCTGGATAGCGGGCTTTGGGAAAAAGCGGAATATAAGTTGTTCTATATTACTTTGTCCGATATTTTGAGGGAATACCTGTGGCGTCAATTTCAAATAGATGCTTCGGCCGATACTTCCGCCGAACTGTTGCGCCGTGTAAAAAATATGCCGCAAATGGCACCGCTGCTTTATCAGTTACGGGATTTCTTAAGTTCGGGCGATTTGGTTAAATTCGCCCAAGCCGTTCCCAACGAACAAATTCGCAACAAAGATGTTCAAATCTTGCGGGAACTAATCACGGAAACCTCCCCCAAAGAAATTATCCCCGCCCAAGAGGAGAAGCCCTTATGATTTACTTTTTCTTAATCTCGTTGGGGTTGTTACTGCTGAGTCTGGTGGTTTCTCTATTCGTTAAAAAAGCCCCCCGTATGCAAGCCGCCGTACTCAGTGTGTTGGGAGCCGTGAGTGCTTTTGCTTTGCTGGGGCTCTTGTTTACCCGGTTTTTTGGCGGACGCATAGAGTTTATGCACCCGTGGGCTTTTGTTCTTCTGCTGGTGGTATTGGCGGTCTTTTTGGGGCAAACCCTTTTCAAAAAATCATTTTCCAGACAGATAAATTATCCTTTTTCGCACTTGATTATTCACCAAGCTTCCTTGCGGGTACTTTTTACCCGTTGGGTTCCTATGTTCTGCTATTTAGCAGCTCTTTCCTTGATGATTTTGGCCTTAGCCCGTCCCGTAAAAATAGACCGAACTCTCCTCCCCCCCACCGAAGGGATTGATATTATCTTACTGTTAGATGTTTCCGCCTCCATGCAAAAGCAGGACTTTTACCCTAACCGCTTTGTAGCGGCCCAGAATACGGCTTCTCGTTTTATCGCCAAACGCCCCACGGATCGCATGGGTCTGGTGGCCTTTGCCAAAGAGGCCATGCTTCATGCGCCTTTAACTTTGGATCACGAAGCCTTGCAGGAATATATTTCCACCCTGTACTTAGGCATTATCGATGCCAACAATACTGCCATAGGCGATGCTTTGGGCGTGGCGGCCAATCACTTAAAAAACAGCAAAGCCAAAAGCAAAATCATCATTTTACTGACGGACGGAGATTCCAACGCCGGCGCCATTGACCCCAGCATGGCGGCCAAAGCGGCAGCCGCGTACGGAATCCGTGTTTACACCATCGGCACGGCCAGTGCCCCCGGAGAAAACCCCTATTCCAGCCAAGAAGATGAAATCAATGAAGGCCTGATGCTGGAAATTGCCCAAGAAACGGGCGGAAAATTTTATCGCGCAAAAAACGAAACGGAACTGGAGCAAATTTATAACACGATTAACCAACTGGAAAAGACGGAATTTTCGCCCAGTTCCATTATCAGCCGTACGGACTTTTACCAACCGCTCCTTTTACTGGCGGTGGCTATGTTGTTTGCCGGGCTGATAGCGGAAAAAATTCTTTTTATCAAGGTGCCATAATATGGAATTATTCGCTAAACCTGTTTTCCTGCTTTATTTGTTGGGAGCCCTCTTGGTGGCGGGCGGCGTGCTTGCCTTGGGGAAAAAACGAAAAAACAGCATTATTCACGCCTTATTCGGCACCCAGGCTTATCACAAACTGGTGGCCCACTTGCGCCCGCAAAGCGCCTGGAGAAATGTTCTGCTTTTAGGTAGTTTGGTTTTTCTGTTTGTGGCGTTGGCCGGCCCTCAATGGGGAACGGAAATTACGCAAGCCCAAGGCTCTTTTGCCCAAACCGTTATTGCGGTAGATGTATCCTCCTCCATGAAAGCACGCGACCTTCGGCCCGACCGTTTGGACAACGCCAAAACCATGTTGCGTATGCTTATCAGCCACCTCAAGGAAGAACGCATCGGCATTTTGGCCTTTACCTCCCAGGCCTATGTGCAATGCCCCATCACAACGGACGAAGATGCACTTAAATACTTTATCACCGCCTTAAAGCCCGATATGCTCCCCGTGCCGGGCACTGCTCTTGCGGCGCCTGTTTCTTTAGCCGCCAAAATGTTAGCCAAATATCCCGGCAAAAAAGCCCTTATTCTATTGACGGACGGAGAAGATCACTCCCCCGAAGAACTGAAAGCCGCCAAAGAAATTGCCGCTAAAAACGGAATCCGTATTATCGCTATCGGTATCGGCAGTAAAGAAGGCACCCTTATCCCGGCGCGCGTGGAACCGGCCAGCGGAAAAATTTTAGAGTATAAAAAAGACCGTCAAGGCAATACCGTTGTGTCTAAATTGGACGAAAACACCCTACTGGAATTAGCCCAGGCCACCGGCGGCGTATATATTGCTTACACCACCCCTGCACAAGTAGCGGCTAAAGTAGAAGATGCCGTACGCGGGTTGGACAAAACCGTATCCAACACTTCCCGCTGGGTAACCTATAAAAACCGCTATCGTTTCCCGCTTGCACTTGCCTTTTTGTGTTTGGCAGGTTATTTGTTGTGGCCCAGAGGCACCCGCAAAAGAACGAACGAGGAAAAAGAGCCTCAAAAAAGGTAAAATATGAATATGAAAAGTCCGCTGATTTTATTTGTGCTTTTACTCTCTCTTCCGCTCCAGGCGGGAGTGCGCGGAGAATTGCGTAAAGGCGGCAATTTGTACGAAGACAAAAAATACGGTCAAGCCCTCAGCACTTACAACAATATTTTGAAAAACGAACCTCAAAACGAAGAGGCCGTATTCGGAGCAGGAGCGGCAGCCTATCGCTTGAAAGATTACTCCTCGGCTCAAGCCGCCTTCACTCAAGCAGCCGAAAAAGAAGGCGACCTTCAGCAAGATGCTCTTTTCAATTTAGGTAACACTTACTATCGGGCCGGAAATATGGAAAAGGCCAAGCAAAGTTATCGCCAGGCCATTGTAAAAAACCCGAAAGATAAAGAGGCCGTACACAATTTGCAACTTATTTTGCAGGAACAGAAAAACCAAAATAACAAAGACCGGCAAAACAATCAAAACAACAGTGCCGATAATCAAAATAATTCGGGTGCGGATGCTGCACAACAAAACAACGAACAAAATAACCAAAACGATTCGCAAAGCCAACAACAAAAAGATGCCGCCGAACGTGTGATGCAAATGGCTCGCGAAAGCGAATATAAGAAACCTACGGCTTCTGCTCCGGCCCAAAATCATACGGTAGAAAAAGATTGGTAAATTTATGAAAAAACTTTTACTCGCTTTATTTTTCTGTTTTTGTTTCGTTTCGGCCATGGCCCAAGTCTCACTGACGGCCAGCGTAAACAAAACTGCCCTTGCGCTTGATGACGAAATTACTTTAACGGTGGAAATTCGCGGGGCCTCCGGCAATATGATTATGCCCCAACTTCCCAGTTTGCCGGCTTTTAATGTTTATTCGCGCGAAGTGGAACAATCTACCGTAAACGGCAATACCACCACTGTTTTTCGTTATGTAATGTTACCTCGTTTTGTAGGGAAAACTTCCATTGGGGAAGTTTCCTTCACTTATGACGGCAAAACCTATAAAACGGAACCTATCTCCGTCACTATTTTCCGCCACGCACAAGGGGTAACCAACACGGGGGGCGCGTCCTCCGGTGCGCGCCGCAACTCCGCCGGGAATTACGACTCTGCCTTTGCCAAAGTTCCCAAAGTGGATCCTAACCTTCCGCCATTGGAATCTTCCCTGGCTAACTTAGCCTACGCTCATGCGGAAGATGCCTTCTTTATGGTGGCAGCCGTCAGTGACAAAACCCCTTATGTAAACCAAACCATCACGCTCGCGGTTCGCTTTTACTATTCCAACAGTTTTTACGATGCCCCCTACCAAAAGCCGAGCGTCACCAATATTTTTATGGAAAGTGCCGGTTCGGCGCAAGGCACCCAAAGCATTAACAGTGTGTTGTACCGTTACGAAGAACAACGCTATCACTTAACGGCCGCGGCACCCGGCACAGCCACCATCGGCCCGGCCTCGATTCGTTTTCAAACGGGGTCTTCCCCCTTTACGGCTTTCGACCGTCTTTTCGGTGGGGCAGCTGTCAGCGAAACGCAAACCGTTGCCAGCGACCCTATTACCCTTCAGGTACGAGCGTTCCCGCAAGACGGAAAACCCAAATCTTTCTACGGGGCGGTGGGCGAAGGTTTTGTATTGCAAGCCCAGGCCGACCCTACCCGCGTAGAAGCCGGGGAAGCCGTTAATTTGACCGTTACGGTAAAAGGGTCCGGGAACCTGAAACCGACAACGGACTTGGTTTTCCCTGTCTTGGACGGATTTAAGATGTATAACACGGCGGCCACTTCCGGTTCGCTACCGGCTAACGGTCAAGCACGCAGTTACAAAATCTTTAAGGCGGTTCTCGTACCGTCCGCCTCCGGCATTTATACGATCCCGGAAATCAAATGGTCTTATTTTAACCCGAAAACTTCTTCTTATAAAACCTTGCGTACCCAGCCGATTCAAATACAGGTATCCCCTTCCTCTAAAACGGAAGCCGGGTTTGATTTCGGCGCGCAAGGCTCCGGCCCCAGCGGGTTCCATACCTTGGGAAGCGATATTGCCTACTTAAAAAGCACCCTCGCGCCCGAAGCCGGCTTCTTGACCAAAGTATCCGCTTTGGCTTGGATAAATTGGCTGGCAGGTGCGTTACTTTTTGTCTCCGTACTTTTTGCCCTGTTTGGCAGAAAGACTTTAGCCCAAAAACGCGCTTATTCCCAAGCAAAAGCCTTATTAAAAGCCTCCCCGAACGAAGAAGCCGTAGCCGATGCGGTAGCCGGCTATTTACAACAAAAATTCAAAATAAGCACCGGCAGTTTGCCTCTTAAATCTATTGTAAATATGTTGGGCAAAAAAGGGGTTACCCCTGCCACGGCAGAAGCCTTTTCCCTCTTGTGGCAACGATTGGATGCAGCCCGCTTTGCTCCAACAGAAAAAGACGCGCAAAACACGCGCAATTTGGCCGCCCAGGCACTCGATGTACTTACCTTAATGGAGGAGGAAACCAAATGAAAAAAATAATCCTGGCTCTCCTGCTCGTTTTTACCTGTCATCTATTCCTTACGGCTCAAGATTCTTTACAAAAAGCCGAGGACTTTTACCGCCAAGGGAAGTACTCTGCGGCTTTGGGTATTTACGAAGATGAATTAAAATCTCACCCAAACGACCCGTTTGTTTACTACAATATAGGTAATTGCTATTTTAAGATGGGTAGCAAAGGGCTGGCCGCCGCCAACTATTACCGTGCGTTCCGCTTGGCCCCGCGAGACGGCGATATCCGCCAAAATCTTTCCCTTGCTTTAGAATCGGGCGGGGAAAAATTGGTTCCGTCCGGAATTCCGGTTATTTTGCATCGCGCTTTTTATTGGTTCTCTTATCCGGAACTAAAAGGACTTGTTTTTTTAATATTTTGGTTGTTTTGTGCAGTAGGAAGTTTCTGGCTCTTCAAAGGAAAAGCGGGCCGATTAACCCTTATTTGTGCGGTTATGTTGACTGTTTGTAGCGGGTGGCTTTATTTAAGACATCAAGAACAAAACGCCCATTTAGCCGTAATTGCCTATCCTATTGCGGAAATACGCAGTGGCCCGGGTACTAACTTCCCCGCCAGTGCCAGCGTAGCCCAAGGGCACTTGGTAACGGTACAAGATGCCAAAGATTCGTGGTATGAAGTTGTTGTAAAATCCCAAGGAATCAAAGGATGGGTAGAACAAAACGCCGTGGAAAAGATTTAATTTAGTGAGGTATTTTGATATGTTTGTAAAAAACGAAGCCGACACCTTAATTCAAGCCGTAACTTATGTAAAAGAAAACTTAGCCGATAAAGTGGAATTATTGGCCGAGAAGGTAATTGAAGCCTTCAAAAAAGGAAACAAAGTTATTTTGATGGGAAACGGCGGAAGTGCGGCTGATGCCCAACATATCGCCGCGGAATTTGTGGGCCGCTTCAAAAAAGAACGCCCCTCTCTTCCTGCTTTGGCACTCAACACCAATACCTCTACTTTAACCGCTATCGGAAACGATTACTCTTATGATGTTGTTTTTTCCCGTCAAATTGACGGATTTGCCAAAGAAGGAGATGTGGTCATCGGTATTTCCACCTCCGGAAACAGCAAAAATGTATATTTGGCTTTAGGCCTTGCCAAACGCAAGGGTTGTTACACCGCTGCCTTTTTAGGTAAAGACGGCGGCACCATTAAAGATATTTGCGACTTACCCCTCACGGTAGCCGTAAAAGATACTCCGCATATTCAAGCCTGCCATATTTTTATGGCGCATTGTATGTGCGACTTGGTAGACCAAGCCTACTAATTTATGAAAATTGCCATTGGATGCGATCACGCGGGATTCCCGCTGAAAGAAACCGTAGCGGCTGTTGTGCGCCGCTTGGGGCATGAAGTAGAAGATTGCGGCACCTTCTCTTGCGAGAGGGCCGACTATCCCGATTATGCCGACAAAGTTGCCCAACAAGTGGCCTCCGGCCGGGCTGAACGCGGAATTTTAATTTGCGGCAGCGGAGTTGGGGTTTGTGTGGCGGCCAACAAAACCAAAGGGATTCGCGCCTGCGTTTGCCACGATGCTTACTCTGCCCGCCAAGCCGTGGAACACGATGCCTTAAATGTATTGTGCTTGGGAGCGCGCATCATCGGTACGGCCGTTGCCGAAAACTTAACCGAACAATTTTTAATGGCTTCTTTCTTAACGGGTTCCCGTCATGAAGGACGCTTAAATAAAGTAAAAGCGATTGAAAACGCAAATTTTAAATAAGGCCGACAGGTCTTTATAAAAAAGGATGAAGAAATAGTATGAATACACAAGCAACCCCCATAGCCGAAGGAATTATCCGGGAAGGCGAAATTAAACTGGAAGGACTTGAATTTAACACCAAGTTCTGGGCGAAAGACCCTACCCTTTGGAAACAAGACAAAGAACACATGGAGTTTATCGTTAAATTCTTAGGCTGGCAAAAGGTATATGACTGGACCTTGGAACGCATTGAAGATGTAACCACTTTTGCTAATGATGTTAAACAAAATTTCAAACATTGTGTAATCATGGGTATGGGCGGTTCTTCTTTGGCTCCCGAAGTATTCCGCACCGTATTTGGCAAGCAAAACGGCTGGCCGGAACTTATCGTACTCGATACCACCAACCCCGATTGGGTAGGCGCGGCCCGTGCCCGCATCAACCCGGCGGAAACTCTTTTCATTTTTGCCAGCAAATCCGGCGGAACGGTGGAACCTTCTTCTCAATTTGCTTATTTCTTTGACGAAGTAAAAAAAGCCGGCGTAAAAGAACCCGGTAAAAACTTCGCCGCTATCACCGACCCCGGCACCGGTTTGGAAGCGTTAGCCAAAAAACACAACTTCCGCAAAACCTTCCTCAACCCGGCCGATATCGGCGGTAGATTTTCTGCCCTTTCCATGTTCGGTATCGTTCCCGCCGCCATCATGGGGGTAGATGTAACCAAACTTTTAACCGTAGCCAAAGAACAAGCCGCCACCTTCAGCGCCGAAGCCCCGGTAAAAGATAACGCCGCGGTTAAATTGGGGGCTTTTATGGGTGCGTGCAATGTCAACCACAGCCGCGATAAAATGACTCTCTTAACTCCTTGCGATTTTGCTACTTTCGGTCTTTGGGCTGAACAATTAGTAGCCGAATCTACCGGTAAAGAAGGTAAAGGCATTGTGCCGGTGGCCGGCGAAAGCTTGACCAAAAACTTCGACTACCGTGACGATCGCTACTTTGTCTACCTTTCCACCGGCAGCGATGACGACAAACGCGTTTCCGCCATCGTTAAAGATTTGGCCGAACGCGGTTACCCGATTTTGACCATCGTCTTGGAAAACAAATACCAATTGGGTGCTATGTTCCTGTTGTGGGAAATTGCCACCGCCGCCGCGGGTGCTATTTTGGCCATTGATCCCTTTGACCAACCCAACGTACAAGAAGCCAAAACCATGACCAAAAACATCTTGGCTAAGTTGGAAGCGGGCGATATTCCTGCGGAAGTTTCCGCCCCCTTGTTGGTTTCCAAAGACATTGCCGGTGAAGTGAAACTGGAAACCTTGTCCCAAGATTTGTATTCCTTGTTGGAAAGCAACGACTATGTGGCTATCTTGCCCTATGTCTATCCTTCTGAAGAAGTAGATCAAGCCTTGCTCGGTTTGCGTGATAAAATCATGACCCGCACCAAACGCGCCGTATTGTTTGGCTACGGGCCGCGCTACCTGCACTCCACGGGTCAATTGCACAAAGGTGACGGCAACAACGGGGTATTCTTGCTCCTTTCCGCCGAACCGGCCGCCGATATTAAAATTCCCGGTCAACAATACACCTTTGGACAACTCTGCAACGCCCAAGCGTTGGGAGATTTCCAAGCGCTTGAATCCAAAGGCCGCCGCGTGATTAAGATTCACCTCACCCAGCCGCTTACGGAAAGCATCAAAAAAATCAGCGACTTATTCTAACTTAAGTTGGCAGGCGGTCTGTTATATCGGGCCGCCTGCATTTTTTATATCCATGAAAAAAGTTTTTATTCAAACCTACGGTTGCCAAATGAATATTGCCGATTCGGAGGAAATGTTCTCCCACTTGGCCGCGCGCGGCATGGTAACCACCGATAATTTAGACGAAGCCGATGTGGTGCTTATCAATACCTGCACCGTACGAGACCACGCGGAACACCGTGCGGTTTCCTTCCTCGGCAGACTCGGCACCTGGAAAAAAGAAAAACCGGGCAGAGCCATTATTTTTGCAGGTTGCGCCGCCCAACGGTTGGGCAGACAACTGCGCCGCCACTTCCCGTTTTTAGATGTATTATCCGGGGCAAAAGATATTGAAAACTTTTCGGATACCTTGGACAACAGCGGTTTGTTCCCCCTCACTACCGATGGAGGCGAAATCCTTAAACCGGGGCTGACGGGTTATGTTACCATTATGCGCGGGTGTAACTTTGCATGTACCTACTGCATTGTACCC
>JAEIGA010015384.1_pt1 | contig 11648 bp, 11 predicted proteins | sample 9270691 | NCBI WGS metagenome assembly JAEIGA01 (sample SAMN17057246, study PRJNA624740) | gut metagenome | biome: biome; isolation source: fecal sample | host: Bos grunniens | place: China: Xizang | collected 2019
ACTATCCGTGCTTACTCTATGGCTAACTACCCTGCAGAGGGCGACCGTATCATGCTTACAGTGCGTATCGCTACTCCTCCTTTCAAACCAAAAGAACAAGGTGGTGGCTTCATGGATGTAATGCCAGGTATCGCATCTTCTTACATCTTTACACTCAAACCAGGCGACAAAGTAATCATGTCAGGTCCTTACGGCGACTTCCACCCAATCTTCGACTCAAAAGCCGAAATGATGTGGGTAGGTGGTGGTGCTGGTATGGCTCCTCTGCGTGCTCAAATCATGCACTTGACTAAAACTCTCAAAACAACTGACCGCGAAATGCACTACTTCTATGGTGCACGTGCGCTCAACGAAGTATTCTACCTCGAAGACTTCTTGGCAATTGAGAAAGAGTTCCCTAACTTCCACTTCCACTTGGCTCTCGACCGTCCAGACCCAGCAGCCGATGCAGCAGGTGTGAAATATACTCCAGGTTTCGTTCACAACGTGATTTACGAAACATACCTCAAAGACCATGAGTCTCCAGAAGATATCGAATACTACATGTGTGGTCCTGGCCCTATGAGTAAAGCAGTAGAAAACATGCTTTATTCACTTGGTGTACCACGCGAAAACCTCATGTTCGACAACTTTGGTGCTTAATAAGCATAAAAAAGTCATAAACGCAATAAAATACCTCCACGATTTATTTGTGGAGGTATTTTTTTATTTTTACATTAAACTAACTTACATTAAAACCATCAAAATAGTACAATCTCTTAAAAAAATCAACTACTATGAAACGACTAATTATTCTATCAATTTTTGCTGTTTTTGCAATATTTACAGCATTTGCTGAAGATATTATTGTATTGACAAATGGTGCTACGATTCGCGCAAAAGTGATTGTATGTTCATCGGCTGAAGTACAATATTTCAATCTTGATATACCTCATGGTCCCATGTTCTTATTATATGCTGATGAAATTGCTTTAGTAGAATTAAATAATGGTCAAACCCATTATTATTCAGCACTAAACGAAGAATTTACACAAATGTCATATAATCAAATTTTCCGTCTTACACCTCGAAATTATTATCACGAAGGTCGATTTTATCATCGTTCTGAAGTAGAAAGTTTATTAAGAAACACATGCGACATCGCATATCAAGAATATCGTAAAGGTAAAACTCTAAATTATGTAGGTTGGGGATTATTTGCTGGAGGCTTTCTCCTTGATGCTACAGGAATAGGATTAATGACTTATGGAACATGGTATACTGGCTCAGCTTTATTGATGATTGGCTCAGCAGCCACATTAGCCTCTATTCCAACAATCATTATCGGACAATATAAAATCAATAATGCTTATAAGAAATATAACAAACAAAACCTTTCGTTGAATTTAGGCCTTAATCCAACAGGTGTTGGTTTAGTATTACAATTTTAGTTGTTTTTAAGACAAAAAAAAGCTGTTTCAAATTTCAAATTTGAAACAGCCTTTTTTTGTATTGAATAGATTAAAAATTTTCGGGCCATAGGTTTGTGCCATCGAAGGTGGCGAAGCCGTAATTTTGGTAGAATTCATCGAGAATTAGGAGTTGGCAGCCTGTGGCGAGGCGCATATTGATTTCTTGGTGTAGGTGCCCCATGATGATATAGCGGACATCGGGATGTGAGACAGAGAATTGTTTTGCCCATTCTACTTGGAAGGCGTTTGAATCGGTATTGTGGCTTTCGTAGTAGTTGTGGTGGCGGTTATTGTTTTCGATGGAATCGTGCTTTTTGCGATTGCGGGCGCTCCAACTATAACCGAAAGCATAGCCGAGATGTGGTATCATGAGGTGGCGGAAGAGCCATTGGGCAGTGCGGCTTTCGAATATGGAGTTGAGTAGGCGAGTGATGCGGCGTTTTTCGCCTAAGCCATGCCCATGAGCAAGGTAGAATCGTTTGCCTTCAATGTCGATGAATTCGCCTGTTTTGTGAATGATTAGTCCGCAATAGTCGCGGAGGTAGCCGAAGGTCCATTGGTCGTGATTGCCACAGAAGAAATGGATGCGTGTGCCTCGCTGGGTAGCAGAGCGTAGGGCTTGGAGTACGTCGTCGAATCCAGGAGGTATGGCGTGGGCAAATTCGAACCAAAAGTCGAATATGTCGCCAAGTAGGAATATTTCGGATTCTTCGGTAGTAGCCATATTGAGCCATTCGATGAAATGGCGGTTTTTTGCCGCTTGGTCATCGAATAGGCGTGAGCCAAGATGTGAGTCTGCTACGAAATAGTATTTCATAAAAGTCCGAGTTCGAGTTGGGCTTCTTCCGACATCATAGAGCGGTCCCATTCAGGTTCGAATACGAGATTTACGGTAACGGATTTTACGCCTTCAACTGATTCGATTTTCATTTTGACGTCTTCCATAATGAATTCGGCTGCAGGGCAGTTAGGCGCAGTGAGTGTCATGTCGAGAGTAACGTCGCCATTGTTAGTGTCGATGCGATAGATGAGACCGAGGTCGTAGATATTGACAGGGATTTCAGGGTCGTAAACGGTTTTGAGCATCGCTACGATGCGTTCTTCAAGTTCGAGAAATTCGTTCATTTTTTTTAGATATTTAGATAAAAGACACGAGATACGAAACTACTCGCTACGCTCGTTTGTTTTTTTATTTTGTTCTTTTGTGTTTTTATTTGCAAAGATACGAATTTTTTTTGTAATTTTGTATTTTTAATGATAAAAGCTTTGGAAGATGAAAATTGGTAATGTAGAATTTGGAAAAGAGCCTTTGTTTTTGGCACCGATGGAGGATGTTACGGACCCTGCGTTCAGATTGTTGTGTAAACGATTTGGAGCGGATATGGTTTATACTGAGTTTGTTAGTGCTGATGCGTTGATAAGGAATGTGAAGCGTACGGAGCAGAAGTTGACTATTCATGATGAGGAACGCCCTGTGGCGATTCAGATTTATGGTAAGGATGTTGATACGATGGTGGAGGCGGCAAAGATTGTGGAAGAGGCACGACCTGATATATTGGACTTGAATTTTGGTTGTCCGGTGAAGAAGGTTGCTGGTAAAGGCGCAGGGTCGGGTATGTTGCGAGACATTCCTAAGTTGTTGGCTATCACGAAGGCAGTGGTTGAGGCGGTGAAGATTCCTGTTACGGTAAAGACACGTTTGGGATGGGATGAGCAGTCGAAGATTATAGTTGACTTGGCAGAGGCGGTGCAAGATTGTGGAGCTCAGGCGTTGGCGATACATGGGCGTACGCGTGCGCAGATGTACACGGGTGAGGCTGATTGGACATTGATTGGTGAGGTGAAGAATAATCCACGTATGAGGATTCCAATTATTGGTAACGGCGATGTTACTACTCCAGAGCGTGCTCGTGAGTGTTTTGATAGATATGGTGTTGATGCTGTGATGATTGGGCGTGGGTCAATTGGAAGACCTTGGATTTTTGAAGAGGTGAAACATTATTTGCAAACGGGTGAGCATGTGGCACCTTATTCGATGCAGTGGCAGATTGATATTATCAAGGAGCATGTGTTGAGGTCGATTGAGTGGTTGGGTGATGAGCGAAAAGGGATTGTGCATAGTAGAAGGCATTTGGCTGTTACGCCTGTGTTTAAGGGTATTGACCACTTTAAGCCTACGAGGATTGCGATGTTGCGAGCAGAGACTTTAGAGGAGTTGTTTGGAATTATTGATTCGGTGCCTGGAATGGTAAATGGGGAGTTAGGAGTGTTTTTGTAGTAACTTATAGTATTTTTAATTCATATAGGATGGATTTTCAATTTTTAATTCTCAATTTTATCGCCAAAGGCTCAAAGACCTTCGGTTCTCAACTCTCAATTCTCAACTTGATTGTTTGGAATCCGAATCCTGAAATTTTTAGTATTGGAAATTTCTCGTTGTTGTGGTATGGAGTGTTGTTTGCAACAGGTCTTGTGTTGGCTGGGTGGTATGTGTGGTGTAGGTTTAAAGAGTTTGGTATTGAGCAACGACATTTTGAGAATTTGATAATTTGGGCATTTTTAGGTATATTTTTGGGTGCGCGATTAGGGCATTGTTTGTTTTATGAGCCAGAGTATTTTTTGTCGCGTCCGATAGAGATGTTTTTGCCTGTGGCAGTCGATGAAATGGGTAATTATTATTTCAATGGATACCATGGTTTGGCGAGTCACGGGGCGGTTATGGGGTTGATGTTGGTACTATTGTTGTTTAAGTGGAGTTCGGGGTTGGCTATATTGCCTGTGATGGATTGGATGGCGATTACAACGGCATTGGCTGGGGCTTTTATAAGATTAGGAAATTTGATGAATTCGGAGATTGTGGGTGCGCCTACGGATGTGGCATGGGCTTTTGTTTTTCCTATGATAGATGATTTGCCACGCCATCCAGCACAATTGTATGAGTCGTTGTTCTTTTTTGTAGTGTTTGGTGTGTGTGTTTTGTTGTTTATGCGATTGAAATATAGGAGTGTTAAACCTGGTTTTTATTTGGCTTTGCAGTTGATGGTAATAGCAGTGTTTAGATTTTGTGTGGAATTTGTAAAAGAAGTTCAAGTTGGTTTTGAGCGTGATATGGCGTTGAATATGGGGCAATGGTTGAGTGTGCCATTTTTTTTGTTGGGGATTGTGTTGATGGTTTGGACTCAAAAATGTGTTAAAAATAACGAGAATTTAGAAAATAATGAGTAACTTTGCAAATGTAAAGAAGTAAGAGGAAAGTAGTAAGTCGTAAGAGCCATTCGGCATTAGTTTTTAGATTAAGATATTAGATATGAAAAAGAGTATTTATTTTTTTGGAATGTTTTTTTTGATGTTGTTTGCAATGTCATGTAATAAAAATAATGATAATACGGGTGTAATTTCGGAGGAAGCCGTAATTACGTCGTTTTATTTATACAGTGATAGTATAGAGGGTATTAGCAATTATGAATTTATCATAGATAATGATAGTCTGTTGATTTACAACTATGATTCGATTGATTATGGTACTCGAATTGATTCGTTGTCGTTTGTGATAAACCCGAGATTCTCATCGGTCTATATCAATGATACGCTTGATTATTATGCACTTAGTGAAGTTTATTTGAACTTTACAAATGAGGTGAAATTCACAGTAGTTGCGGCAGATGAGAAGACGTCGGCAGATTATTTTGTGAAGGTTAATGTGCATCAAGTTGACCCTGATACATTTATATGGCAGGGTCTTAAGAGTGAGGTGTTTGCTGGTTATGCTACGACAGAAAAAGTATTATGGATAAATGATAGATTGCTTTATTTTGCTATAGTAAATAATGATTTGCTTGTGCACGAGAGTGTTGATGGCATAGAATGGAATGCTTTAGAGGTTACGGGTTTGGATATTGATTTTTCTTCTCTAGATTTGAATTATTTGGTTGGGTATGAGAATTTTGTTTGTTTTTATTATGATAGTGAATTGTATAAAAGTGCGGATGGTGCAACGTGGACATCAGAAGTTATTACAGGTATAGCAGTAGAACATTTGTTGTTCGCTATGGGAGGTAAGATTTATGGTGTTACGGCAGATTTTGGTTTGGCTCGTTTGGATGGTACAGATTGGGTTGATTTGGGTCGTTTGCCTTCAGATTTTCCTGTGGAAGGTGCCGCTGTATTGATGGCAAAAGCTCCTTCGGGCAAAGAGAGAGTTTTTGCGATTGGCGGAATAGATAGGAATGGTAAATATTTGTCGTCGGTATGGAGTAGTGAAAATGGGGATTATTGGAGTGACTTGAGCGGTGGAAAAGAGCAGTTTACGCCTCGTGCGTATGCTGCAGTGGCTCAATATGGAGGCGGATTGATGTTGTTTGGAGGCGTAGCTGAAGGCGGTGAGATGGTTGTGGATGATGCACAATTGTTCTCGAAAGATTTTGGTTTGAATTGGGGTGAGCCTAAAGCAAAATCTGTAATTAGTGATTTGTATGTGCCACGTTATGGCCTTTCGGCTGTGGTTGTGCCAACAGGATATATTTATTTGATAGGCGGAAAGAGTTCGTCGTCTCGTTCGAATAATGATGTGTGGCAAGGGTTGAATTATGCGTCATTGCCGGGATTTAGAAGATAATTCATGATTAGACACGAGACACGAGACACGAGATGTAAGGAGTCGGCTGTTAGCAGTCAACTGTCAATAGTTGTTGGACATAACTCTCAACTCTCAACTCTTAACTCTCAACTTTCAATTCGTTTGCCTTTGTCGAAAAGTGTGATGGCAAGGGAGCTGGTGTTGGATGCGTTGAATGGGAGAGAGGTTGAAATTGAGGAAGAGAATGATGATTTGTATGTGCTGTCGAGAGCGTTGCATAATGCACAATGCATAATGCACAATGCACAATTGTTGAATAATTCTCAATTCTCAATTTTCAATTCTCAAATTGATTTGCATCATTCTGGTACGGCATTGAGGTTTTTGACTGCTTATTTTGCTGTGACAGAGGGAGAGTGGGTGTTGACGGGGTCGGAGAGATTGTGTGAGCGTCCGATAAAGCCATTGGTGGATGCGCTGAGAGAAATGGGGGCTGATATTGAATATATTGACAAAGATGGATTTGCACCATTGAAGATAGAAGGTAGAAAATTGAAAGGCGGTAGAGTAAGATTAGATGCGTCGTTGAGTAGTCAGTTTGCTTCGGCGTTGATGTTGATAGCGGATAGTGTAGAGGGTGGAATAGAGATTGAATATGATGGTGATGTTGCATCACAATCGTATATTAGTTTGACACAAAATGTGATAGAAAGATATAAAAGAGGAGTGAGATATAGTGGAGAAAAGGATTGGTCGTCGGCTACGGTGTGGTATGCGGCGATGGCAGTATTGAGGAAAGGGAGGTTTTTGTTTGAGGGTTTGAGTTTAGATAGTTACCAGCCCGATAGAGCGATAGTTGAAGTATTTGAAAAATTGGGAGTTAGGACAATGGAGGTGGAGAATGGTGTGGAGATAGAATGGTGCGGAGATGTTGTTGAGAAGTTGGTTTTGGATTGTAGGAATATGCCTGATGCAGTGATGTATATAGCAGTAGCGGCGTGTTTGTTGGGAGTGGAATTTGAGATAAGTGGGGTGGAGACTTTGCGAGTGAAAGAGAGTGATAGGATTGAGGCTTTGATAAATGAGATGGGAAAATGTGGTTATGAAATAATTCATAATTCACAATTCACAATTCATAATTTACAAAGTTTAAAGTTCAATGTTCAGAGACCAATTTTATCATCGGGTAGTAATTTTCAATCTAATAGCGTGCCGAGGATTGAGACTTACAATGACCATAGAGTGGCGATGGCTATGGCAGTTGTAGGATTGCTGATGGATATAGAGATTGAAAATCCAGAAGTGGTTTATAAATCATATCCGGGATTTTGGGAAGAATATAAAAAAATGAGGAATGTGGAGTTAGGAATGAGGAATTATGATTGTATTTATAAAATAATAAACAAGAGAAGCGAATAAGTCTTATATCTCGCTACTCGCTACTATATGTCTGAAAAAATGAAAACATTAGAAGAAAAAGAGATTGAATTACTCGAGGAATTTGAGGTTTATGAAGATTGGATGGACCGTTATCAATATCTTGTGGATTTAGGTGGCGAATTGGAAGGTTTGTCGGCAGAAGAGAAAAATGATGATACATTGATAAAAGGTTGTCAAAGTCAAGTTTGGTTGGTGTGCGATGAGCAAGAGGGAAGATTGTATTTTCGTGGAGAAAGCGATGCGATTATAGTGAAAGGTATAGTTGCGTTGTTGATAAATATGATGTCGGGTTGTACAGCCGAAGAGGTTGTGAAGTATGATTTTGGTTTTCTTGATAAGATAGGTTTGAAGGAGCATTTGTCGCCAACGCGCAGTAATGGTTTGGTGTCGATGGTAGAGAAGATGAAATTATATGCTCTTAATAAGTTGAACTAACAATTTGTAATGCATTGTAATTGTGCATTATGAATTGTGCATTGTGAATTGATTGAAATGTCGCGATTATATTATTTTAATCCTGATCATGATTTGGCTTTGGCAAATGGGAGTGCTCATTTTCAAGCACCAGAATCGGCAATGGCTTTTGCCGATGATTTGTCGTTGTTGCCATGTTGGTTTGCCGAGGAGGTAGCGTCGGAAGTATTGAGTGATCAGGAATTTACGGAAGATTTGAATGTATTAGGATTGGATGTTGCTACTATACCATTGTTTTCGAAAGACAAAATAGAGGAATTTAAGGTAGAGCCTTGGGGTTGGGATATGGCTGTGCGTAAGTTTTTTTTGAATAATGGAGTTGCGGAAAAATTGTTGCCTACGCCAGAAAGAATAGATGAATATAAGAGGTTGGCACATAGACGGTTGACTATTGATGCAATGAATTATTTGCGTACTCGCTCTATCTATCCTAATTCATTACCTCAATTGGCAGTTGAATTGACTACTATGGCAGAGGTTAATGCTTTTGCTACTAAATATAAAGAGGTGGTTTTTAAAGCACCTTGGAGTGGAAGTGGTAAGGGCGTGTTTTGGTCGTCGGGGCAGTTGACTCCAAGTCTTTCGGGCTGGTGTAAACGTGTGATAGAGAAGCAAGGTTCGGTGATGGGAGAGGTGGCGTATGATAGAGTGCAAGATTTTGCTATGGAGTTTAAAGTGGGGCGTGGCGATGTTACGTTTGCTGGTTATTCGTTGTTTTTTACGGAGGGTAGTGGTATTTATCGTGGGAATTATCTATTGTCGAATGAAGATATTGAGGCAGAATTGACAAAATGGGTGTCGATTGATTATTTGAATTGGATACGTGATGAGTTGACCAATTTTTTGCGTGAGAAAGTGGCTAAAACTTATACTGGATTTGTTGGAGTGGATATGTTTGTGTATTCTGAGACACGAGACACGAGACACGAGACACGAGACACGAGACACGAGACACGAGATGTAGAGTATAAGGTAAATCCGGTGGTAGAATTTAATCTTCGTATGACAATGGGCATGGTTGCGCGTACGATTTATGACCGATGTGTTCTGAAAGGAGCAAAAGGAATGTTTATGATAGATCATTGCCCTCCAGGAGAGTTGTTGCGAGATCATAATATTCAAACCGAAGAGAATCCTATTGAGATAGAGGGAGGACGATTCAAAAAAGGTTATTTTTCATTGTGCCCAGTATCTGAAAATACAGTGTATAGAGCGAGTATTTTGTTAAAATAACATGTTTAGTGTATTTTTTTTTATTTTATGATATTTTTTTTGAAAAAAATTATTACCTTTGCAGTCTGATTATTAACCTTAATCTTTTATCTAATAACAATTTTAATTTTTTAGTCTTATGAATTTTAAAAATTTACTAAAAAGATTTTTTGCTCTTGTTTTGGTATTAGTGTGTGTATCGGTATCAATACAAGTGGTAGCATCGGAAGAAACAAATGATCAAGTTTATCTTCTTGGAAACTGTGCTTCTTCGGGAATGGATAATGCGCAAATATTTGGCTTTGGTGATGGTTTGCAACACACATTTGGTGGTGCAACATTGTTGACCTTGGATGCGTTGCAAGCAAAAGCCACAAGTATTGTTGGTATTCGTGTTTATATTGGTGCTGAAGTAGAAACAGGAAAGGTAATTCTTGGCGCAGATTATGAAAAACCAGAGATTGAAAAAGAGTTTACTTATAAAAAAGGTGGTTGGCAATATGTTTTGTTTGACGAGCCATATAATTTTACTGCTGATACCTATATTGGATTTTTAGCAACTGGCACAACTGATTTCTTGGCTCTTGAAACATCTAAAAAATCATCAAAAACAGAAGCAATTAATATAGATGGAACTTGGGATCTTGTTTCTAATCAATTGGGTAAATACGTATGGTCAATTCAAGCTATTGTTGTTGGTGGAGACTATTCTGCAGAGGTTCAAAAAGATGTAGTTCTAGAACGTGCAACTGTATCAAAAAATCCTAAAGCCGGTGAGTCTATTGTTCTTGCTTGTGAATTGCGTAATGCTGGTATTTTGCCTGCAGAGAATGTAGTAGTTAAATGTACTTTAGGAGAGGAAATAAAAACTATTAATATTTCAGAAAAATTGATGAATGGGCAATCAGCTTTTGTTGAATTTGCTGATTTTGTTGCTCCAGAAATTGAGGGTGTTATTGAAAATGTTTCTATTGAATTTGTAGCTGAATATACAGACGATAGTATAGCTACAAATAATGCAACAAAAGCAACCCTTTCTGTGTATTCATCTAAAACAGTAGATCGTAATGCAATTTTGGTTGAACAATTTACAGGTCAAGATTGTGGTTATTGTCCAGGTGGTGCAGAAGTATTGAAAGGAGCTATTGCAGGTATGAAAAATCCAGAAAAAGTTATTTGGGTGGCACATCACTTTGGTTATCGTGAAGATTCATTTACATTGGATGAAAGTGTTATTATTGGTACAAATTTAGGTGTTGAAGGAGCTCCAAGTTGTGCGGTTGACCGTATGGTAGTTGATTTTGCTCCAGGACAATCAGATTTGTGCTGGCATCCAGGTTATGCAACTACAGATTTGTTGGAAGAGCTAGTGAAAACTCCAGGTCTTGCAACAATTAATGCTGTTCGTGATTATAATGCAGATACTCGTAAATTGAGTGTTAATGTTACTGGAACATCTCTTTTGAGAGATGCTTATATTACAGTTCTTGTTAAACAAAGTGGTATTGTTGCACGTCAATCAAATGGAGGAAGTAACTATGTTCACAATAATGCTCCTCGTTTGTTCTTGACAGGTGCAAATGGTGATAAATTGAATGTTGCTGAAGATGGTAGTTATTCTGCATCTTTTGAATGCGAAATTCCTGAGTATGTTGGGGTTTATGGTTGTAAAGGAGAATTGGATGTTGTTGTGTTTGTTCATGGTGAACTTAAAAATAGAGCAAATCGCATGGTGTTTAATGCAGATCAAGAATCTATTGATGTAATTAGTGATGTTGAATATTCATACACAGAAGATATGAGTATCTATCCAAATCCTGCTGTTGACGTATTGTATGTTGAAGGTATGACTGCTGGTGATGTTGTGAGAGTTTATACTATTGATGGTATCCTTGCTGCAGAATATCAAATTAGTGTTGCGGATGCATCTATCAATGTTAGCGGTTTGAGTGCAGGAACATATTTCTTGCAAGTAAATGAGAAAGTTGTTAAGTTTATCAAAAAATAAAATTAGCTAAAAATATTAGGAAGCACCGATTTTAATTCGGTGCTTCTTTTTTTTGATTTTCTTTTTGTTATGTCGAAAAGTATTAGTAACTTTGCACGTTATTCCGTGGAATATACTTATACTATCCCGGAAAAAGTTGGTGGCTTTGATTGTGTGTTGGATGATATGGAGGTTGTGGCTTTTGTGCATGGTGATATTAAAGATAAAGACAATTGTGAAATATATAATGCTGATAAAGTAGAAATTGCTAATTAGTATTGTTACTTGTAATTAGAAATTTATCATTATTAACAAAGTAGAGTACTTCGAGTCTTGTTACTCGCTACTCGCTACTAAAAATCTATAATATGAAACTTCTTCAAGAAATCAAAGAACGCGCTCAACAAAATCCACAGCGCATTGTTTTGCCAGAAGGTACTGAACCTCGTACACTCGAGGCTGCTAACTCAGTATTGCGTGACAAAGTTGCTAAACTCATCCTTATCGG
>JAEIGA010015385.1_pt1 | contig 11647 bp, 6 predicted proteins | sample 9270691 | NCBI WGS metagenome assembly JAEIGA01 (sample SAMN17057246, study PRJNA624740) | gut metagenome | biome: biome; isolation source: fecal sample | host: Bos grunniens | place: China: Xizang | collected 2019
AATCAAGAGACGTGAAGTTTATCGATGCGATTTATGCTTTGACCAAGGTTTTAGATGCTACAAGACCTTGTGTTGACGTAAGCGGTGGATACCACGGGCATAATACTGATTTGTACGATTTCCATTGCTACGAGTCGATTGAAAATTTAAAAAAATACATACGCGAAATCAGTGTCAATGATATTATGGAAGTGCCGCTTTTATATGGAGAAGGCGAAAATGAATTAAAATATCAAAAAGGGATTCCTATTAGCGTTAGTGAGTTTGGAGGGATTAAGTTCGTTTCGGGTGGAGAAAGCGAGAATGAATTAGAGGTCCCTGAAATTAATGAATGCGCGGTTACCTCTACGGAAGATTGGGGATACGGGAAAAGCTGTTGCGACGAAGATGCGTTTATTGTACGCTATCAAGAATTAGTAGAAACAATCTACGAGTGTGAAAAAATAAGTGGTTTTTGTTATACGCAGCTTTATGATATAGAACAGGAGCAAAATGGCTTTTATAAATATGATAGAACGCTGAAATTCAGTGAAGAAACAATGAAAAAATTGGCGGATATAAATCTTCAAATAGCCGCTATTGAAAAATAAAAAATATATATAAGGAGATAAATTATGAAGAAATTTAAATGGCAAAAAGCAACGTCTGGTGTTATGGCTTTGGTAATGGCGCTTAGTGTGGCGGCATGTAATGGTGGTTCTCAAGGTGAAGGCGGTAGCGCATCTGGAGGGATTGAATACGAAGAAAAGCTCGATGCTTCTAAAACCCAACTTTACGTTTACAACTATAACGGCGGTTTTGGTACGGAATGGTTGGTAGAAGCAAAAAAACGTTATGAAAAGTTGCATGAAAACGACGTTTATGAAGAGGGGAAAAAAGGTGTTCAAATTTATTTGAACCCGCAGAAATTTGGGGCGGAAAATGTTGCATCTTCTATTCGCGATGGTAAAGATGAAATTTACTTTATTGAACACGCTTATTATTATTCCCTTATGAATACTTATTCTGAAGGAATTTTTGCGGATATTACTGATGCGGTAACGGGGGACTTATCTGTTTATGGAGATCCACAAGGCAGTACGATTGAAGGCAAACTGACGCAAGAGCAAAAAGATTATTTTGGGGTTAAAGAAAATGGAGAAACGCATTATTATGGGATCCCGCACTATTCTGGTTACGCTGGTCTTATTTATAACGTGGATCTTTTTGAGGAAAGAAATTATTACTTTACGGCAAATCCTTTATCCAACGAATTAGAAGATCAATTTATTTACAGCAAGTCGGAAACGAAGAGTGCTGGTCCGGATGGTGTAATGGGAACTTACGACGACGGTTTGCCTGCAACTTATGAACAGTTCTTCCAACTTTGCGAATGGATAAGCAGTGCAAACCAAACTCCTGTACTTTGGAATGGTATGCACAATGCCGATTATCTTAACCATCTTGCCACTTCTTTGGCTGTAGATTATGAAGGGAAAGAGCAATTTCTGCTGAATTTCAGCTTTGATGGTCAAGCAAATTAACTCGGAAACGTTAAAGACGGTAAATTTGTAAAAGACGCGACGCCTACCACGATAACGTCGGACAACGGTTATGAGATTTCTCGTCAGGCGGGTAAATATTATGCAACGAATTTCATTGAGACGCTTATTAAATACGGCGGCGGAAAGTACCATAACGACAACGGCTTTAACACGGCATATTCGCATATGGACGCGCAAGACGATTTCTTGTATGCAGGTCACGATGGTGAAACCACTGAAACCGCTATGATGGTAGAAGGTATTTGGTGGCAAAACGAAGCAAAGCAAACTTTCCTTGATATGGAAAGAGATATGGGTAGTAGTTATTCAAAAGATAATAGAAGATTTGCGTACATGCCCTTGCCCAAAGCTACGGCGGACGACCTTGGTGGCGTAACCTTATATGACCATATTTTCTCAATGTGTTTCGTTAAATCTACGATAGCAGATTGGAAGAAAACGATTGCTATGGACTTTATTAAATTTGTTCATACAAATGAATCTTTGGTTGAATTTACGCAAATTACGGATACGCCTAAAGCGTTTAATTATACGATGACCACGGAACAAAAATCTCAGTTGTCTCCTTTTGGGCAATCCGTAGTGAGTATGAAAGAAAATTCGGATATTGTTTATCCCTATTCGCAAAACTCGTTATATCTTAACAACCAAAACTACTTTTCTCAATTATTCTATTCTAACGTAAACAGTATTGAATATAAAGTTTCGGCGTTGGCGTTCTCAAATGAAAACTTGAATATTTCGGCGGAACAATATTTTAATGGTTTATATAATTATAGAAAATCGGGTTGGTCAACGATAAAAAAGTAATTTGAAGCTATTTATATACTATAACGTTACAGGGTAATACTTTGGGGACTGATTAGATTCCTTTGATTTAATACAGTCCCCTAAAATGGTGGGAATAAGAATGGAAAATATAAAAAAGAAAAAAAAGAAATTAAATAGGGATATTACATTCTACGTGATAGGTATGTTATGGCCTATAGGGCAATTTTTGATTTTCTATATAGGCGTCAACCTTCAATCTGTATTGATGGCTTTCCAAAGTTATGATGTTTTAACGCAAAGCGTAGATTGGACTTTTGGCTTTATGTCGGACGCAGTTGTGACAATGTTCACCTCCGATTATATGCTAATGCTTTGGGGTAGTTCGTTAAAGGTTTATGTATTGTCGTTATGTATAGGAACTCCGCTTGGATTATTCTTTTCATTTGCAATTTATAAGAAAGTACCTTTTCACAGTGGGTTTAGAGTGTTTTTATTCTTGCCCGCAATTTTATCGGCAATTGTAATGGTAACGATTTATCAGTTTTTCGTGGAGCAGGGTATTCCTGAATTGATGCGGAAATTATTTAACGTCGATATAAAGGGACTAATAGAGAATCCTAATACAAGCTTCGCGGCAATCATGACCTATACTATTTTTATGTCTTTTGGGACGAGCGTTTTAATGTATTCAAATGCAATGAGTGGCATATCTTCGGAAATAGTAGAATCCGCACATTTGGATGGTGCATCGGGTATTAGAGAGTTTTGGTATATAACGTTACCGACTATTTTCCCGACAATATCAACGTTTTTGATTACGGGGATAGTGGGGATATTTAGCAATCAAATGAACTTATATTCGTTTTATGGTGGCAGTGCTCCTCCTGAATTGCAAACGTATGGTTATTATTTCTATATGAAAACGGCGAGTGCAACAAGCAGGGCGGAATATTCTCCGCTGGCGGCAATGGGTATCGTAATGTCGGTGATTGCAATAGCGTTGACGTTTACTGTAAGATGGGCAATTGAAAAATTTGGCCCGGCAGAAGATTAAGGAGGGAACGAATATGTTAAATTTAAAAAGGGCAACACCCTCCTATAAGACAGATGCTAAAAACAAGCTGGAAAGTAAATTTAATTTGTTTACGGTAATTACTTTTATAATTTTGGTTTTATACGTATGCATATTAACAGGGCTTTTAGTTTGGGCTTTACAAACATCCTTTAAAACGGTTTCCGATTATAGATTGAACAAAATAGGCTTACCTAAAAAATGGGTTTGGAATTACGAAACGGTGTATAAACAATTTTACGTGTTTATAGAAACATCAAGCGGAAGAGAACGGGTTTATATGGACAAGATGTTTTTAAATGCTTTCCTTTATTCATTAGGGTGCGCTTTTACAAACACGTTAATCCCTTGCTTTACGGCTTATCTTTGTGCAAGATTTAAGTATAAGTTTTCAAAAATCGTTCATTCCACGGTTATTATAACAATGATTATTCCAATTGTAGGTAGCTTGCCGTCTGAAATTCAAATGGCAAAAAATTTGATGCTTTATGATAAATTATGGGGCTTGTGGGTGATGAAGGCAAACTTTTTAGGTATGTACTTCTTATTGTTTTACAACAATTTCAAAGCTTTACCTATGGCATATACAGAAGCTGCAAAAATTGATGGGGCAGGAAATACCACTATATTTGTAAAAATCATATTCCCACTTATAAGAAATACGTTTATAACGATTATGCTTATTAAGTTTATAGAGTTTTGGAATGATTATCAAGTTCCGCTTGTATATATGCCGTCTTATCCTACGATAGCCCTTGGTATGTATAATATGGCAAAAACCACGATAAATAATTTATCAAGAGTTCCTATGCGTATGACGGGCTCAGTAATTATGCTCACGCCTATTCTTGTACTATTCTTAGCACTTCATAAGAGATTGCTCGGAAACGTTACAATGGGTGGGATTAAAGGATAAATTTGTAATTTTAAAATGAAGGGCCACAAGGCAAATCAGGATAAAAAGGAGAAAAAAATGAGGAAAAGAAAGATTGTAACTATGCTCTTGACGTTGGCTGCGTGTGTAACGGTTGCGTTTGGCGTAAAATCTTACACAGCGGAAGCCGCTACTGAATGGAGCGATGCTCAACTTGAAAATGTTTACGTTCAAGGGGATTCGTTAAGCATTGTCGAGCGAATGATAACATTAGGCGATGGAACGAAGATTCCTACTACGGTTACGGTGTATTTACCAGATGGAAAGATTTCTGCTGAACGGGATTTTGTTTTAAGTCAACCAGGCAAATATAAGGTTAGATATACCGCCGTTGAAAATGGTGTGTCATATTTTGACGAGCAGGAATTCATCGTTAAATATGCATCTGTAACCAAATCGTCAACGGAAAGCTCCGTGCTCTATGGAACGCATCAACATGCACCTTCAGTGGAGGGGTTGGTCGTTCGTTTAGATGAAGGGGATAAGCTTGAGTTTAATCAAATAATAGATTTAAACGCGGTTTCAGCTTCTGAAAGTATTGTGGAATGCTTTGTTACGCCTGATATTCTTGGTAGTGTGGATTTTTCCAAATTGTTCTTCCAATTTACGGATATTGAGGATTCTAACAATTATTTAAGAATAAGAGGTGCAGGTTCTGGCGCATCCACCTATGTTCTTGCGGGTGGTAACGGGCAGCCTATGTCGGGTTGGGAATCGGGGAGAAACTATTTACATATTGAAAATAATTACGGTTCTCCCTGTTGGCATTCGTTTGACGGAACCTCTAACGGAGTCAATTCTAATTGCGGACAAACGAGATTTAAAATAAGCTATGATAGTGAAACAAAATGCGTTTACGGAAACGGAACTTTTGCGGTGGATTTGGATAACTCTAAATATTTTACTACGCTTTGGAATGGTTTTAAATCGGGTAAAGTAAAGCTTTCCGTTTGGGCGGACACCTATAAAAATGATTCTGCGAATTTTGTTATTACGAAAATAATGGGAATGGATTTAACTTCTAACATTTTCGAAGAGACGGAAGCACCTGTTATTACCGTAAACAGCGAATATGCTCTTGATGATATGCCCAAGGCAAAGGTGGGTGTTGGTTATCCCGTCCCTACCGCCTTTGCGAAAGACGAATACGATGGAGAATGTAAAGTAACAACTTCCGTTTGGTTTAATTATAAGTCGGGCGCAAATCCTATCAAAATGCAAATAAAAGAGGGGGAATTTGTTCCTAATAAAGTTGGCGAATATGCTATAGTTTACGAAGCCTCCGACAAGATGGGGAATACAGCGCAACAGGTTGTAACCATAACGGCCATGAGCGAGCTTTCTATCCCTTCGGTAAGCGTAACGGAAACGGCAATGACCAACGCCTATTTAGGAGATTGGGTAGAAATTCCTTCTTATGCCGTAGGCGGAGGCTGCGGTAACGCTTCGGTTAAAGTGATTGTTTCATTGAATGGTGTAGAAACGGAGATTGTTGACGGATTCCGTCCTGAAACTGAGGGAAATTACACCGTTAAAATTATTGCGACGGACTACATTGGACAAGAAGGAGAATATTCCTACACTGTAAATGCGGTAAAGGGTAACATTCCTGTATTTATCGATAAGCCGATTCTTCCTCAATATTTTATCGCAGGGAGCGAATACGTTTTACCTGAGCTTTACGCAAATGATTATACAAGCGGTTCTTTGGTAAGAACGTTGGCAACGGTTAAGATTAAAGATGAAAACGGCGAAAGAAATATTGCGAAAGGTGAAAAATATATTCCTACTGTTTCTTCAAATATGGAATCCGTAACAGTAACGTATGAGTGTAACGGTGCGCAGTTCGTTAAGGAAATCCCTACCGCTATAGCGTGGCAAGAAGAGAGTGGAAGACCGAGATTGCGTATTGAGAATTACTTTGATTTGGATGGCGCATCCATAAAAAAAGAATCGGAATATTCGACGATTACGGCAATTTCTTCCGACGTAAAATGGACGTTTGCAAACGCACAACTTGCAGAAGATTTCGGTTTTAACTTGTTGGCGCAAATAGGCTCGATGCCTTTTGGCGGTTGGAAAATTACATATACCGACTTTGAAAATGAAGACGTTGCAATATCGTTTACGATTAAAAAAGACGGGAAGGCTTGCATTGTTTCTACCGACGTGAAGAGCGTTGCAATTGATGCAGGTTTTATCCTTGATTCCGTAACGAATGGATTTGAAATTGGGTATAAAAATAGCAACGTATTGGTAAACGGAATAGCTTTACCTGTCGAAAAAACAAATGTGGGCGAAAGCTTTACAGGGTTTGGAAGCAATAAACTTTACCTTTCCGTGGAAATGATAAACGCTACGAAGGGAGCAAGTTATTCGATTAAACATATCAATGGACATTCGATAACGACGACTACGATTGACCGTATTACCCCGAAAATTAGTTTGGATGAAAACAGAGGCGGCTCTCATGAACTTAATACCGTTTTAACTCTTCCCGTAGCATATTCAGCGGACGTTGTTGACCCTAACGTTATATTTACCGTAACGGTTACAGCACCCGATGGTAGTATCGCAAAAGACGTAAATGGTAATGAACTTAAAAACGTGGATCCAGCAGTGGCTTACACTGTAAAGTTTGATAAATACGGACAATATATCGTAACGTTTAATTCCAGTGACGTATTTAATGCAAACGCGAATGTTTTAAAATATACGTATGCAATTACGATTGAGGATAGCGAAGCCCCTGAAATCGTGCATATGAGCGAATTCGTTAGCAGTGTAAAAATTGGAGATATGATTGTTATCCCTGAATTTTCTGTAAACGATAACGTGTCTAACGAAGAAAACATAGTGGTCAATAGATTTGTTTTAACGCCTACGGGATTTTTAATGCATATTACGGAAGGATATGGAGCTGTTAAAGCGGTGTCGGCAGGTGTGTATGAATTCCAAGTTTTTGCAATGGATGAAGCCGGCAACATAGGCGTTCGGTATTATCAGGTTGTTGTAAATGAGGTGTAAAATGGAAAGAAAGATGTTTAAGCGTATATTAAGTTTGTGTTTTGCCGCTATGCTTTCGGTTGGAGCTGTTGGTTGCAAGTCGAATGAAGGTGAAAGCGGTTCAAACAGCGGTAGCTTTTCTGGGAGCGAAAGTCAAGAAAAGCCCAGTGGTTCGGTTAGTGTTATGCCCGAGCCTCAAGATCATTTGCAAGAAGGAACTCTCCATAAAGTAAGTGTTACGGAAACGGATAGGCCTTTCGTTGTAAATGGTGAAAGTGATTTTATTGTGGTTGTTCCCGATAATGCCAAAGACCAACTTATGACAGCAGCTAAGTTTTTTGTGAAATACATAAACAAGGCGACGAACTGCGAATTGCCTATAAAGACGATAAGTGAAGTGGATTGGAACGGCGATGCCCAACTTATTGTCGTAGGGTGTACGGAGCTCTTTAAAACGGTAGGGCTTAGCATGCCACAAGAGGAGCTGGGGAACAAAGGCTATTATATTAAAAGCTTTGCAAATAGTGTTTTCGTGGAAACAAAAAACAATGACGGCAATGCCTTTTGGCGTGCAATGCTTCGCCTTTTGGATTGCGTAGTGGGCTATGAAATGTATGAAGCCAACACCGTAGTTTTTGAAAAAAGCGGTGAAACAATGCCCGAGATCGAAGTTATCGAGCGTCCAGACTTTGATTATTATATGGAACACGATAATCAGGAAGGGGACGGTAGATACGGTATGGGTTTGGATACTGACCCGATCTTCATTTCTCCCGAAGGTAAACACGTTCACAATTCTTTCGTTTTGTTAAAACCGTCTGTCTATAAGAAGGACTATCCGGAATGGTATGCCTCAAACGGCTACCAGTTATGTTATACGGCAAGAGGGGACGCGGAAAAATACGCGTTAATGGTACAAACGATGGCGGAAACGTGTATCGGTTATATGGAAGAATTCCCCAACAAATCCGTTATGACGATTACGCAAGAGGACGCTTCTTATACTTGCGATTGTGATGCATGTACCGAAAATCTTAATAAATATAACGGAACGGCGGCGGCTTCCATCATCATGTTTATGAACGACGTAGATGATTATATTCAAAATTATCTTCAACAAAAAGCGGATGAAAGCGGTACGGCAAAACGAGAATTCGACATCTTATTCTTTGCTTATCATAAATCGGAGATGGCACCCTCTGTAAAGAATAGCGACGGGACGTATTCGCCTATCGACGAAAACGTTGTATGCAACGAACACGTTGGCGTGTATCTTGCTCCTATATATGCAAACTACACCAAGTCGTTCTATGATGAGGCGAACGAGCTTTACGCGAATAACGTGAAGGCTTGGGGAGCTTGTAGCGATAAGCTGTATTTGTGGTTGTATGAAACCAACTTTGCTTATTCGATGTATCCTTACAATTCTTATAATGCGATGATAGAAACGTATAGATTCGCTTATGAGAATAAAGCCATCTTTATTCTACCTCAGGCACAGTATTATCAAGGAAACGTAACGCATTTCTCAAGGCTTAAAGCGTACATCAATTCCAAGGCGATGTTTGACGTAAACGTTAATTACAACCAAGTGGTTAATGATTTCTTCACAAATTACTTTGGACCTGCGTCAAAGCCGATGAAACAGTTTTATGATGAGTTGGTTGCTCTTTTGAAGTATAACGAAGTGACTTACCAAGAGATGAACGGCAATATTTATGCGAACATGGAGCAGTCGAAATATTGGCCGAAGAAAACGTTGGATGGCTGGCTGAAGCTTTGTGATGAAGCCTATGCAAGCATTGAAGGATTGAAGACAACTGATCCCGAAAGATACGAGGTGATTGCGAAATATATCAAGCTTGAAACCATGTTCCCTCGATTTGCGCTGTTAAGACTGTATAAAGGTAGTTATACAGCAAGTGAATTTACGGAGATGGCAAAGGCATTCAAAAAAGACTGTGAGCAACTTAACATTCGTTATCTTAACGAAGCTGGTACTCTTGATTATATCTTTATTCAGTGGGGCGTATAAACTAAAAAAATGCGTTACGCCCTCAGCCAATAGGGCGTAACGTGAAAAATATATCATAAAGGAGGAACTTATGAAAAAGAAGAAGTTTTTGGCAATGTTTTTGGCTTTATGCTTGCCGATTTTCGGTTTAACCGCTTGTGGTGGAACGACCGAATCTGAAAGCGGGATGGAATCTGTTGGTAGCTCGGAATCGTCAGGGGTTAGCGAAGTGGATGTGACCATTACGCTTAACACTACGGGCAAAATTGTCGACGTTTACGATCAATATCAACTTGTTGCAACCGTGGAAAATTCTACGAATAAGGTAGTGTGGGAATCGACGAACACAGCCGTTGCAACCGTAGATCAAAACGGTTTGGTAAAAGCAATTTCTCCTGGTGAAGCGTATATCATTGCGCGCGTGGAAGGCGTGGAGGGTATTTCGGCAAGCTGTTTAATTACTTCTATTGCTTCGATTTACACCCCCGAAATTACCGTTGATACGAACAGTGTCAGCATGGACAAGAACGATACTTACACCGTAAGCGTTGACACCTTGTGGAAAGGCAATTCGGTTGACGACGTGACCTATACTTGGGCTTTGGAGACGGGATGTGACGCGTCGGTGGTGGAAATTTCTACGAATGCGAACGGTTCAGTTGCGGAATTTACGGCAACGGGTTATGGAGAAGTTACTTATTACGTTAGCGCAGTTGTAAATGGGCTTACTCTTGTTGAAAGAGTAGAAATTAAGGTTGTAAATACAACCCTCACCTACAACGTAACGAACTTTGAAACGGATAGTGTAAACAATACCTTCTTTGCAAATCTTGCATTGAGCGATAGAACAGGTGTTAAGACGTCGATTACGCCCGAAGTGTTGGTTTACGATAACGCTGAATTGGTAGAAGGCGCTACCTTGAGTTTTGAAAGTAGCGATGAATCGGTTGCTACGATAAGCGGTGGTGTAATTCGTGCGGTTGGTGTAGGTACGGCAGAATTTACAGCTGTTTACGAGGGTTGTAAGATTTCTATGCTCGTAAACGTTATCCGTCCCGTGGTGGAAATTGCGGATGCTGTTCGTATTGAACAAAACAATACGAACGTTACCAGCGTTTCGGAGAATCTTTCTTCCTATATTGGCGATGGCGAAGTTGTTTCAGCATCGTTTAACGGGGAAAGCTTTGAGGGTTTAACCTTGAACAATGGAACGGTAACGTTTGACGTGGCGGCGTTTGGCGTTAATTACGGCGAACAAGAGGTTTCGTTTATCGTTAAAAATGCAACCGAAGAATATTCTGTAGAGATTCCCGTGCTTTTGATTACGAAGATAATTCGTGATTTGGACGAATTAAAGGCGTTTAAAGACCTCTCAAAAGCAACGGAAGAAAAGGCAAACCTTTGGGGCGGATATTTCGAACTGGGCGCAGATATTGATTTTAATGGCGCGACTTGGAGCTTTATGAATTATGACAGTATGAGAACTATTGCGGAAGGCGAAGGCTGGTATGATTCTAAAGCAAACGGCTTTAAGGGTGTATTTGACGGATGTGGACATCAAATAAAGAATATGGGCTACAATTCTTGGATAACGGGCTTTATCGGTTGGCTTCACACCGAAGGCGTGATTAGAAACATTGCATTCGTAGGCGTGCAACAACCCGGTGGACAATCGGTAGTAAGTGCGTTTGTTGCAGGTACGATTGAGAATATCTACGTGAAATACGCTTGGTCGGCAAAAGGTGGCGCAAGTGACAAGACGGCGACTTTTGCAGGGCACGTAATTGAAAAATCGGCAAGAATTAAAGACTGTTTCGTGGTTCATTCTACTGGATGCGATGCTGAAAATCATTTGGCTATCGGTAAATATCATAAAGGCGAAATGAATTATAGCGGTGTATACGTAATCAATCCTAATGCAATCACCGTCGTACAAGCTTGCGATGACGGATGTCAAGATGCAGGTCTTAACGTTTGGGGGGATTATACAAGCGTAGCCGCGATGCTTGAAGATAAGGCTACGTGGTCGGCAGAGGTGGCAACTTGGGATACCGCTTTCTGGGCGTTCGATAAGGACGGTATGCCTATGCCGAGATGCTTGTTTAATGAGTTGGCAAATCAACAACCTGTGATTTCGAACGCGGAAACACAAATTGAGGCAGGTGCACAGCTCACGATTAACGTTACGCCCGCGAATTTGGTGGAAATTACTTTGGATGCAGACAAATCGCTTGGAATTACGTTGAACGGTAACGTAATCGTGGTTCCTGATTACGTAGCAGAAGACGCAACGATAACGGTTACGG